>Ga0114921_10000408_pt1 | contig 18245 bp, 13 predicted proteins | sample BentaG_FD_87016 | JGI IMG/M metagenome (GOLD analysis project Ga0114921, IMG submission 87016) | Deep subsurface microbial communities from South Atlantic Ocean to uncover new lineages of life (NeLLi) - Benguela_00093 metaG | ecosystem: Environmental > Aquatic > Marine > Oceanic > Sediment ... | reverse complement strand
CGTACAAACACGCACGCTCGCGCCAAGGGGGCGGGACGCCCGGACGTTATGGTCGGGAGATGCCGGCGCTGAGTACCCGCACCGCGCTGATCAGCCCGTCGATGAGGTTGCCCTCCTTCAACGCCGATGCGGCGGCGGCCACCCCGAGCGGCGCAGCCGATTCGGCGCCGCGACTGCTCACCCCGGAGCCGTAGACCACCTCGATCGCGTGTTGATCGGGCGACACGGCGACCAGCACCGCGTCGTTCGGAGTCGGCACCTCGGCGAGGATCTCGCGGGCCCGTCCGGCGGTGTCTGAGCCCAAGTCTCCGATGTAGACCGCGAACCGGGCCTCCGACGCCCGCGACCCATACTTCAGAGCGTCGTCGAGGGTGACCAGATCGTCGATCGGGAACGGGTCGTGCACCGACAGCTCGCCCGGCGCAGTGACACCGGACACCCGTCCGCTGTTGGTGACCACCCAGCCGACCGGAAGCTCTCCGGCTTCGCCGGACACAACGGTCGCGACCTCACCACTTGCCACTTGCGCCACCTCCCACGCTGAACTCGGATGCGCCGTGCCCGTTGTGACCGCCGCCGATGACCTCGTCAGTAGCGGCCCACAGGATCGGACCGGTCGCCCATGGCTCGGACATGTCGTATGTCTTCGGGTGCGGCCCCTTGTGCGACCAGATCAGCACCGACAGCACGGCCACCAGCAACAACGGGATTCCCACGAAGAAGAGGTGGATCTCCATAACGCTCACGAAGCAAACCTATCCCACCGACTGCGGGTTGTTTGGACTAAAGCTTGTTTGGACTGGCTTGTTTCGATCAAGCCGCACCTTCGCCGAGATACCGCGCCCATGACGGGTCGAGTTCCTTGACCGTGGACAGCAACCGCCAGTGCTGTCCCTTCGGCGGCATCGGCACCAGGCGCAGCGCCCAACCGAGTTCGGTGATCAGCTTGTCGGCCTTGCGGTGATTGCACGCCGAACACGCTGCCACGCAGTTCTCCCAGGTATGGTCGCCGCCGCGGCTGCGCGGCATCACATGGTCGACCGTGTCGGCCTTGCCTCCGCAGTAGGCACACCGGAACCGGTCACGGTGCATCAGCGCTGCCCTGGTCATCGGGATGCGGGCGCGGTAGGGAACCCGGACGTAGCATCGCAGCCGGATCACCGACGGCGCCGCGATCGCGCGGGTCGCAGAATGGATCACCGGCCCGGACGGGTCGTCGTGCACGACGTCGGCCTTGCCGCAGATCAGCATGATGATTGCACGCCGCAGCGGCAGCGCGGTCAGCGGCTCGTAGGTGGAGTTGAGCAGCAACACCCGACGCCGCCCCCAGAGCGAGCCGTCGTGCTGGTGAGAGTCGAAATAAGAATGAACGTCGACTTGAGGATGGACACTGTGCAGCACCCGTGCGTGGGCAGCCCCAGCGGTCGACCCGGTTGGGGCGGCTCCGGTATGCCGGTGACCGGCCCTTCTCACCGGGCCCTTCTTGCGCTGCGCCATTGCTCCTCCGCCGAACAGTCCACCATGGATCGGAACCGATCGCACGACAATTCTGTCCGCGTTCACAGGCCAATCGCTGGGTTGCGACACCGCGCACATCAGCCCGTCGGAGGGCCCGGGCGGTCGGCATGCATCACAATGGAGGAGATGAATCCGGTAGAGCAGCAATCGTTCTATGACGCCATCGGCGGCGCCGACACCTTCCATACAATCATGTCTCGCTTCTACGCGCTGGTGGCCGACGACGAGCTACTGCGTCCGCTGTACCCCGAAGAGGACCTGTCGGGCGCCGAGGAACGATTGCGGATGTTCCTTGAGCAGTACTGGGGCGGCCCGCGCACCTACTCCGACCGGCGCGGCCATCCCCGGTTGCGGATGCGGCACAACCCGTTCCGGATCGGGCCGATCGAGCGTGACGCCTGGCTGCGATGCATGCACATCGCGGTGGGCGAGATCGACTCTGAGACCCTCGACGACGAACACCGCAAGCAACTGCTCGACTACCTGGAGATGGCCGCCCACTCAATGGTCAACTCGCCGTTCTAGACCCGTGACGGAATTGCGCCGGTGGTGGTCGCGCGCGGTGTTCTACCAGGTCTATCCACGCTCGTTCGCCGACAGCAACAACGACGGCGTCGGTGACCTGGACGGGGTGGTAAACAGACTGGACTACCTCGAACTTGTGGGAATAGACGCGATCTGGCTCAACCCGGTCACGGTCTCGCCGATGGCCGACCACGGCTACGACGTGGCCGATCCGCGCGACATAGACCCTTTGTTCGGCGGAATGGCGGCGTTGGAGCGGCTGATCGACGCCGCGCACCAGCGCGACATCAGGGTGACGATGGATCTGGTGCCCAACCACACCAGCTCCCAGCATCCGTGGTTTCTGGCCGCGCTGGCCGCTTCGCCGGGCAGCGTCGAGCGAGGGCGCTACATCTTCCGGGACGGCACCGGTCCCGCCGGTGCGCAGCCACCGAACAACTGGGTATCTGTGTTCGGCGGGCCGGCCTGGACCAGGGTGACCGATCCCGACGACAGTCCCGGCCAGTGGTATCTGCACCTGTTCGACGCCGAGCAGCCCGACCTGAACTGGGACAACCCTGAGGTCTTCGACGACTTTGAGAAGACGCTGCGATTCTGGCTGGATCGCGGTGTGGACGGCTTCCGCATCGACGTGGCGCATGGGATGGCCAAGCCGCCCGGACTGCCGGATATGGAGATTATCGATACTGCACTGCTGCCCGACAACGACGACGATCCGCGGTTCAACCATTCCGGTGTGCACGCCATCCACCGGTCCATCCGGGCGGTGCTCAACGACTACCCGGAAGCCGTCTCCGTCGGCGAGGTGTGGGTGCACGACAACGCCCGCTTCGCCGAGTACCTCCGCCCGGACGAACTTCACCTGGGGTTCAATTTCCGGCTACTGCGGGCCGAATTCGACGCAGCCGACATCCGTCATGCGATCGAGAATTCGCTGGCGGCCGTGGCGATCGAAGGCGCCACGCCCACCTGGACGCTTGCCAATCACGACGTCGACCGTGAGGTGACCCGGTATGGCGGCGGCGCGATCGGGCTGGCCCGGGCGCAAGCCATGGTGATGCTGGTGCTCGCGCTGCCGGGCGCGGTATTCCTCTACAACGGCGAGGAGCTGGGCCTGCCCAACGCGGATCTGCCCGACGAGGTGCTGCAGGATCCGGTATGGGAGCGTTCCGGACATACCCAGCGCGGCCGCGATGGCTGCCGAGTGCCGATCCCGTGGGAGGGCGACGCTCCCCCGTTCGGGTTCTCTCAACGTTTCGACACCTGGCTGCCGATCCCGCCCGAGTGGTCGGGATCAACCGTTGACAGGCAACTCGCCGACGCCGACTCGACCCTGTCGTTCTTCCGCCGGGCTCTCGAATTACGCAAGGACCGTAGGGAATTCGACGGCACCAGCATCAGCTGCTTGCCGTGCGCCGCCGACGGGTTGATGTTCGCCCGCGATGGTGGGCTGATCTGTGCGCTCAACACGGGTGATCGCCCGATGCCCCTGCCCGCTGGCGAGCTGCTGCTCGCCAGCGGTCCGGTGTCCGACGGCCATCTGCCGCCGGACACCGCGGCGTGGCTGGTGTAGTGCCCGGCGGTTTCAAGACTTGCCTACCGCAGCACCAGACCGGGGTCGCCGCGTCGGCGATACACCGAGCCGAACCGGGCATCGAGGCGCAACCACGCCGGCAACACCCGCACCCGGACAATTTCGTCCGCAGCCACCGACTCCGGCGCCGGGTTCTCCTCCCCCGAGACCCCGGCGGATGGCTGCGGCAGGAAACCCATAGCGGTCAACGCGAACACGCAGCGCATCGGGACGCCCGCGCTGAGGTCGGCCGAACTCACCTCAAGCACCTCCTGATCCAGGAGCGATGCGGGTGGGCCGTGCGAACTGCCGTGTTCCTCGGCCAGCCGCACCCCACGCTGCGCCAGGTCCAGCATCACCCGTGCCGGAACGTCATCGACATGGGCGAAACCAGACTCGGGCGGCAGCGCGCTGCGCCACGCGGAATCCATTCCGAACCCGGGATCGACATAGCCCGACGGGTCCGTCCCGGCCAGACCGCGGGCCAATTCGTCCGCGCCGGCGGAAAGATCAGCGGGCCGCAGCGTCCCGGCGACGACCCGGCTGGCCAACACATCGAAGTCAGTGTCCACCCACGCCACCACAAACCCGCCGGATCGGGCACGCAGCCTGATGACGGCGGCGGCGTCGAGCCGCAGGACCCGGTCGACGAACGTGGCCAGGTCCGTTCGCTGCACCGGTTCGCCCAGCCAGATCCCCCGCTCAGCTATCGCAACCACCGCTGAAGGTACTCGCGATGGTGTGGGGAGAGCCGGACCAGCCGCTGCTCGTCGATGTGGAAAGTGGCCAGCTGGGTCTCGGCGACCACGGCCGGTTTCGATTCGGGGTCGGCGTTCACCGAGCGCACCTCGTAGCCAAGGGTGAAGTCCACCGCGCGCAGCCGATTCACCCAGATTGTTACTTGCAGCGGCGAATCGGCCAGCCGCAGCTGACCCTTGTACCCGATCCGGACCTCGGCGATCAGCAAACCTGTGGTAGAGATGTCAGCGCCGAAAGCATCCCGCAGGAACGGGATTCGGGCCTCTTCCAAAACCGTGACCATGGTCGCGTGGTTGACGTGCTGATACATGTCGATGTCCGACCAGCGAACCGGGACCCGTGTGACGAATCCCCCGCTCACCCCTGCGCACCCCCACTGCTCCTGGCCGTCATGCTGCGAATCTGCCGCGCCGCGACCGACAGCGTGGCCAGGTCCTGCTCGTCGCCCTCATTGATCTCGGTGAGTGTGCGGCGTGCGCGCTGCACCCTGGAGCCGTTGATGTGTTCCCACTCCGCGATCTTCTCCTCACCCGTTTCGCCCGGCTCACCCACAGCAAGCACGTCGAAGCACAGCGCCCGCAGCGAGGCGTACACGTCGTCGCGAATCGCCAAGCGCGCCAACGCATGCCAGCGATCGTCGCGCGGCAACCTGGAGACCGCGGTCAACAGTCCGTCAGTGCCGAGATGGTCCATCAGGGCGAAATAGGTATCGGCCACCTCGGCCGCGTCCCGGTCGGCGATGTCGGCGATGTCGATGACGTCAAGCAGGCTGTAGCGATAGAGACCGGTGGCAACCGTGTAGGCCAGGTTCTCGGGCACACCGTGCGACGCGAGATCACCCACCTCCTTCGTGACGATGGCCTTGTCGTCACCGCGCAGCCATTCCGACATCCGCGGTCGCAACGTCGCCACCTGGGCCGCAAACCTGTTGATCTCCGCACCGACCGCAAGCGGCTGGGGCCGGTAGTTCAGTAACCACCGCGCCGCGCGGTCGAGCAACCTGCGCAGATCCAACGTCATCCGGTCGGACACGTTGACCGGCACATCCGAGCCGCAGACGCGACGCCACACGTCACCGACGCCGAAGATCGCGTCGGTAGCCACGAAAGTGCGCACCGCATCGACCGGGCCGACGCCGGCGTCCTCGGTGATCCGGTAGGCGTAGGTGATCCCGCTGATGTCGACGAGGTCGTTGATCAGCATCGTGGTGACGATTTCCCGGCGCAGTTGATGCGAGCGGATTTCCCGGGCGAAGTTATCCCGCAGGCCGGCCGGGAAGTACCGTGGCAGCCTCGCCGCAAACACTTCCTGATCGGGCAGCTCGCTGGCCAGGACGTCATCCTTGAGCGCCAGCTTGACGTGCGCCATCAGCGTCGCCAGTTCCGGCGACGTCAACCCCAGACCGGCTTCGGTTCGCCGGCGAATCTCCTTCTCCGATGGCAGTGCCTCTAGTTCACGGTTCAATCCGCGGTCAGCCACAAAATTCGCGATCTGCCGAGCGTGCACGCTGAGCAGACTGGCGGCGTTGGCTCGGCTGGTGCCCATCAGGTCGTTCTGGTGGACATTGTCGACCAGCACCAGCTCACCCACCTCGTCAGTCATCGACAGAAGCAGATCCGTGCGGTGGTCGGCGTCGACCTTGCCCGCGGTCACGAGCGAATCGATCAAGATCTTGATATTGACCTCGTGGTCGGAGCAGTCGACGCCGGCCGAGTTGTCCAGCGCATCGCTGTTGATCCGGCCGCCGGTCAGGTCGAATTCGATGCGGCCCCGCGACGTGACACCGAGGTTGCCACCCTCGCCGATGACCTTGGCGCGCACCTGGTTGGCGTTCACCCGTACCGGATCATTGGCCCGATCGCCGACGTCGGCGTCGGATTCCGACTCCGCCTTGATGTAGGTGCCGATGCCGCCGTTCCACAGCAGGTCGACCGGCGCGCGCAGAATCGCGCGCACCAGGTTCGGCGGGGACATCTCGGTAGCGTCGTCCTCGATGCCCAGCGCGGCGCGGACCTGCGGACTGATCGGGATGGACTTCTGCTCGCGGCTGAACACCCCGCCACCCTCGCTGATCAGCGGGGCGTAGTAATTATCCCAGGTGGATCGGGGCAGGTGAAACATTCGCCGCCGTTCCTCCCATGAACTCGCGGCGTCGGGATCCGGGTCGAGGAAGATGTGCCGGTGGTCGAATGCGGCGACAAGCCGGATGTGCTTGGACAGCAGCATGCCGTTGCCGAACACATCGCCGCTCATGTCGCCGACGCCCGCGGCGGTGAAATCTTCGGCCTGGGTGTCCACCCCCATTTCGCGGAAATGCCGCTTCACGGCTTCCCAGGCGCCCTTGGCGGTGATGCCCATCGCCTTGTGGTCGTAGCCGACCGAACCGCCGGAGGCGAATGCGTCGCCCAGCCAGAACCCGTAGGACTTGTCGAGCTCATTGGCGATGTCGGAGAAAGTGGCGGTTCCCTTGTCGGCCGCGACCACTAAGTAGGAGTCGTCGCCGTCTCGTCGCACCACACCGCGCGGGCTGATGATATTTCCGGTGGTCGGGTCGACGTTGTCGGTGACGTCGAGTAGCCCCGCGATGAACAACTTGTAGCAGGCGATGCCCTCGTTGCGGGTGGCGTCGCGGTCTGCTTTAGGGTCGCCGGTGACTGCAGGTGGCTCCTTGACAACGAATCCGCCCTTGGCGCCGACCGGGACGATGACGGCGTTCTTGACCGCCTGCGCCTTGACCAGACCGAGGATTTCAGTCCGAAAATCCTCCCGTCGATCCGACCAGCGCAGCCCGCCGCGCGCCACGAAGCCGAACCGTAGATGCACGCCCTCGACCCGTGGCGAGTACACGAAGATCTCGAACATGGGCCGCGGGAGCGGCAGCTCGTCGATCAGTTGGGGATTCAACTTCATCGACAGCACGTTCTGCATTCGGGCCGAATCCTCGCGCGTGACAAAATAGTTCGTGCGCAAGGTGGCCTGAATCATGGATGCGAACGCACGCAGCACGCGGTCGGTGTCCAGGCTGACCAGAGCATCAATATCGGCGGCAACGGCCACTGCGGCCTGCTGGGCGTCGCGGCCCTTGGACGAACCAGTCAGGTCGAAGAGCGCTTCAAACAGCGCCACCAGCGACCGCGCGGTGCGTGGATTCTCGCTGAGCACCAACTCGATGTGGGACTGGCTGTAGGCAAAACCAGCTTGGCGCAGGTACTTTGCGTACGCGCGCAGAATGACGATCTGTTGCCAAGTCAGTCCGGCGCGCAGCACCAGCTGGTTGAACCGATCAATCTCAGCACGGCCCTGCCAGATCGCGGTGACGGCGTCGGCGAACCGATGCGCGGTGGCGTCGTGTTCCGCCTTGGACTCCGAATCGGGGATTGCCGGGTACTTCGAAATATTGAACTGGTAGATCCACACCGGAAGTCCGTCGGCCCGCACAACAGTGAATGGTCGTTCTTCGAGTACCCGGACGCCCATGCATTGTAGCATCGGTAGCAGCTTGCTCAGCGACGCCGACCGTCCGCCCAGATACCAGGTCAGCTTGGCGTGTGAGTCCTGGGCATCCGCGGCGTCGGCGGCGTCGGCGGCGTCGGCTGCGTCCGCCTTGTATGCAGTGCCTCCTTCGACCAAAAGCTTGACCGAATCATCTTGCAGCTCTTCGATGATCGCGATGTCGTTGATAGCCTCCAGGGGGCTAACCGCCTGCTTGAATTCCTCCGGGAATGCCGCGGCGTAGTGCTCTGCCTGGGCTGCACCGATCGAGCCGGTCTGCACAGCGCCCCTGAGCCGGTCTGCCCAGGTCCGGGCAGCTTCTGTCAGCAGAGCCTGAATTCGCGTCGCATTGGACAACGAGGCATCGATATCCTGGGGACCTGAGCCGTCAGGCATCTGGACCATGAAATGTACTAGCGCCCAAGGTGATTCACTAACCCGTGCGGTGTACTGAATGCTGACGCCACCCAGCTCGCGGACCAGGATGTCCTGCATCTCCAGCCGCACCGCGGTGGTGTAGCGATCACGCGGTAGATAAACGAGGCACGATACGAATTGCCCGACGTGATCCGCACGGAGGAACAGCAACGTCCGCCGTCGCGAGCCGAGGTCGACGACGGCCATCGCCATTGCCAGCAGGTCCGCGGCGCTGAGCGCGAACAACTCCGAGCGCGGGACCGTCTGGATGATGTCCATCAGCAACTGCACCGGGTGCCTGGGGTCGCGTTCGGCCAACGCCATGGCCTCACGCACCCGACGCGAGATCAACGGGATCTCCAACACGTTGGCGTTCATGGCGGCAACGGTGAACAGTCCGACGAAGCAGTGTTCGATGGTACGGCTGTCGGAATGTTCGCGGATAACCACGATGTAGGGATGGGCGCCGTAGCGAAGGAAGCTAGGTATGGTGGCCTGGGCCAGCGCCAGCAGGTCGGCATTGTCGGCGAGCTGGGGTAGCGGCGAGTCGCGCAACCGCAGCACCCCCAGCCGCCTTGATTCGGGGACAGCCGACTCCCCGTCACCGACGGGACAGCGTTGGTAGCCCAGCAGGATGAAGTAGCCGTCGCTGAGCCAGCGCAACAGTGCGGCGACGTCTTCTCGCTCGGCGTCCGGGAAGTGGTGCTCGGGGTCATTCTCGAGGTCTGCGGCGAGGCCTTGCAGGGCCGCCGACATAGCTTTCGCGTCATGCGAAATCTGGCGAGCGTCGGCGAGGACGCCGGGCAACATGCGTTCAGCCGCAGCCAGGGCTCGTCTGTCCACTGACGGCGAGAGCTGCACATGGACCCACATCTCATCGATACACTCCGCGTCGACACTCGCCTCGCCGGCACGGCGCGCCGCGTCGCCATCAGGCTTCGGTTCGAGGTCTAACAGATCCCCGTCCCGGCTCCGGCGCACCCGGAAAACCGGGTTCATGATGGCCACGTAGGCCACCCCGATCCGGTGCAGCAGCACAGTCACCGAGTCCATCAGCAGTGCGTCGTAGTGGGCGACTACCTGCAGCGCAGGACCGAACCCGCCCGGCTCCTGGGCGCCGTAGACGCCGATTCGGCTGACTTCTTCCGGGCGTTGCCGACCCAGCCGAAAATGCGCGGTCAGCAGCGCCGGCGACACCCGGGCCGCACCAGCGTCGGTGACGACCGTTCGGCTATTGGCGGAATCTCCGGAATCCGCAGGGGTTTGCGGCGCGTCGCCGTGTGGCCCCCGGTAGGTGTCGATGTACGCGCGATACACCGATTTCGGGATGTCCTCGGCCGATGTGACCTGCATCCACTCAACCGGACCATCGAGGCTGGTAGCCTCTGGTTCCACCGTCATGCCGACCGCTCCTGACTCTGCTGCGCACCGGCGCTGGCGCGCAGGCTGAACACTAGTCGCGTGTGAGCCTGCGGTGGGTCACTCGATGCGGTCGGGCGGCTTCGGCGCCGAGTCTTTCCACTTTGTTCTCTTCATACGCACCGAAGTTGCCCTCGAACCAGAACCATCTGGCCTCGTTGTCCTCATCGCCCTCCCACGCCAAAATGTGCGTGCAGGTCCGGTCCAGGAACCAGCGGTCGTGTGAGATCACGACCGCGCAGCCGGGAAAGTTCTCCAAGGCATGCTCCAGGGAGCCGAGTGTTTCGACGTCCAAGTCGTTGGTCGGCTCGTCGAGCAGGATCAGGTTGCCCCCCTCCTTGAGGGTCAGCGCCAGGTTGAGCCGGTTGCGTTCACCGCCGGACAGCACCCCGGCCGGCTTCTGCTGGTCGGGGCCCTTGAAACCGAACGCCGAGACGTAGGCCCGGGACGGCACCTCGTTCTGGCCGACCTCGATGTAGTCCAGTCCGTCGGAGACAACCTCCCACAGGTTCTTCTTCGGGTCGATGCCCGCCCGCGTCTGATCGACGTAGCTGAGTTGGACAGTCTCCCCGACCTTGACAGTGCCGCTGTCGGGCTGTTCCAACCCGACGATCGTCTTGAACAGCGTGGTCTTGCCGACCCCGTTGGGGCCGATGACGCCGACGATGCCGTTTCGCGGCAGCGTGAACGACAGATCCTTGATCAACGTGCGGCCCGCGAAACCCTTATCCAAGTGCTCGACCTCGACGACCAGGTTGCCCAGCCGCGGCCCGGTCGGGATCTGGATCTCCTCGAAGTCCAGCTTGCGGGTCTTCTCCGCCTCGGCGGCCATTTCCTCATAGCGCTGCAGCCTGGCTTTGCTCTTGGCCTGACGCGCCTTTGCTCCCGAGCGGACCCAGGCGAGCTCCTCGATCAGCCGTTTCTGCAGCTTCTGGTCCTTGCGGCCCTGCACGGCCAGCCGCTCCGCCTTCTTCTCCAGGTAGGTGGAGTAGTTGCCCTCGTAGGGATAGGCACGCCCGCGGTCCAGTTCGAGGATCCACTCGGCGACGTTGTCGAGGAAGTAGCGGTCGTGGGTGACCGCCAGAATGGCGCCCGGGTAGGCGGCGAGGTGTTGCTCAAGCCACTGCACACTCTCGGCGTCAAGGTGATTGGTCGGCTCGTCGAGCAGCAGGAGGTCAGGCTTGGACAGCAGCAGCTTGCACAGCGCCACCCGGCGCCGCTCACCACCGGACAGGTGAGTCACCGGCTCGTCGGGCGGTGGGCAACGCAGCGCGTCCATCGCCTGCTCCAGCTGCGAATCGATATCCCAGGCCTCGGCGTGGTCCAGCCCTTCTTGCAGCCGGCCCATCTCCTCCATCAGCTCGTCGGAGTATTCAGTGGCCATCAACTCGGCTACCTCGTTGAACCGGTCGAGCTTGACCTTGATGTCGCCCAACCCTTCCTCGACGTTGCCGCGGACGGTCTTCTCCTCGTCGAGGTGGAGTTCCTGTAACAGGATGCCGACGGTGGCGCCGGTCGCAAGGAACGCGTCACCGTTGTTGGGCTTGTCCAAGCCGGCCATGACCCGCAGGACGCTCGACTTACCCGCACCGTTGGCGCCGACGACGCCGATCTTGGCGCCGGGGAGAAAGTTCAACGTGACGTCGTCGAGGATCACCTTGTCGCCGTGGGCCTTGCGGACCTTCTTCATCGTGTAGATGAACTGTGTAGATACAGAAGCCATTCAGCAGTGCCGCCTTTCTGGTCTGCCGGTATTCGCGGCCCATCCTAAGCGGCACCGCCCGGCGAACCTCACGCCGCTACACCGGCGGCGCGAGCCCGGCCGGCTCGGCTCCGGCTCGCCTCAATGCGCGTACAAGCTCCCAAGTCCGTTGTCGATCCGTCTCGAGCGCGAAGACGGCGCGCATCGTCGTCGGTCTACGCCGACAGCGGCAGCCCCGGACTCCCCGCCTCGGACTCCTGCTCGCGGCCTTCTGGCGCCACACCGCCGTCGTCCGCCGAGCCGGTGGCCTGCACGACGCCGGCATCGGCCACGCCTGGCGTACTTTGGGCCGCGGCGTCCCGGCCGGATTCGGCGCCGGTGTGGGCGGTGCGCTCGATACGGACGATGTCACGTGACAGATCGGGCCCGACCGCAGTCGCCCGCATCTCCAGCGACGACCGCCGATTGCCCTCGCGGTCCTCGTACTCGCTGGTGTAGACGTTTCCTACGGCGATCACCGGCGAGCCCTTACCCATCGCGGCGCCCACGCCGACAACCAGCCGGCCCCAGCAGTTGACCGTCAGGTACAGCGAATTTCCGGACTCCCAGTCGCCCTCGCTGTTGCGTCGGCGCGAGTTGCTGGCCAACCGGAACCTGATGACCTCCTGATCGCCGACCCGGCGGCGCTGGGGATCGGTCACAATTCTGCCGACCACGGTCAGCGGCGTTTCGAACATTGCTCGTTCCTTCCTTCGGTAACAGCGTTGGTTGTGCCACCATTCAGCCCGGCCAGAGTGACAGCACCGCGCACATCGGGGCCGCGGCGGGCAGAGCTGTGGATCAAACCGCAACTGTGGATAATCAGATCCCGCGCAACTGCTGATGGACATCCACGCACCGGGAGTCGAAGTCCGGCCGATCAGGCGCGCCACGGAATCTCCGAGTTCTGCGCGCTGCTCCTCACCGACCGCATCGGTCCCGCGAACTGCGCCGGTGACGGTGGCGGCAGGGTCGTTGCCGACCTCGTTGAACTACGCGGTGTCGTGCGCGCGGACCCGAGGGCCACGGTGCGCCCGCCGATGACTGAATCCCTTGTGCCACTGTGATCCCTTGTGCCACTGTGGTTTCACTAATTTCGGGGTTTCGGGGTGGCTAAATGTCGGTGGGTCGAACTAGTGTTCGATGTATGAGTTCGGGTGAGTTCGTCGGCGGGGCCTTCGTCGGCGGGGCCTCAGTGCTTGCCGTACTCGATGATCTGGACGCCTGCTACGACTGCTCGCCGGCATGCCCCTGGACGGGTTGACCTGCCCTGAACTGTTGGCTGTGGCCCAGCGGTTGGAAACCCACCGTCGCCGCCAACCCGCCGTCGAACACACGGTGCTGCATCACCTCACCAGCCAGGCGGTTACGCGCTCGATGCGTGGGTCGGAATGCAGCGTGCTTCCCACCGGAAAGGAACTCTTGAGGCCGACCTCCAACGCCGACTCCGTAAGCTGCCCGGCTGGACACGGAAGGCATCGTCGACCTAGGCCAGCGGGCTGCCCGGTCGCAGCAGCTCAACTGTGACCCGATCCGCTGCCGGAAGCTGTCGCAATCCGCGCCACACCGGTTTTCGCGACCCTATATAATGTCGGTCATGCCGTTGGCAATCGGTGACCTGTTTGCGCGATACACCATCGTGCGCCTCCTGGGGCGCGGAGACATGGGTGAAGTCTATCTCGCCGAGCACCCGAGCCTTCCCCGCCAGGACGCGCTCAAGATTTTGGGCACCGACGTCTCCGCTGATGAGGACTTTCGCCAACGGTTCATCCGGGAGGCGAACCTAGCGGCGACGCTGTCGCATCCGAACATCGTCGGCGTGCACGCCCACGGCGAATTCGAGGGGCAGCTATGGATATCCATGGATTACGTCGAGGGAACGAGCACGGCCCAACTGCTTGCTGATCATTACCCCGCGGGTCTGCCGCCTGGTGACGTGGCAGAGATCATTACCGCGGTCGCCGCCGCATTGGATTACGCGCACGAGCGCGGCCTGCTTCACCGCAACGTCGAGCCGGCCAACATCATGGTTGCCCAATCGGACGACCACGCTGAACGGCGTATCTTGTGGAGCGACTTCGGGATAGCACGTCAGTTGAACGATGTCAGCGGCATTACCGCCACGAACAAGACCGTCGGAACTGTCGCCTACTGTGCTCCCGAGCAGTTGATGGGATTAGGAATCGACGGACGCGCCGACCAGTACGCGCTGGCGGCCACCGCCTACCATCTGCTGACCGGATCGCCGCTGTTCGCTGAAACCAACCCAGCGGTTGTCATCAGCAACCACCTAAATGTCCCACCCCCTGCCCTGGCAGACACTCGTCCCGAGCTCGCGGCCCTCGACCCGGTACTGGCCGCCGCGCTCGCCAGGGATCCCGCCGATCGATTCCGCCAGTGCACGGATTTCGCCCGCGCCTTCGCAGAGGCAGCGCAGACAGGCGGCTGGACAACCGTCGAGTCCACCATGCGGGCGCCCGCGGCCCGCAGGCCGCAAGCGAGCACAGCAGTGCCGCCGGTCCAGGCTGAGGCAGACAAGAAGAATCGGCACGGGCTGCGCCGGATCCTCATCACGGCGGTGATAACGGCAACTGTGTTCGCGGCGATCCCTGTCATCGACTTAATGATCGAGCCGAAGCCCAACACAACCTCGGCCTGGACTAAGACGCGTTCCCCCGCCGCCGCCGCCGCCGGTCTCGAGGGGACTTATCGCCTGGACTTGAACCTTTCAGATCGCACGATCAACGGTTCGCCCGACCCTGAACACAGTACGGACGACACCAGGTGGTGGGCCTTTCGATCAGCCTGCACAGGCACGGAATGTGTGGCCACTGGGACGGCGCTCGACACGGCCAATCACCAGGAAGCGGCATCGTCGGGCAATACAGCCGAGTTCCATTTCATCGACGATGCCTGGCAGTCCGTAACTGATAAGCACCGGGTGGAGAAGATACCCGAGTGCTACATAGAAAACGACAAGTGGTTAGAGGGCGAACACACCGAAATATCTTCGTGGTCATTGAAGCCACAACTCGACGGCACTCTACGAGGCCTTTACACCTCTACGGTTGTCACCAATGAATGCGAGCGCGCAGGGCAGGTACTTCAGATTCCTATTGTTGTGGCGACAAGGACGGATGGTGTGCCTCCCAGTGTGACCGTGGCCAATCCAGCGACAGTCATCGACGCCAACCCGACTACCGTTAAGTCACGCCCAGCTAAGTCACCCCCAGCCGATGTGGGTTCCTTGCTAGACGGCACCTATCGTCTGGACTACGACGGTGCAAATCGTCTGGACCACGACGGTGCAAACCAAGGGGACGACACCAGGTGGTGGGCCTTTCGATCAGCCTGCACAAGCACGGGATGTGTCGCCACCGGTGCTGAGCTGGACGATGTCAACCCTCAAGAGCCGACAGGTCTTTCAGCTGTTCTTCATGTTGTTGATGGCCGCTGGCAGGCTGCGCCTAGCACGACTCAGATAACGTGCGGGCCGAACCGACGTGGATCCGCCTCCGCCACGGATAAGGTTACGTTGAGTTCTGTTTGGTCATTGGAGCCACAGCCCGACGGCATGCTCGAAGGCCTGGAAACCACCACGATGGTGACCAATGGATGCGGCATGGAGGGCACGGAATTCGCGTCGCCCTTTGTAGCTACACATATCAGCGAAGTGCCACCCTACGTCATGGTGGCCGATCCGCGGTTGTTCGTGTCCTGATTGCGCCTCCCACTTAGCTTCGATCCACGGATCAGATGGAGAACCGCGGGCTGCATTGTTTGCGCGGCGCATCTGCTACCTCGAATAGTGCTCTGAAAGAGCCCTAATACGGCTGGTCGCGGTCGTTTCGGGGAGTCTCTCCATCCCCGCCCTCGGGGTCACTAATTGTCAGGGGGCGGGTGCCTCAACCCAGGTTGACAGACATCCCAGGAGCTTGAATGTCAAGCAGCAACCTGTTCTGTGCGATGGGGCCAGGCGGTGGTCTCGTCGTAGGTGGTGCGTGTTTTGAGACAGCCGTGCAGGATTCCGACGAACCGGTTCGCGAGCTGGCGCAACGCGGGGTTGTGATCGAGACCGCGGCCGCGTTGCTTGTCGTAGTAGGCGCGGGCGCCGGGCGAGGCCTGCAACGAGCTGAATGCCTGGGACATGAGCGCGTCGACAAGCCGGTCGTTGTGCACGAACCGAGCGAGGACGACCTTCTTCTTCCCGGAGGCGCGGGTGATCGGGCTGGTGGCCGCGTAGTTCTTGCGGGCCTTCGCGGTGGTGTAGCGGCCGGGGTCATCACCGAACTCGGCGAGCACCCGGGCACCGAGGGCCGGACCTATCCCGGGCTGGGACAGGATGATCTCAGCGTCCGGGTGCCGACCAAAAGACTCTTCGACCTGCGTTTCCAGGGTCTTGACCTGCTCGTCGAGGACGCTGAGCACCGCGACCGCGGCGCGGGTGGTCACCGCGTACGCGGTGGTGATCACCGCTTCCCGGCCCAGTTGCTCGCCGCGCAGCGCGGCCTGGATCCGGGTGGCCTTGGCGTCCACGTCGCGTCGGCGGGCGCGTTTGAGCGCGGCCCTGATCTGACCCAGCGTGAGTTTCGCAGCCGCCGCCGGGTCGGGTGCCTTGCCGAGTAGTTCGAGGGTGTCGGCCGCGTCGAGATCCTCGAACGCCTCCAGCGCGGCGGGGAAGTACTCGCGCAGCGCATGCCGCAGCCGCTGGGTGTGGCGCGTGCGTTCCCAGATCAGGGTCTTGTGTGCGCGGGCAACGACTTTGATCGCTTCCGCGTCGGGGGTGTCGCCGGCCACCGCGCGCAGCTGGTGGGCGTCGGTGCGCACCATGTCGGCCAGGGTGTGCGCGTCGGCTGGGTCGCTCTTGGCGCCCGACACGCTGTGCCGTTCCCGATACCGGGCCGCCTGCAACGGATTGACCGCGCACACGGTGTATCCGGCCGCGACGAGCGCCGCGACCCACGGGCCGCGGTCGGTTTCGATCCCGATCGCCACCTCGGACTCGTCGGCGTCTTCGCCGAGCTGCGCGCCGATCAATGCGTGCAGCCGGGCGATCCCGGCCGCGCCCTCGGGCAGCCTGGCCTTGGCCAGCCTGCGTCCGGACGAGTCCATCAACTCGACGTCATGATGGTCCTCCGCCCAATCGTCTCCTATGAACAGCAATTCGGTTCTCCAATCTGAGTTTTCGGTCAGACTGGCAGCGTGCGGGAGAACAGTCAGCGCTCTAATGAAGCAGTGCTCACGCCAAACAGCGAGCGGGCACGACATTCCATCAGTTGCCCTGTGTCAACCCCGCATTGTTCAGGCCGCCTTTTGGGCGGTGCTGTTGAGTAGCGCTTGGAGGGCGCCGTGCTTGATGGGGTCGTAGCCGACGTTGTCTTGCCAGGCGCGCCAGATGATGTGTATCCAGGCCCGGGCGAGGATTCGGACGGCGTGAGGGTGGTCGTGTCCCCGGTCCCGGGCCTTGGCGTAGAGGTCTGCGGCCCAGGGGTTGGCGTGGCGGGAGTCGCCGGCGAAGTCGCAGACGGCGTCTCGGAGTTCTTTGTTGGCTCCCCACCGGAAAGTGACGGCGGTGACCTTGCCGGACTGTCGGGTCGAGGGGGCGACGCCGGCGAGGCAGGCCAGGGAGTCAGCGGTCGGGAACCGGCCGCGGGCGTCGCCGATCTCGGCGAGAAGGCGTGCTGCGCGCACGGTCCCCGAACGGGGCAGGGAGGTGACGATGTGTGCGTCGGGGTGGATGGCGAGTTGCTCGCCGATGCTGGCGGCGAGGGCCTCGATCTGGGTGTTCAGCGAGCGCAGGATCGCCACGAACGCCAGCGTGGTCACGGCGTGGGTTTCGGCCTCGGCGCCGGTGGTTCCCCGTGGTGCTGCGAGCAGACGGGTGTGCAGGATTTCGGGGTCGGTGTGACCGCTGTAGGACACCGAGGACAACCATGTGCCCAGGCGTTTGGGCGAGAGCCAGTCGGCCTGGGCTTGGGTGGTGAACCGCTCGAGGAATGTGAGGCTGATCGCGGAGTCGATCGCGGCGAAAATGCTTGTCGCGCCGGGGAACACGATCTGCAGGTGCGCTCGCAGCTGGTTCGCCGCGGCTACCCGGTGCTCGACCAGGTCGCGGCGGGCACGGACCGTGGTGCGCAGCGCCGTGGTAGCCGCGGAGTCCCGTACCAGGGGGCGCAGACGGCGCCGGTCGGTCCGCACGACGTCGGCGAGGATGTAGGCGTCGTACCTGTCGTCCTTGTTGCCTGCCGACCCGTAGCGCGAGCGCAAGTTCTTCAGCTGACCCGGTGGGATCACCAGGACGGTGAGTTCGGCTTGGATCAGGGCCTCGACGACCGGACCGTCGCCGCGCTCGATGCCGACTTCGTCCACGCCGGCCTTGAGCAGACGCCGCACCAGCGACTTCAGACCCGCAGCGTCGTCAGTGACGGCGAACCTGTCCAGAACCTGTCCGTCGGGGTCGATGATGGCGATCGCATGGTCGTCCTTGGCCCAGTCCACGCCCGCACACACTCGCGCCGGCACAGCTTGAAGGGGCACACTCATATTTGTTACCTCGCTGTTGGAGCAGTGAGAGAACACCCGGTGGTCCCCAGGACCCCGCAGCCGGTCACTCACTGATCGGCGCTCGATGGCGCACAGCCCTGTAGCCAGTCTGGGTGTCCTGGGCCACCGGACCTCGCAGAACTGATGGTGGACCTCGTCGAGGGTCGAGCGATCATGGCGATGGCCCGGTGGGGACCAGGGGTGCATCAGCAGTCCATCTGGAACCACCGACACAAGGATGATGCACCAGTGAGCGAT
>Ga0114921_10000407_pt1 | contig 18254 bp, 11 predicted proteins | sample BentaG_FD_87016 | JGI IMG/M metagenome (GOLD analysis project Ga0114921, IMG submission 87016) | Deep subsurface microbial communities from South Atlantic Ocean to uncover new lineages of life (NeLLi) - Benguela_00093 metaG | ecosystem: Environmental > Aquatic > Marine > Oceanic > Sediment ... | reverse complement strand
TATCCGATTCTTGTTTTATTGGTAGAGTTCAAGAACCAGAAGTTGGTTGGCTCCACCCCATCAGATTGGAAAAAGCAATTTTTTGGTTCAAAAGGAAGTGTCAAGGCTTATTTTGACGAAGTTTCCTACGGTCAGCTCAATATTATCCCTGCTCGAGAAAACCAGGCCCCAGAGTATGATACTGCAAAGAATGATGGAATTGTCAAAGTTAAAGTTAAGATGAAACATCCTAACTCAGGGGGAAATACAGGAGATGATAATAGAAAAATAGTCAAAAAAGCATTGGAAGCCGCTGATAAGTCCGTCAATTTCAGTAAATTAGACAAGAACGACGATGGAGCAATCAGTAATGATGAAGCTTCCATTATTGTAGTCTGCGCAGGTTATGAAGCATCCTATGGAGGCAGTAATGCAAAACAGCCTAATGTATGGGGTCATAAGTGGACTCTGGGGTGGGGAGCAGTGTCAGCGCCTATTCTGGATGGAGTGTTAGTTGCAGATTGGCTTTCCGGTGGCGGTTATGCTCAATTCGGGGAATGGCACGCTTATACTTGGGATTCTCCTCTGTCGATTCAGATAGGAGGACACTTGGCCACCATAGGTATTATGATTCACGAATTGGGCCATTTAGCTTTAGGCTTGCCTGACCTCTACGATACAGATGGTTCTTCCGATGGAGTAGGGAAATGGTGTATAATGGGAGGCGGTGGTTGGAACTCTGCTGCTCCTTATTTCGGCGATTCACCTCCTCTCCCTGCTTATTCTGGTGATACTCCTGCCCACCCATCCGCTTGGTGCAAATATTTTGTGCAATGGATTAAACCTAAAGTCTGGAACAAAGGAAGTAAGAAATTTCCCCTAAACCAAATTGAAACTGCGAAGAAAAAATCCCTCTATCTCGTGGGCAATAACCCTAATGGCGCTGAATTTGGTGGAGAAGGAGAGTATTTCTTGCTTGAGAATAGACAAAAGGTTGGCTTCGATAAAGGTCTTCCAGGATTCGGTCTTTTAATCTGGCATATTGATGAGACCAAATCCAATAACAAGCAAGAAGGACATACTAAAAGCACGCATCGTTTAGTTGACCTTGAAGAGGCTGATGGTCGAAACGACCTGGATTCAGTCGGAGCCCGAGGCGATAAAGGAGATCCTTTTCCAGGCTCTGCAAACCAAAAGCAGTTCACGAATAAAACAAAGCCCCACAGTAAATCTTACAGTGGAAAAGACAGCAAGGTTAGAGTTAAGAACATAAGCAATTCTAAGAAGAAGATGACCGCAAAAATCAGCGGGAATAAATAATATCCAAGCTCAAAAAACAAGCTCCAGGGTTTTTATTTCTGATTTTCCAAAGCTAAGAGGGACTTTCTTCCCCTTGACAGATAGGGGATGAAGACGGTTTTCTATCAGGTCAAGTTCATAGACTTTTTTTTGGCTTATACCTGAGGCCACGGGCTAAAGTCTCGTTGGGGTGCTACTTTAAACTTTTGATCTTGCATCCGAATCAATAACTTACAATCTATTATTAATCTTGGGCAATTTAGCTTGATTAAGCGTTTAAAGCTGAGCTTAGTTTGCTGCCCGAAGATATAAAGAGGATAAAAGCAAAAAGTCTATTCTGAGACTTGACATATACTAATTAAATGCTTATTTTTTTAGCAAAAAGGTACAATAATCTTAAAGTTAATACAGAAAAAGAATAATAGTCTAAAAAAAGCAATAAAAAATTCTTTTCTCCAACTATTAAAATAGCAATTTATACGGAAAAAGCATACGTATGCCTAGGAAATAATGAAGTAATGCCAAAAGTAGGAAAAATTGCAAATCAGTAAAAAAACTCCTGTTCCCAATATGATGAAATAAAAATGTATAGGAGGTTTATGAAAATGAGTAAAAAGGGTTTTATCATCTTGGGTTATATTTTTTTATCGCTGGTTACTTCAGAGGCTTTAGCTCGTCCTGCCTGTCCAAAGTTATTCGAACTCAAGCAGCCGACCGGCACAGTGTTCTCAGCCAGAGCTTTTGGTGATGAGTGGTACAATGGAATGGAGACAGCTGAAGGATACACTATTCTCAAGGACACTGCTTCCGGTTTTTGGGTTTATGCTCTAAAGGCTGCTAGCGGGGAGCTCTATCCTTCAAATTTGGTGGTGGGCATCGACTTGCCAGAGGGAATATCCAAGCATCTTCGAGATGAGATTGCTTTACAAAGAATGTTCTCTACTTTGCAAGGAATACCTTTTAAGGCAATAACTCCCCCCGGTTGGTGGAGGACAAAGGGTAAACTTCGAGTTCTGGTTCTGCTGGTTGAGTTCACAGATCAGAAGTTGGTAGGCTCTGAATCCTCAGACTGGGGAGAGCTATTTTTTGGAGGAAGTGGCAGTGTCAAAGATTATTTTAAAGAAGTTTCTTACGATCAGCTTGAAATTATTCCAGCAGAAGAAAAGCAAGGAATAAAGAATGATGGTATTGTTAAAATTACACTTGATGTAAAACACCCAAATGAGATAGGACCTCCATCTCGAGAAGCAGTAAAAAAGGCATTGATAGCTGCTGATAAATATGTTGTTTTATCCAAATTAGATCTTAACGGCAATGGAGCTATTTCTAGTGATGAGGTCGTGTTTGTTATTGTCTGTGCAGGTTATGTAGGTGAATATTTTAATCCCAAAAAACCCAATATATGGTCTCATGCATGGTCTTTTTACGGAAGCGTGCCAGCCCCTACTCTGGATGGAATTATAGTGGGAGCCTACGAATATTGGGGTGGGTTTATAATGATAGGCGAATGGATGGAGAGTGTTTCATCCTCTACATTATCTTCTCAATCTGCTGGACGAATGCAGGCGCTAGGGGCTCCAACTCATGAAATGGGCCATGATTTTGGACTCCTACCTGACCTCTACGATACAGATTACTCTTCCACAGGAATAGGAGATTGGGGATTAATGGGTGACGGCAGTTGGCTTGGCCCAAAGGGTGAGGGTGATGTTCCATCTCACTTTATGGCCTGGTGCAAGTATTTTTTGGGCTGGATTGATCCCAAGCTTTTGAAAATAAAAGAAGTAAAGGGGATTGATAGCGTAAATAAAAAATTTCCTATAAAGCAGATTGAAACCTCAAAGAATAAAGCCCTCTATCTCCTGGGCAATAATCCGAAAGGTGCAGAATATGGAGGAAAAGGAGAATATTTCTTACTTGAGAATAGACAGCAGGTCGGCTACGATAGGTTTCTTCCAGGGTCTGGGCTTTTGATCTGGCATATTGACGAACGTAAGGGGGATAACGACAAAGAGGGGCATAAGAAAAAGAGGCATCGTTTGGTTGATCTTGAAGAGGCAGATGGTTTAAACGAGCTAGATTCAAAGGGAGGCCGAAGCGATGATGGAGACACCTTTCCAGGTTCAACCAATAATAGGACATTTACAAACTCAACTAAGCCAGACAGTAAATGGTACAATGGCAAGGACAGCAAGATTAGAATTACAAGCATAAGTAATTCTAAAAAGAAGATGACTGCAACTATCAGTACCGAGGGAAAAAAATAGATCTTAAAAAACAAGCTCCAAGGTTTTTATTTCTGATTTTCCAAAGCTGAGGGGGATTTTCTTCCCTTTAAAAGAAAGGGTTCGGAGCCGATTTTCCATCAGGTCTAATTCGTAGACTTTGTTAGGTTTGCGGAAGAGTTCAAGCAGGGCTTCCCCAGATTTTCCCTCTGCTTCATACAGCCTCAAGATGAGGCTTTCTCTGTCTTCTGCCTTTTTTATCGTGGCTATAATGATGTTCGGAGGAGAGGTCTTAAAAAAGGAAGAAGAAGATGGGAACTCTCCTGGATGGGAATCAATAAAAAAGGAAAGAAGAGGATAGTTGAACTCGTAGCCTCTCTGGACTGTGTGGGCCTCTCTCCAATCACCTTTGTGAGGATAAAGGGAGTAGGAGAACTGGTGTTTGCCTCTGTCAGCCATTGGGTCGGGCCATAGAGGAGACCGCAGCAGAGTGAGTCGTAAAACATTGTCTTCAATATCACAGCCGTATTTTGACTCGTTGAGGAGGCTTACTCCGTATTCTCCATCTGAAAGATCGGCCCAGCGGATGGCAGAGACTTCGAACCTGGCCTTTTCCCAGGGAGTGTTGCGAGCAGTGGGTCTCTCGACAAATGCGAAAGGGATTTCAAATGTTGCTTTCTCGTTTTTTACATCCACAGGGAAGGCAACCTTAAGCAAAACATGGTCTTCCCACCAGTCTGCCTTCATGTTTATGTCGATTCGAGGAATATCCTCGTAGAGAGTGATTTTCTGAGTGAAAAATGAGGATGGAAAATCTGTTGTGGGTTCGCGTCTGGCTTTAGAGAATCCAAGATAGTCTTTGTCGACTCGAAGGGAAACCATGACAGGACCTTTATTAGTAATCCTGATGCTCTGGGCTTTATCCAAATCCCATTGCCGGCCAGTATAGCCTATGTTCCAGGCATCCCATCTGTCTGGGATGTCTTCGAAAAGCTGGAGCTGGTTTCCCAGGGACTCAGGAGCAAGGACATCTCTTTGTCGGAGCTTATCAAAGATGCTGGTGATGTTGCCCTCTGGATTGAGGATGATTTGAAAATAACGGTTTTCGAGAGTCTTCTCAGTGATCTTTAAAGAACTTTTATAGTCTGAGGGTTTTCCTTTTTTTATTCTGTAAATCCTGTATCCCAGAGGAGGCATTTCTTTAGCTATGAAGCAGAGTTTCTTCCTTCCTTTTTCAGAGGTTAGGATTTGAGAGGAAATCTCCATTCCTTGGTGGTTCAGAACTTTGATTTCTCCTGGTAAATTCAAAGGAAGAGGTGTTTTGACCACTCCGTCTCTTTCCCATGAAAGGGAGTTAAAAACAAGAAGAGGCATTCCTTCCGCGCCATCAGCGCTGTTGATTTTCTGAGCTATGTACTTTAAACCTTCAGCTAGGACTCCCTTGGCCAGGGTATGAGCTTCGAGATAGGATTCTTTAGCGTCTTTATAGACAGGATTAATACTCGAACCAGGAAGTATGTCATGGAACTGGTTCATCAAAACCCTTTCCCAAGCGTCCTTTAAATCCTTTTGTCTGTATTTGCCGCCGAGAAGGAAAGCAAGAGATGAGATTTTTTCTGCATTTGAAAGAAGAACCTCTGATTTTCGGTTTAACTTTTTTGTTTCAGCCTGGGTTGTGTAGATCCCACGATGGTATTCTAGATAGAGTTCATCCTTCCAGACAGGAAGAGAATCAAGCTTCTTTTTTTCTATCTGGCTTAAATACTCGGAAGCTGAACTGTGTTTGATTCTAGGAAAGATCGTTTGCTTGCTGTACCCCTTCACCCGATCAAACATTTCTCGGTTAGGACCTCCTCCGTGATCGCCCAACCCGTAGAGAATAAGAACCTTTTTTAATCCTGTATTTTTTTCATACTGTTTAAGGCCATCAGTCATTCTCTCTGCTCTCAGCCGTCCTACATACCCAGCGGGAGGAAAGTAAGTCAGGATTCTTGAATTGTCAGGCCCCTGCCACCAGAAAAGGAAATAGGGAAAAGTATTGGTGTCATTCCAGCTTATTTTTTGCGTTATGAAAGCATTGATTCCGCTCTTTTTAAAGAATTGGGGCATGTTCCAGTTGTAGCCGAAAGAGTCAGGGTTCCATCCCAGTTTTACATCGACGCCAAATTTTTCCTTGAAGTATCTTTTGCCGTAGAGGATCTGTCTGATGAAAGATTCCCCATCTGTAAGGTTGCAGTCAGGTTCAGCCCACATTCCTCCTACAATTTCCCAACGGCCTTCTTTCACTCTTTGCTTTATCCTTTCAAAAACTTCTGGATAGTACTCCTCCATCCACTTGTAAGCCTGGGCCTGACTCTGGACATAAATAATGTCCGGGTAGTCTTCCATATTATCCATGATCGTGGAGAAAGTCTCTTTGGTCACCTCTACTGTTTCCGGCCAACGCCAAAGCCAGGCTAAGTCGATATGGGAATTCCCGGCTAGAAATAATTCGTAACTTTTCGAAAATCGAGAAATCGGCTCCACTTCTTTGTAAAATTTGTTTAAGGAAGACTTAACTTTCGAAAAATCTCCTTGGCGCAGAGCATCAACCTTAAAATTCAGGAGAGCATTTTTGTAGCGTTGCTTAAGGAGCTGAAACTCCTTTGAGCTTTGAGCTTTTTGATAATCTTTAGATACTGGCCGCGTCTTATGGGGCAAGGTTTTCACTTCGGGCATTAAATCAAGAAGTGTGGAGGCGACTCTCAGATCCAGCAAAAATCGAGAAAGCAGTTGATGGGCCTCTTCGGCTGAATCGATGAAGAATCGTGATTCCAATATTTGAAGAAAGGTTCCAGGCTCAACCGTGTTGCTTTCTAGGAGAGGAAGCCTGCCTAAGTTCTCAAACCTGAAGGCTATGAGGATTTTCTCTGCTGGTTGAGCTTTGGCGCTCAAGAGGAATTCCTTTTTTTCTTGGGCCACTTGATTGCCAAAACCAAGGTCAAAGGATTCTTTGAGAGTTCCGTTTAGGAAGTATTTCCCTTTAAATTTTCCCAATCCTCTGAAATTGCAGATTAAGCTGACTCGACTTCCTTCTGTCTTCACTCCGGAGAAAACAGCAGGAACTTGAAATTCATGGCGAAGGCAGAAGACCTTGTTGCGAAGGGTGAATCGTGGTTTGGTGATTTGCCATCCGGAATCGGGGAGTTCAGGTTTTTCTCCATCCGCTATGTCTTGAGGTTTCAGCTTAAAGGAAGGAATGTCGTCCTTGAGGAGAGCTTCAATCTCCTGGATACGATCCTGAATCTCCCCTTGACCAAAGGAGGGGATGATAGAAGAAAAAATGAAGAGGAATGAAAATAAGATTTTAGCTCGGCGCATTTTAACCCCCTTAAGGATTATTTTTAGCAGGATTATTTAATCTTCTTGCCTGCCCTAAGCCCATATAGGTTTTACCCCCCACTCCTGAATAGAAGGCGAAGTCGGCTAAGGCGTTGATAGCACTCTTGCGGTCTTTGTTCATATTCTCTGGGAGCTCATAGGCGACCTTTCCCATGAATCCCATGATTTTGTGTTTGGAGAGATTTACAGATTCTGTTTTCAACCTGAATTGAGTTAAATTTATTTTTTCGAATTCTTCTTGAATCTTGAAAGGGATTTTTATTCCTGAAAAAGCATTCCATTTCTTTTGAAGAGAACCAAACACATGTTCAGGGAGAGGAAAGAGATTTTTCTTATCTTTACTCTGAAGAGATGTAGGTGAGCAGAATTCCATGATAACTTTCCTTTCATCCTGTGCGCGAGAGTATATTTCCTCGAAAGATGTGAAACCTGCCTTTTTTCCTTGCTGCCAGTCGACTCTCTCTACGAAGATCTCTCCCTTAGAAAATTTAAGGGATTTCTCGCGGATCGAAAGAAATTCTCTAATGATCGGCTCAAGGATTTCCTCTTTGAGATAAGTGATTCTGAAAGAAGCTATCGTATTGGGAAAAAGAAGCGAATAACCTTGAGAAGATTTGGTCCCCTTAAGAAAAGGGGAAATGGTCAGAGGTTTTTCCTTTTTAGAGTCCTGAATTTCCTTTGATAGATTTCTATTATTCACACTGAGAATATCAAGGATGAGGCCGTAGAGGGCTTCTCCCCCGTTTCCCAGTACTTTAATTTCCTTTTGAACTCTTAGCTTGATTAATACGCTGCCTATCAATTTTAATTTACTTTTTTTCGTGGCATCCAAACAGCCATCTCTCCTATTCCCCTATGTGACCAAGCATAGTAGGGAATCGTGATCAGACGGCCGCCATGTTCAGCCTCGTTGCTCGTTATCATGTTTATCCCACCGAGAAGGTCGGGGCGGAATTCAGTCTCGAAGCCTAAATCGTCAGGTAAGCGCTGGTCAAGCACCTGAGCCTCGTTATCTATTCCTTCCAAGCAATAAACGAGCGGTCCCCGCTGTAAGGCTGCTTTGCCCAGATTATCCTTCACATTCTCATGAGCAACGACTCTCCGAACAGGCATAGGAAGAGCGAGCTCAATCACATCCCCCTTTTCCCACTTTCTGAGAATGCGGGCAAATCCTTTCTGTATATTTAGGGGAATGATTTCCGAATTGACTTTTAGAGTTACCTGTTCTTCCCTCTTATGCAAGTAGGAATATAAATCGCTCGGCACAGGTTCATTCCGTGCCCAACCGGGGATGCGGACATACACAGAGAGTTCCGCTGCCATTTCCGGAGATAGGGTGATTTTTACATTTCCATCCCATGGATAGTTGGTCTCCTGAGTTACACTCACTGAATTTTTGCCGATTTTGACAGTCCCCTTGCTTCCTACAAAGAGGTTAACATACAGGACTTCGTCCTGTTGGGCATAGACATATCCTGGAAAAGAAGGTAGAAAGCGGGCCAGGTTAACGGGACAGCAAGCACAATCAAACCAAGGCTTACGGGTTGCTTCACCCTGGTTAAATTTGTATTTTCCATCCGATTCCAGAGGATTTGGGTAAAAGAAAAGATCACCGCTTAGGGATATTCCTGAAATCAGACCATTGTAGAGCGTTCGTTCCAGAACATCGAGGTACTTTGCATCAGCATGTAGGAGAAATAGACGGTGGTTCCAAAAAACATTGCCGATGGCGGCGCAAGTTTCGTTGTAAGATGTAGCATTAGGGAGCTCATAGTCATCTCCGAATGCCTCTCCTTCGTGACGGGAGCCTATTCCTCCTGTTACATACAGTTTTTTGGAAACGACATTTTCCCAGATCCGATCGATGGCATTGATATAGCTCGTATCCCCAGTAAGAGCTGCCACGTCCGCCATTCCCGAATACATGTAAGTGGCGCGGACTGCATGTCCGACCGCCTCATCCTGCTCGATGACGGGTTTATGAGATTGAAGGTACCAATCCTGATTATAGACGGAAAAGGGGGAGTCATCTGAAAATTTTTTCCTGAATTCTTCTTGACCCCGTTCATTCAAGAAATATTTGGCTAATTCCAAGTATTTTTCCTCTCCTGTCAATCGGTAGAGTTTGACCAGTCCGATCTCAATTTCCTGGTGTCCGGGGAATCCCCGCCTTTTTTCAGGTCCGAAAACCCTTGCAATCAGGTCTGCGTTTTTTAGGGCCACCTCCAAGAAATTGCGCTTGCCGGTAGCCTGGTAATAGGCAACCGCTGCCTCATACATATGCCCTACATTGTAGAGTTCGTGGCTTGAGCCTAGGTTTGACCAGCGTTCATCTCCTGAACCTGGGGCAGTATTTTCAGGATCAATCGTGCGGGTCGTAAACAGATATCCATCATTTTCCTGGGCATCTGCGATTTTAGAAATCAGTTCATCCATGTATTTCTCGAGGTCAGGATCAGAGCGGAGGCTTAATGAATAAGCTGCTCCTTCCATAATCTTGAAGACATCAGAATCATTGTATCGGCGGCCATCAAACTTGCCAGGCATCAAACCACCGGCTTTGGCAAAATTATCGATGCGTCCAGTTTCTTCACTCTTTTTGAAAGCGAAAGGAATCGTGACTTCCCGATTTGTTTCCATGCGAGGCAGCCAGAACGTGTCATTAATCTCTACCTCGGTGAATATGACCGGCTTTATGGGATAATCTCTTTGTGCCTTTTTCGCGCATACTAATGTTAACGCACAAACCAGTAAAAGGATAAAGAACTTTATCAGGATTACACTTCGCAGGGAGGTTTTTGGCTTCGTTTGTCCCTCCTCTTTCGCTTTTTAACATATTATAAGGGTCAGGTCTACACTTTTAACTTTTCTTATTTTGAAAAATGGATAAAGAATTGATTGCTTTTATACGGGAAAAGAAAAAAAGTTTTTGTCAAGGAATATATTTAGATTTTGATGGCTTTTTTTATTTGACATGAAAAAAAGATATTCTTTAAAATAGGCAGAGCTTGAGATCAGCCATATTTAAAGACTAAAAGGATGCCTGTTTATTTCATCGATACCTTTATCATTGTTTTCTACATGGGAGCCATCCTCATTTTTGGCCTCTTCTTCCGCAAGTATGTCACCACTACCGAAGATTTTTTCCTGGCAGGAAAAATGCTTCCCTGGTGGGTGATTAGCTTCTCCATCATTGGCACCAACATCGGAGCCTATGACTACATGGGAGCAGCCGGAGGAGCCTTCCGCTTCGGCATCGCCCAGGCAAATTATGAATGGCTGGGAGCGGTTCCGGCCATGATTGTATCGGCCCTGCTGGTCATTCCCTATTTCTGGAGAAACGGCGTTTACACAGTGCCTGAATATTTAGGCAAGAGATACCAGGAAAGCGTAAGAACCATAGAAGCAGTTATCTATGGCGTTTTTCTGGTTGCCTTGCTTGGAATTTTTTTCTGGGCCAGCGGACTCATGCTTCATACTTTCCTGGGCTGGCCTTTAAAGTTAAGCATTGTGATAACAGCGGTAATCGTCGGGGTTTACACCATTACAGGAGGATTGGCGGCTGTGGCTGTTACAGATGTAGTTCAGCTTGGAGTCATGTTTGTCGGCGGGATTTCTGTGGCCATCATCGGATTCTGGAAAGCCGGAGGGGTGAAAGTTTTTTTTGCAAATCTGGCCTCCGCTCATCCTCAGCATATGAGACTATTCCTTCCTTTGGACAATCCTGATTATCCATGGCTGGGCATGATTTTTGGCCTCGGGCTTGTCCTGTCTCCTGCCTGGTGGTGTGCGAACCAATCCATCATACAAAGAACTCTTGGTGCCCGCAGCGAATGGGATGCCAAAGCAGGGATGTTGTTTGCTGCTTTTCCCAAGATGATGGTTCCTCTTTTGGTCGTTCTGCCAGGGTTTTTTGCCCTGATGTTTGCCTCACCTTCTGAAATTGCAAATCCTGATCAGGCTCTTCCCTGGGTGATAAAGAATCTTCTTCCTCCGGGTTTAGCTGGTCTGGTTTTTGTTGCCTTTATTGCTGCTCTTCATTCCAGTGTCGACTCCACCCTCAATTCAGCCTCAACCTTGTGGACAAGGGACATCTACCAACGCTACATCCGGCGAGATGCTCCTGACCGTCACTATCTCACTGTGGGACGAGTTCTCACTGGCTGCTTTGTCATATTTGGCGTTCTCTTTGCTCCGGTGACAGAAAAGTTTCCTGGGATTTATGTCGCCATGCAGAATCTCCTTTCTTTTTTTCAGGGTCCAACCTTGGCAACACTTCTTATAGGAATATTGTGGTGGAGGTCGACCAAGTGGGGAGGTTTTTTTGGGCTTACAGGAGGAGTCGCTTCAGCAGTGGTGTTGTTCTTGTTTAAGATGAATTTTCTGTATGTTGCCTGGTGGTCTTTTGTTGTTTCAGCCATCATAAATTTTATCGTAAGCCTCTTCACTTCCCCAGAAAAGCCTGAAAGGTTGAGAGGGCTTGTTTATGGTTTTATACAGAGGGATAAAAAAGCTCAAGAAATCCTGAGACATAAGGCAGAAGGATGAATTTATTCGACAGAATTCCAATCTTTTCAGCAAAAATCATAATTGCCTTCTTTTACCTCATTTTAGCTGTTTGGGTTTTGCGGAGGCCTAGAAATTTCGTCATGGAGGGAGCTCCTACAAAGAGAAATTGGCGTGATTTGCGTATTTGGGCTCTTGTGCTTATCGGTATCCAGGTCGTCCTTTACTTTATTTTTTAAAGATGAAAAAAGATTTTTCGCCTTTCAAAATAGTGGGTATTTTCTGGCTTCTCATAGGAGGAGTTGTCCTTGTATCAGCAGTTTTTCCTCCGACAAAGATAGGGAAAATAGTTGATTTGATTGCCGGAGGGATGTTGCTCCTTATGGGTGCTTTTTTTATGTTTCTTTCTCAGAAGGTCAAAGGATGAAAGTCATTTATCCCCAGATAGATGAGGCAAGAGTAAGGGATGTTTTTCGAAGGCAGTTTTTCAACCGAAAAAAGAAGATTGTCAAGGTTGAAGGAAGTTATTTGCCCTTTTATCTTTTTCAGTTAAGTTTTCACAGTAAGAGAGGAGTGAAGACTTTCAGTGTCATCTGCGACGGCTGCAAAGGGAACGTAAGGCGCATACAATGGCCTCAACCTTTGATTTCTTTAAGATTAAATTCACCAAAAAATGTTCTGGATGAAGAGAAGGCCTTAGAAAAAGTCAAAGATCAGCTCCGCTGGTTTTCTTTTCGCTTTGGTCTTAGGATACAGAAGAAGTACAGTCTGGAATCAGTGGTTTCTCTAGGCAAGATTGGCTATCCTTTTTGGCTAGTTTATTACAAGAAGAATGGCGCATATAACTTCTTTGTCTATGATGGCCTTTCAGGAAAGAAAGAAGACTACTTCGCCAAAGGTATTTTTTTAGAGCTTCTTGGTCTTTAAATTAAACCCCTACAATGAGATTGCCGCGCTCACTCACTCTTCTTCAACAACTCTTATAGGGCATTGGGATTTCTGTTTGAGCCTGTTCACCGCAGAGCCAAAAAGAAAGCGAGACAGGCTGGATCTTTCAGCTCTGGTGAGAATAGTCATTTCGGGATTTTTTTGCTTAATCACTATCAGGCATTCTTCGACAAATTCTCCCTCTGCCACAATGGTTGAGCATTTGATTCCGAGCTCGTCTGCTTTTCGTGAAATTTCCTCGATTATTTTTTTCCCTCTTTCTCTGTATTCTTCCAGAATTGACTGGTAGAGTTCCATGCTCGGCTTATCTCCCATGAATCCTACATCCATCATTTTATCCAGTATAAGGTGAGGCAAGTCAGGATCAACAATGAAAAGTATGGCTAAGTCTGCCTTTTCTTTTTGGGCTTGCTTTAAAGCATAGTCAATTGTCTTGGGAGATTGTCTCGTTGTTGAAAGAGCAAGAAGTATCTGTTTCATATTAAGTCTCCAGAAAGAGGTTTTTATCCAAAGGGCACCTCTCTTTTTAAAATTTCAACCCTACAAGGGGCCAGTATATTTTGGCCATCAGCAGGAAAGTAATCCAGGAGATGATATTCAAAATTATCCCCGCCTTGACTGCATCTGAGACCTTGTAATAGCCCGAAGCGTAGCACACTGCATTGGGGGGAGTTCCCATAGGCAAACTGAAGGCCAATCCGGCAGGGACGGCTATGACATAGACTATGATAACCGGACTGAGGTTGTACGTATTACCCAAAGCAAAACCCAGAGGCAACAGAATAGCCACTGTGGCCACATTGCTGATGCCTTCGGTTAGGAGCTTAGCAATCAGGGTGATGATTATGATAAACACTATAGGAGTTATTTTGAAGGGTGAAAGGGCTTGGCGAGCCAACCATTCGGCTGCCTGGCTTTGGTCTAAAGCAAAGCCAAGGGCAATGGCTCCTCCATACATGAGAATTACTCCCCAGTTGACATATTCTTCGATCTCTTTCCAAGGGATGATATTGAAAACAAAGAGAGAGATCGCAGAAAGTATGGCAATGCTGGCTAGGCCGATTTTGTTACCAAGGGTCATCCAACAGACAATTGTGATAAGCATGATAATGCCAACTGCTTTTTCTTGCCGTTGCATGGTTCCCAATTTTTTAATTTTTTCCTTCAGGGAGTTTTCGGCTAAAGTTACATCTTTGATATCAATTTTGAAAAAGATGCGGATGACTGCGTAGGCGAAGATTAGCATCACTAAAACAATAGGAACCACAGCGATCATCCACTCTAAAAATCCTATTCTTATCCTGTATTCTTCCCAGAGCATTCCTATAGCCAGAGGATTTCGAGCGCCTCCCAAGAAAGTAGCCACTCCTCCGATTACTGCACCCCAGGCCAAAGATAAAAAAAGAGCCTTTCCATAGGAGCTTTCTCTGGGCTTGAGCTTTAAGCTTCGAGCAATCTCAAGGATAATGGGAAACATTAAAGCAGCGACTGCATGGGCCGGCATCAAGAAAGCCAGGAATGCTGAAGATAAGAGTACGCTCAGAAGGAGAGCCTGGGGCGATCTTTTAATTCTAGTCAGAAAAATGAGGGCCAAGCGTGTACTCACTCCTGATTTCATCAGAGCAGCTGCCAGGATGAAAGCTCCGAGGATGAAGAATACAGCGCGGTTGCCAAAAAGAGAAAAGGCCGTTTTTGTATCCATGACATTTAAAAGAGGAAGAAGGACGATAGCCAGCAGACTGGTGATAGCGAGCGGAATGACATCAGTTATCCAGAGAGTTAGACAGAGAATGAAAATAACTATGGCCCTCTGTCCTTGAGGGTTCAATCCCTCGGGCTTAAAGAATTGAAGAAGCAAGAAGAAGCCGGCAAAAGTAAGAACTAAAATTGTGGTTCGCCAGGTTCTCATTTTTCTGTTCTTCTTTTTTTCCAGAGCCGGTACAATAAGACAGCGGGAGATTGATAAAGAGCAAAAATAATGGGTGAGAGGATAACCCAATAGATGTTAAAATCGGGGATAAATAGGATAATAAAGAGGGCAATTCCTCCTGCTGACGCCAAAAAAACACCTCCCAGCCAGAGGTAAGAAATAGCCTTTTTCATGATTCATTTATATCTTTTTATCAAAAAAATCGCAAGAGGGTGTTCGGGTAAGTGGGTTCCAAAACACGCAACTTTTGCCCCAGCGAAATAAAACGTAAAAATAGAACCGTCCCCATTCAATTTCTTTGAGCTTCGGATTTTTTGGGACTACAGTGGCGGAACCTTATTCTTTGGTATCTTCTTGGGCTGTTTCCAGGCAGCCGATGTATTCTCCCTTTTTATTATGAACAGGGAAATACCTGATGCAGATGTCTCTTTCCTCTTTTTTCAACCAGAACACTTTTGGTTCTTTGAGACCACTCTTAAAATCGCTCAATGTACTATTTATCAGCTGGACATTAACTTCAGGGAAGACCTCCTGAATTTTTTGACCAATCATTTCTTTAGATCTTTTAAGAATTCTCTTTTGAGTCTGGTTAAAATATTGAACTGTATCATCTTTACCTATAAAGGCAATATCGAGATGGAGGGTATTAAAAATTGCTTCAACTTCTTCCTGCGATAACTTTCCAGTTTCAAAAGGAATTATGCCCTCTTTTTCAACTTCAACTTTTGAGGGCATCTTTTTTTCAAGTTTTATAGGTGGCTCTTTTTCTTCTTTTTCCTCTTCAGCGCTTATCTTGGGAGTTTCAGGAGCACGACGATGAGTCCCGATTTTATTGAATTCTTCTAATAATACTTTATATTCTTCTTTTTCAATAACGTTTATGGCCTGAAGGAAGAGAATGTTGTCTTCGTGGGAAAAATGTTTAGAAAGCGCTTCGAATAGTGATTCTACACTTTTTTCTAACTTTTCTGTAAATTCTTTAAAAGCCATGAATTGGCTACTATCAATAAGATTAAAGACAACCCCTCCAGCCTCTCTTACCTGTTCATGTTCTATCTTCATCACGGCAGGCGGATGCGTGATGCCATGTTTTTCAAGATAAGGAAAAAAAACTTCTTCTTCTCGCAAAAAATGATTTTGTGCGTTTTTTAGTCCCAGTTTAATTTGACGTATACGCTCCATTTCCTCTTCAACAGAATTAATGTCTTCTGCTTCCTTTATTTCTTTAGCCAGGTTTTTAAGCTCATTCACATATTTCAGTATGAGTAAGTGCTCTTCCATAAGGAATTGGACAGGATTTCTTTCAGGAGCTTTACCTTTTTCTTGTTCGGCGACCTTACTGAGTGAAGCAAGGTGGACGTCCCATAGTCTTTGAGATGCTTCTCTAGATATGCCTTCTTTTACGAGTTCTTCTTGGATCTCTTCAATAATCTCTTCAGAGGTAGCAGCCTTTATTTTTTCTTTGAATTCTTTTTTGATATCCTCGGGCTTTGCACCTTCATACAACCCCTTAATCATGCTTTTTAGAATTTCTTTTTTTTCAACATCTTCGCTCATAGTACTCCCTCCAGTGCTCCTTCAGTGGGTTGCCCTGTACCAGATAATATACTCTCCCTTTTATGCTGAATCAACCTTTTATTATGCGTTCTGGAAATAATGGCAACGGAGGGAGAATTTGAGATGAAGAAATATTGATTAAATTGTAACTGATTGATAAAAATAAGAGGTAACTGCTATGCAAAAATGAGGAGGGAGAAATTGAAAAAGTGGATAACAAAAACAATAGGCTTTATTTTCTTTGGTATTGTTTTATTTCAAGTAATTTTTATGATTTCCTGTAGAGAACGACAACCGTCAGATCCTCTTGCTGATTTAGCTCAAACTCCACCGATGGGATGGAACAGCTGGAATAAATTCGGATGCGATGTTGATGAAAAAATGATCATGGAGATTTCAGATGCCATGGTAGCCTCAGGAATGAGAGATGTCGGTTATGAATTCATTGTGATTGATGACTGTTGGCAGATTAGCCGAGACAGCATGGGAAACATTGTTGCAGACTCCGAGCGTTTTCCATCAGGCATCAAAGCACTGGCCGATTATGTTCACTCCAAAGGCTTAAAATTCGGTCTGTACTCTTGCGCAGGAACGAAAACATGTCAAGGCCGACCAGGAGGCAAGGGATTTGAGGAGCTGGATGCAAAACAGTATGCAGCATGGGAAGTAGACTATTTGAAATATGATTGGTGCAATACAAAAGGCATGGATGCGCAGCAGGCATATAGAAAAATGAGAGATGCGCTAAGCGCAGCAGGCCGCCCACTCGTATTTAGTATGTGCGAGTGGGGAACAAACAAACCATGGCTTTGGCCTGAAAGCATCGGTCATCTTTGGCGGACCACGGGTGATATTCAGGATTGTTGGGACTGCACCAGAGATTGGGGAGGAATGGGCTTTACCAAAATTTTGGACCTTCAGGTTGGTTTAGAGAAATACGCAGGCCCGGGACACTGGAATGATCCAGACATGCTGGAAGTCGGAAATGGAGGCATGAACATCACGGAGTACCGCGCTCATTTCAGTCTGTGGAGTATTCTAGCTGCTCCTCTTATGGCCGGAAATGATTTGCGGGCTATGTCTGAAGAGACAGTGGAAATCCTGACCAATCCTGAAGTGATTGCCATAGATCAGGATCCGCTTGGTGTTCAGGGACAAAAAGTCCGTGATGATGGTGATCTTGAAGTCTGGTCAAAACCATTGATGGATGGAAGCAGGGCTGTGGTGCTTCTCAACCGGAGCACCGAGGATGCGGAAATATCTGTTTCTTGGGAGGAGATTGAATTGTCTGTTTCAGAAGCAAGTGTTCGTGATTTGTGGAAGAAAGAGAATTTGGGAAGATTCCAGAATAAATTTTCTGCACTTGTTCCGTATCACGGAGTCATTATGATAAAAGTTACGCCCTAAGCGCCTCAAAAACTCTGGGACATTACTTTTCAATTTCCTGTCTCTACTGGACTATAAGCTAAGAGATAAAGCAAAAGTCCATACTATCCTGATTTAGAGTGAGAATCTCTGGTAGGGGGCGCTGGTTTCGAACCATCAATGCTCGGTTTGTAAGAAAAAAGAATATGAGAGGCAGGTTAATTTCTCACAAAAGAGAGGGGAGATACTCCAAGCTTACTCGAGGTCTTGGCTTTAGCTGTGTTTGAGTAGGATGATTTGCCTTTTACATTGAATGCACGGATGCGATATTGGTAGAGAGTATTTGCCTCTAGTCCTCTGTCCATATATGTGTTCACATTTGCTTTTGTTGTTGTAACTCGAGTCCATTCTCCTAGTTTGCCTTTTGCGCGTTCAATCTCAATACCATCTTCGTTCGTTGATTTATCTCGCCATTTTAGCCTAATTTGATCCCATGATTTCACTTTTGCTCTTAGATTTCTCGGTGACTTAGGCTTTCTAATCAGAAGCTTAAACTTCTTTAAGGCGGGCTTCACGGTGGTATCATTAAAGAATAATGCTGTATGCGGACCTGGATGCAGTGTTGGGTCAGTTTCGCTCAGGCAGTTATCAGGATAAAAATACATAACTCCTACTGTGTGCGGATTCTCGGAGCACCATTTGAGAAAGTAAGTTAGATGTTTTGCTTGACCCTTTGGGGTAAGCGGGTAGCCTGTGACAGGTTTGTCAAAGGTAGGATCTTCAGAGGATGGAGAACTTGGATACGAGTACTCACATATAAACGTCTTTTTTCCTAGTCCAGCAATTTCTTCTACGCTTTCTTTGAGAGTTTCAATATCGGGACGTTCTTCCCCAGCATAGGAGGGATAGAAGCTCAGACCTGCTAGGTCAAACGGCACCTCAAATTCTATCATGGATTTAAAGAAGGCACGAACAAAATATGGACGGGAGGAACAGCCTATATGAAGTAATATAGTTGCTTGCGGATCAGCCTTCTTCACTCCTTTAATGGCACCCTTAAGCAT
>Ga0114921_10000406_pt1 | contig 18317 bp, 17 predicted proteins | sample BentaG_FD_87016 | JGI IMG/M metagenome (GOLD analysis project Ga0114921, IMG submission 87016) | Deep subsurface microbial communities from South Atlantic Ocean to uncover new lineages of life (NeLLi) - Benguela_00093 metaG | ecosystem: Environmental > Aquatic > Marine > Oceanic > Sediment ... | reverse complement strand
CCGCATCGAACCTCCTGGCGTACCGAGCATGTCCGTGTAGATAAGGGACCCGCATCCCCTTGATCCCACTTGTGCTCAAACATCTTCGACCGGCCGGCTCCCCTCGAGGATGGTGAGGCAAGGCTAAATCTTCGAAGGTCGCTTTCTCTATTCCCAAAAACCTTTTCCATACATTTGGAATCACGGATTTGGAGATGCTTCCTTTCCCAGCTAATGAATTGTTAAGTGCAGAGAGCAAAGCCAAAAACGGAGATAGGAGAGCTGCTCATAATAGACCGCCCAGACCATCAGGACTGTCTTAGCCTATTTGGGGCTATTGACAGTCGCAGGGTTAATTATTTATTATATATTGGCTTAAGAGAGCTTAGGCGCGTAGCTCAGTGGTAGAGTGCTTCCTTGACGCGGAAGAAGTCGAGGGTTCGATACCCTCCGCGCCTATTATTTTTTTAGGAGTGAGTATACAGTAGGAAGCATAGAAGAGAAAAATTGTTTTTGCCTACCTTGCTGAATACATATAAATTTTAATGGCAGAATTAGTAAAGGTCGTCAAGGGGTCTGTTTTTTCGATTGAAAAGGGATTTCTCTCTTTGAGCTCGGCTCTCGGCCCGAGCTCTCCCGGAGATCCATATTGGCCAAGATTAAAGAAGAGATGGCGGATTTGGATGCTCCTCTGGAACAGGTTATGGAAGTGAAGTTGATATCCCCAGATTCTAAGGAAGCCCTTGATGTCTTAAGGCATAGTGCCTCTCATCTCTTAGCTCAGGCTGTACTGGAGCTTTTTCCTGGGACAATGTTCGGCATTGGGCCTGCAGTAGAAAACGGATTTTATTATGATTTTTTAAGAGATAAACCCTTTACGCCTCAAGATTTATCAGCCATTGAGGAAAAAATGAGAGAGCTCGCCCGTAAAGACATTCCAATCCAGAAAGTTGTCCTCTCAAAAGAGGAAGCTCTTCGGTTGTTCAGAGAAAAGGACCAAGAACTAAAGGTGGAGCTTATCGAGGAAAAGGGAGACAGAGAAACCACCTGCTATAAACAGGGAGATTTTATCGATTTTTGTCTTGGCCCCCATCTTCCTTCCACTGGGCTGATCCAGCACTTTAAAATCCTTTCTGTATCAGGGGCTTATTGGCGGGGGGATGAGAAGGGAAAACAACTGCAGAGAATCTATGGAACTGCTTTTTTCCAGAAAAATCAACTTGAAGATTACCTTGCGCTACTGGAAGAAGCTAAAAAAAGAGATCACAGGAAGCTCGGTCCAGAACTTGACCTTTTTAGTTTTAATGAGGACTTGGGAGGAGGTTTGATTCTCTGGCATCCTAAAGGAGCTACAGTTAGGTGGCTTATCGAAGAGTACTGGCGGGAAGAGCATATTAAGGATGGCTATGAATTCTTGTACACACCTCACATAGCTAAGCTTGATGTTTGGAAGAAAAGCGGGCACACTGAGTTTTATGAAGCCATGTACCCTCCTATCCAGACAGAAGGAGTAGAGTATGAGTTAAAGCCTATGAACTGTCCTTTCCATATCATGGTCTATAATTCACGGCAGCGAAGCTATCGTGACCTTCCTTTACGTTGGGCAGAACTAGGAACAGTCTATCGTTTTGAAAGAAGCGGAGTCCTTCACGGATTATTAAGGGTTAGAGGCTTCACTCAGGATGATGCTCATGTTTTCTGTCGTCCCGATCAGTTGGAGAAGGAGATAAAAAAAGTTATTCTTCTTGCTTTGAGGCTTTTAGCAACCTTTGGGTTTAAAGACTACGATATTTTTCTCTCCACCCGACCTGATAAATACGTGGGCAAGATAGAGGATTGGAATAAAGCCACTCAGGCTTTGCAGCGAGCATTGGAGAAGGTCAAACTAAACTTTAAAGTAGACGAAGGTGAAGGGGTTTTTTATGGGCCAAAAATAGATATCAAGATAAAAGATGTTTTACAGAGGTCTTGGCAATGTACAACCATTCAGCTTGATTTTAATCTGGGAGAAAGGTTCGATTTAAATTATGTCGGTGATGATGGAAAATTCCACAGGCCCTTTATGATCCATCGAGCCCTGCTTGGGTCACTGGAAAGATTTTTTGGGATTCTGATTGAACATTACAACGGAAATTTTCCTGTATGGCTTGCTCCCATTCAAATTATTATCTTACCCATTACTGAGAGGCAAAATGATTATGCCACTTCTTTGGATAAAATGTTCAGAGAGAAGGGATTAAGATCTCATGTTGATCTCCGCCGAGAAAAAATTGGCTATAAAATAAGGGATGCAGAAACCCATAAGATACCCATGATTCTAGTCGTGGGAGATAAAGAAGTGGCTCAGGACACGGTTTCTTTAAGAATTCATACTGTAGGTGATAAAGGGGAAATCAAGGTGGATGAATTTCTTGAAAAAGTAAAGGAATTAGATGAAAATAAATCTTTGGATATGAATATCTAAAGGAGGTTAGTCATTAGAAGAAGAACATTTAGACCTAGACCAAGAAGATTAAAACCGCATAGGATCAATGAAATGATAAAGTCAGAAGAAATCAGGGTTATCGATGAGAATAAAAAGCAAATTGGAATCCTTTCTGCAGCAGAGGCCTTATCCTTGGCCAAGGAAAGGGATATGGATTTAGTTGAGATTGCCCCCCAGGGCTCTCCGCCTGTTTGTCGAATCATGGATTATGGCAAGTATCTGTATGAACTCCATAAGAAAGCTCAAGAGGCGAAAAAACATCAAAAACAGATTCAAGTTAAGGAGATCAAATTCAGACCAAAAATAAGTATTCACGATTATACTTTTAAACTGCGGCATGTTCAGAGGTTTCTGGGAGAAGGCAATAAGGTGAAGATAACTGTGATGCTCAGAGGGAGAGAAAAATCAAAGCCAGAATTGGCTTATAAGATCATAGACAGAGTTCTTGAAGATGTCAAGGAGCTAGGTGCGCAGGATGGCCATGCCCGAACCCATCCCTGGTCCGTTTCTATTTTACTAAGTTCTTTCAAGACAGGAGGAAAAGATGCCAAAGCTAAAAACGCACAGAGGAGCCAAAAAAAGGTTCAAAGTAACAGGAAAGAAGAAAATCCTTCACAATAAAGCTTACAAAAGCCATATTCTTACAAAAAAGTCAGCCAAAAGGAAAAGAATGCTAGGTAAGAAAAAGGTTGTAAGCCAGGCAGATAGGAACAAAATAAAAGAAATGCTTCCCTATGAATTTTAGTTTTAACCTTCTTTATTCGCTCTCTTGATTTAAAAAATGAAAGAATTCGTAAATCACAGAGAAGGCAGAGAAAGTCAATTTCCGCGGCCTTCCAGGTTAAATTGGACAATACTGACTCAAACACAAGGAGATTAAGATGCCAAGAGTAAAAAGAGGACCAAGAAAAAAAGAGAGAAGATCAAAAATTTTAAAGCAAGCCAAGGGTTTTTGGGGTGCAAGAAGCCGTAACTATCGGACAGCTAAAGAGGCAGTAGAACGAGCCCTCCTTTATGCTTACCGGGACAGGAGAACGCGAAAGCGAGATTTCAGACGCCTCTGGATTATCAGGATTAAAGCCGCAGCAGAGGCCAATGGGCTTTCTTACAACCGCTTTATCCATGGCCTTCGAAAGCTTAATATCGACCTGGACCGGAAGATTTTGGCTGATTTAGCTGTCAACTCACCCCAGACTTTCCTTCGCATTGCCCAGAAAGTCAAGGAATTGAACGTCTGATATGAAGAACTTCAAGAATAAAATAGATGATTATAAAAAAGAGTTTGATAAGGCTGTGCTCCGAATAAAAGATGAGAAGTCTCTTCAGGAACTGCGGAATCTTTTCTTAAGCCGAAAAAAAGGCCGTTTAACTCTTCTTTTCAAAGATTTAAAAACTTTGAAACCAGAAGATAAGCCTTTGGCTGGACAGATGATTAATGAATTAAAGAGTTATGTCCAGGAAAAACTTGAGAGTCTTAAAGAAAAGTACGGGACTCCTGAGAAAGTTGTAAAGAGACCAGAGCTTACCCTTCCGGGCAAGAAGAAATACTGGGGAGCTCCCCATCCTGTTCATCTCTTTCAGGAAGAGATTGAAAACATTTTTTTATCCCTGGGATATTCAATCGAGGAAGGTCCTGAGATTGAAACAGATTATTATAATTTTGGAGCCTTGAATTTCCCTCCTCATCACCCTGCTCGGGATGACTGGGACACTCTCTATCTTTCCGACAACCTCCTGCTTCGCACTCACACTTCCCCGGTGCAAATCCGGGTTATGGAAAAGCGTAAGCCCCCTATAAGAATCATCATACCCGGGAAGGTCTTCCGAAGAGAAACCCCTGATCCCACCCACCTTCCCATGTTTTATCAGCTTGAAGGACTTGTAGTGGATAAGGGCATCACTTTTGCTCACTTAAAGGGTACTTTGGAGTTTTTTCTCAAAACCCTCTTTAGCGAAAAAATTAAGATGAGATTTCGACCTGCCTTTTTTCCTTTCACTGAACCTTCAGCAGAAGTAGATATCGAGTGTACTGTCTGCGGAGGAAAGGATGAGGGATGTCGCGTCTGCGGTGGCAGTGGTTGGATAGAAATTTTGGGATCGGGCATGGTGGATCCTCAGGTCTTCAAAAATGTTAACATCGACCCTGAAATATACACAGGGTTTGCTTTTGGTCTGGGCATAGACAGGACAGCCATGTTTGCTTATCAAATCTCTGACCTGAGATATTTTTATGAGAATGATTTAAGGTTTATTAGACAATTCTTTTTAAAATGAAAGTAAGTTTGGATTGGATAAAGGAATATGTGGAGGTTGATCTGCCCCTTTCCACCCTGATCGAGAAGCTGAATATGATTGGATTGCTGGTGGAAGACTGGCAAGAGAAGGATGGAGATGTCATCCTGGACATCGAGACTCATGCCAATCGTCCTGATACCCTAGGTCATTTAGGGATTGCTCGAGAATTAGCTGTGTGCCTTGGGCTTCCACTTAAAGAGAAGAATTGGCCTTTAACCACAATTGACCAGAAAATCTCTGATTTGATTGATGTTCAAATCTGGGATGAAGACCTTTGTTGTCGCTACAGCGGAATAATTGTCAGAAACATTAAAGTGGGTTCATCGCCAGAGTGGCTGAGAAAGAAGATAGAGGCTGTGGACTTAAAGCCTATCAACAATGTCGTTGATGCCACAAATTATGTTCTTTTCTCCACTGCTCATCCTATTCATGCCTTTGATTTAGCCAAGATTTCGGGAGAAAAGATTATTGTTCGCAAAGCTCAAAAGGGAGAAATCTTAAGGACTCTGGAGGGGAAAGATGTCAATCTTTCTCCTCAAATGCTGGTGATTGCTGATAAAAAAAAGCCAGTAGCTTTAGCCGGAGTCATTGGAGGGGAGGAGCCTGCTGTTTCTGAATCCACTCAGGATGTATTTATTGAAAGTGCATGGTTTGACCCAGTCTCTGTGCGGAAAACAAGTAAAGCAACAGGAATACAGACGGATGCCTCTTACCGTTTTGAACGGGGAGCCGATCTTGCTTTCCCTCCGCGGGCAGCTCTCATGGTAGCATCATTACTCACTCAATTTGGAGGAAAGGCCACTGAGGGAATTATCGATGTTTATCCTCAACCCAAAAAAAACAAAACAGTTATCCTTCGCCACCGGCGAATTGCTGAGCTGGTAGGAATAGATGTCGATGAAGATTTTGTCCAGCGCACTCTCTTAAACTTGGGCTTCCATATTGATGTTCAGCAGCAGGGAATGTGGCAAGTTAAAGTTCCCTTTTTCAGGGTTGATATCGAAAGGGAGGCTGATCTTATCGAAGAAATTGTTCGTTTTTATGGATACGATAGAGTTCCTTCACTCATTCCTCCTCTGTCAAATCCAGAACCTCATCAAGAAAAAAAGAGGGAGAAAATTAATAAAATACGCCAGCTTCTCTTCCACCAGGGTTTTGACGAGGTTATCAATTTTTCTTTTTCTGAACCAGAAAAAGAGGCTGTTTTTCTTAGTCACCACAAAAAAATTGCGATTAGAAATCCCATTTCCCTAAAGGCCTCTTGCCTCCGGACTTCTCTTCTAGGAGGATTGCTGGAGAATATTGTTTGGAATAAGAACAGAGGTGTTGAAGGTGTGCATATTTTTGAGATAGGAAAGATTTATTTTTGGGATGATACAAAACCTGTTGAAGAGCTTATCCTTGGCCTTACCACAACCGGATTCATTGGTCAAAGATACTGGCGGGGAAAAATTGAAGAGGCTGATTTTTTCCATCTTAAAGGCACCTTCGAATCTTTAATGACTCATTTAAGATACGAATCTTTTTCCTTTAAGAAAGAAGATCATGATTATTTCGAAGATGGATTTTCTCTGACTTTGGTTTTTAGAGGCGAGAAGATTGGTTATTTAGGGTTGCTTAAAACTGAGATTCTTGATTCTTATTCTCTAAAGGAAGCTGTTTGGACGGCTGAATTAGATTTAACGGCTTTATTTAGCAAACGACCACAACCCTTTCAGTACAGGCCAGTGATTAAGTTCCCGAGTGTCACTCGAGATGTTTCGTTTCTTGTCCAACGAGAGGTTTCTTATCAAGATATTAATCAGATGGTGGTGAATCTTTCCATCCCTTATTTAGAGAAATTTGACCTTTATGACCGCTTTTCAGGCTCAACAATTCCTGAGGATAAGATTAGTTTGTCTTTTCGATTTGTCTTCCGACATCCGCAGAAAACATTGTTAGCAAAGGAAGTAGACAAACTTCAGCAGAGAATTATTAATCATTTGAAATCGAGTTTTAATATTCAATTAAGAAAAGGAGAGAAGCATATCCAATTCCGTGAAAGGGATAAAAAAGAGTCTCCAAGGAATCAACATTGATCGGGCTGAGTGTTTCGAAAACAGGCAGGCTTTACCCCAGCGAGGCAAAGCCTGCTCGGTTTCAGGCTTCGCTCTCCTCTTCGGAGAGGAACCTTGCCCGCTCAGCCTTCAAACGGTTTTCTCAATCACCCAGCCTGATCAATGATTTTATCTTCCATCATGGAAAAAGAAATGCTTAAGAGAAGGAGAGAAAATTGACAAGCGAGTTAGAAAGAATTAAAATACTTGAGGGGAAGATCGCCCATGTTGTAGATTATATAAATAAGCTGTCAGGTGAAAACCAAAAAATGAGACAGCAGATAAAAGACCTCAAGTTAGAGAAAAAGGATTTTGAAGAACAAGCGAAAAAAGTGGAAGGACTTGGTCAGGTGATAAAGAAGTACGAGAAAGAAAGAGAGATTCTGAAAAGCAAAATAGAAGCAGTAATTAATCAAATAAATGAAATTGGAATATGATTGATAATATAATCGAAGTTGAAATTTACGGACAAAAATATAAAATTAGAGTCAAAGGAGAAGAGGATGAAAAGTACATAAGCCATCTTACTTCTTATGTTGATCAAAAGATGCGAGAAGTTGCTGTAAAATCCAAATCAGGAGATGCGTTAAAGATTGCAGTGCTTGCCGCTCTTAACATTGCTGATGAGAATTTTACAAGTCAGAAAAAACTGGATCAACTGAATGAAGTAATTGGCCATATGGAGGCTGAAATAGAAAGTTTGGAGGATAATTTATTAAAAAATGAGAATACATACAAAAATATGGAAGAAGCTTCTTAATGAAACGCAAACAGTAGTGGAAGCGTTCGTAGATGAGCTGAGAGGAGACCTCATGCTTGAAAGAAGGCCATTCAGGTTTATCCTTTGTCCAGGAATGTTTCCTTGGGTAAGAGAGGAAAAAATCATTACCAAAGGCTTTTTGGGGCAAAATTTGCGGAAGGTTTCTTCTTTTCAAGAGTGAGAGTCTCTTAGCCCTCCTTACTTTCGTCTCCTTTGATTCACCCGATAAGGAGGTGGTCAAAGTGAATCCGAGCATTTTAATTAGTTTCATAATTATATTTGCTTTGGTTTCGTTCATTGTTTTTATTCTTGTTAAAAAGAATTCTGTAGCCCGTTCTGTCTTTAAAGCCAGGCAAGAAACGAAGCAAATTCTGGATGATGCAAAGCAGGAAGCTGAGAAAATAAGAAAAGAAGCTTCCTCGAAAGTTCAAGAAAAATTTTTAAACCTTCAGGCCGAATTTGAGAGACAGACTCGAGATCGACGGAGGAAATTTAACGAGATGGAAAGAAGGCTTGTACACAAAGAGGAGAATTTGGAGCGAAAGTTTCAGGCCCTTGAAAGAAAAGAAAGAGATTTTTCAACAAAAGAACGGAGGTTTTATCAAAAGGAGAGGGAAATTGCTGAGAGAGAAGAGAAATACAATCAGTTGATTGAAAAAGAGATGGAAGAGCTGGAAAGGGTTTCTGGAATGACTAAAGAGGAAGCGAAGAACATATTAGTCAAAAAAATAGAACAAGAGGCTAAGCTCGATGCTGCTCAGGCCGTCCGAAGGATTGAAGAAGAGATGAGAGAAAAAAGCACAGGTGTTGCTCGTGAAATTATCAGTCAAGCCATTCAGCGTTCAGCTGCTGAACATGTAGTGGAAACAACGGTTTCAGTGGTAGACCTTCCCTCTGATGATATGAAGGGTCGAATAATCGGGAGAGAGGGGCGCAACATTCGTGCCTTGGAGATGGCTACAGGGGTTGATATCATTGTAGATGATACGCCTGAGGCTGTAATTCTCTCTAGCTTTGATCCCATTCGCCGAGAAATGGCTCGGCTGGCTATTGAAAAGCTGGTTATTGATGGAAGAATTCATCCTGCTCGTATAGAAGAAATCGTTGAGAAAATAAAAGAGGAACTGGAAGAGAAAATCAAGCAGGAAGGGGAATCAGTCGTTTTAGAGTTAAGACTCCAAAATATTCATCTTGAATTAGTTAAACTCCTGGGTAAGCTGAAATACCGAACAAGCTACGGGCAGAACGTGCTCCAGCATTCCAAGGAAGTTGCCTATTTATCAGCTTTAATGGCCAAAGAACTGGGTGTAGATTCTCAAGTTGCCCTTAGAGCAGGCCTTTTGCACGATATAGGGAAAGCAGTGGATAGGGAAATAGAGGGAACCCACACAGAGTTGAGTGTTGAAATGGCCAAGAAATACGGAGAATCTGCATCTGTAATCGATGCCATAGCTTCCCATCACCGCGATGTTGATTTCCCCTCTATCGAAGCGGTTTTAGTCCAGGCAGCAGATACCCTATCAGCAGCTCGCCCTGGAGCACGGCGCGAGCTTTTGGAGACCTATATCAAGAGATTAGAAAAATTAGAGGAGATAGCCAATTCTTTCGAGGGTGTGTCTAAATCCTTTGCCTTGCAAGCCGGAAGGGAGATCAGGATTATAGTCGAGAGTCAAAAGATTTCCGACGAGGAAGCTGGGTTAGTGGCTAAAGATATCGCCCAAAAAATAAAAGGTGAGCTTGATTATCCAGGACAGATAAAAGTTACAGTCATTCGGGAAATGAGAGCTGTGGAGTATGCCAGATAAGATTAGAGTTCTCTTTTTGGGGGACATAATTGGGCGTCCTGGAAGGAAGGCTTTAAAAAGATACCTCCCTTCTTTTATCAAAAAATTCTCCCCTTCTCTTCTTATAGCCAATGCCGAAAATGCGGCTGGGGGTCTTGGCATTACAGAAAAAGTTGGCCAAGAGCTCTTGAGCCATGTCCATGTTCTCACTTCTGGCAATCATATCTGGGATAAAAAAGAGGCGCTCCCCTATTTAGAGAAAGAACCAAGATTGCTCCGCCCCGCAAATTATCCTCCTCAGAATCCTGGCAGGGGAGAATATATCTTTGAAGATGGCGATGGAGTCAAGGCGGCTATCCTTAATCTTCAAGGAAGAGTCTTTATGGAACCCATTGACTGTCCCTTCAGAACCGGCGATGAGGAAATTGAGAAATTAAGCCAGCTTACCAGGGTCATAATTGTTGATTTTCACGCTGAGGCTACCTCTGAAAAACAGGCTATGGGCTGGTATTTGGATGGAAGAGTCTCGGCTGTGATAGGGACACACACTCATGTTCCTACAGCCGATGAACGTCTTCTTCCCCAAAGGACAGCTTATATCACTGATGTGGGTATGGTGGGAGGCTATAATTCCATTATCGGTATCCGCAGAGACCAAGCCTTGAAAAGATTTCTAACCTCTCGCCCTCAACGCTTTGAGCCAGGGAAGGATGGCCTTGTCTTATCAGCTGTCTTGGTGGAAATAGAGGTTCAGACAGGAAAGGCCTTGAGGATTCAGAGAGAAATCATGGCCGAGGAAAATATTGAAGGATAAAGATACAGCCTTAAGTGAAAAAATTTATACTGTATCTGAAATTACCCGCCTGATCAAGCAGGAACTGGAGAGGGCCTTCCCTTCAATATGGGTAGAAGGAGAGATCTCTAATTTTTATCGTCACCGCTCGGGTCACCTTTATTTTACCTTGAAAGATGAAGCAAGCCAGTTGCGGACAGTCATGTTTCGCTCTGGAGCCCAACAGGTTCCTTTCGAGATGAAAGATGGGCTTCAGGTAGTATGTCGGGGACACCTTAATGTCTATGAACCGAGAGGAGAGTACCAACTTGTTGTCGGGGTGGTGGAACCTAAAGGCAAAGGCGCCCTCCAGTTGGCTTTTGAGCAACTCAAAGAAAAGTTAAAGAGCGAAGGGCTTTTCGACCCTAAATTCAAGAAGAAACTTCCTCTTCTTCCTAAAAAGATTGGAGTTGTGACTTCTCCTAGTGGAGCCGCCATCGTCGATATTATCAGAACTTTGGAGAGAAGGTTTGCCCGCCTCCATATTCTTATTTACCCTGTCCAAGTCCAGGGCGAAGGAGCTGCTGATGAGATTGTTGAAGGGATAGATTATTTGGGCAGTCTTTCCGAGATAGATGTCATCATTGTTGGTCGAGGAGGTGGCTCTATCGAAGACCTATGGGCTTTCAATGAAGAAAAAGTGGCCAGAGCGATCTTCCGTTGTCCAGTGCCTATAATTTCAGCGGTAGGCCATGAGATTGACTTTACCATATCTGATTTTGTAGCTGATTTTAGAGCATCTACTCCCTCTGTTGCTGCTGAGATGGTGATTGAGAAAGAACAGTCCTTGTTAGAGCGAATTGAGAGCTTAGAGAGGCGAATTATCCACAATGAAAAATATTTTTTGCAGGAACGAAAGAACGAGGTTCTCAGCTTGACTCATCATAGAATTTTTCAAGATTTTAAGGTTAGACTCCTCAATCTCGAACAAAAAGTTGATGAGCTGGAGACAAAAGCCTGGGATACCGTAAAAAAAGAGCAGCAGAGAATAGGTGAGAATAAATCATACGTGGTTCTTATGGAAGAAAAAATTAAAAACAATATAAAAAGAACACTTCAAATCTTTCAAGGACAGTGGGAAAAACTTGCTGCTGAGTTGCACAACCTCAGTCCATTGAATATACTTAAAAAAGGGTATACTCTATGTTGGAAGGATGGCGGTCAGCGTCTTATCCGTAAGATAGAGGAGATCGATAGAGAGAAAGAAGTGACAGTCTCTTTTTATAGAGGGGAATTCACCTGTCTGGTTAAAAAAATCGACAGAGCCAAACTCATTGAATCCCATCTCAAAGGAGAGTAACAAGTAACTGGTCACTGGTAAAAAGTGATTATACAAACGCAATAATCATTGTTGCATTGTCATGGCGAGCGACCAAAGGGAGCGTGGCCATATCCTTAATTGATGAGATTGCTTCGTTTCACTCGCAACAGAGGATCGCCGTGCTTCGCTCGCGACAGAGGATTGCCAAGCCTGTTCCGAGCGAAGCGAAGGAATCTTCTTCGTTCCTCGCAATGACATTCTATTTAATGCGTTTGTATTAGTAACTGGTGATAAGTAACCAAGAGGAAGGAGGAGGGATGGCAGACCTCAGTTTTGAAAAAGCGTTAGCAGAATTGGAAAATATAGTCAAAAAATTAGAAGATGGAGGGCTGGCTTTAACTGAATCTTTAGCTCTTTTTGAGAAGGGAGTTAAACTGGCCCGGTATTTAAGAGAAGAACTCCAAAAAGCAGAGAAGAAAGTGGAAATTCTCCTTAAAGATGAAAAAGGAGAAACAAAAAAAGAACTTTTTGAGCTTTCCAAAGAGGAAGAGTCATCGGATTCGAAAAAAGAAGATGATGACGTTCCCTTTTAAGAACCTATGAAAATCAAAGAAAAGCTGTTTCAGAAAAGAAAGGCAATTGAGCGTGAATTGGACAGGATCCTATCGCGTGATGATTCCCTTCTTTTCCGGGCAATGAGATATACTGTTTTATCTGAAGGAAAAAGGTTCAGACCTCTCCTCACTCTTTCTTCAGGGGAGTGCTTGGGTGTATCCGAGAGAGTTCTCCTCCCCTTTTCCTGTGCTTTGGAGCTCATCCATAATTATTCTCTTATCCATGATGATTTGCCTTCCATGGATAACGATGATTTTCGTCGGGGTAAGCCTTCCTGTCATAAAGCCTTTGGAGAAGGCATCGCCCTTTTAGCCGGAGACAGTCTCCTGACCCTAGCTTTTGAGGTGATGGCCTATGCTTCCTTGAGTGAGAACCTCTATCCTCAAAAGCAGCAAATCATAAAGGAAATCTGCCAATTCGCTGGTGGTGAAGGAATGATTAAGGGCCAAATTATAGATATAACTCTCTCGCCAGAGAAAGCTAATGAAGAGAGTATTCTTGAGCTCATTCAAAAGAAAACCGGTTCCTTGATCATCGCCTCAGTGAAAGCAGGGGCTATTCTTGGAAAGGCTTCAGCTTCTCAACTTGAAGCCATGGTTAATTACGGAAAAAGCATAGGTTTTGCTTTTCAAATAAGGGACGATATTATTGATTCTTCTTTTGAGAAGAGAAAATCCCGCGTTGTTCGCCCCAGTTATGTTTCGCTTTTCGGCTTTGAAGAGTCAAAGCGCAGAGTGAGAGGATTTGTAGAGGCCGGGATAGAGGTCCTCGATAAGGCCTCTTTAGAATCAGAAGAGCTTCGGTATTTAGCGCGGATGCTTTTGGAGTTCGGAAATGGTAAAAAGAGTGAATAAGGTCCTTGATTCGATAAAAAATCCTCAAGACTTAAAGAAGCTTTCCAAAAGAAGTCTTTCCCAACTGGCTAAGGAAATGAGAACTCTCATTGTGGAAGTAGTTTCAAAGAATGGGGGACACTTGGCTCCTAATTTGGGTATTGTGGAGATAGCGATAGCCCTTCATTGGGTCTTCAATACTCCGAGGGATAAGATAATCTGGGATGTGGGACATCAGTGCTATCCCCATAAAATACTGACTGGAAGAATGGATGAATTCAGGAGTCTTCGCCAGTTTCAAGGGCTGTGCGGCTTTCCCTCTCGGGAGGAAAGCGAGTATGATGTCTATAATACAGGGCATGCTTCTACAGCTCTTTCTGCAGCTTTGGGGATGACTATAGCTCGGGAAAAGCAGAGTGAAGGCAATGAAGTTGTGGCGGTTGTAGGAGATGGGAGTTTGACTGGAGGTGTAGCCTGGGAAGCTCTGAATCAAATTGGTCATCTTAAGAAAAAGTTGATTATTGTTCTTAACTACAACGAAATGTCTATCTCTCCCAATGTTGGCGCTATGTCCAGATATCTCTCTTATATTGTTACAGGACAGCATTACCTGAGGATGAAGGATTTGGCAAAATCCATCCTAAAAGTAATCCCTGCTGTAGGCTGGCCCATGATTAAAGTTGGCCGGGCGGTGGAGGAAGTGATAAAAAAAACGTTCTTTCCTGGCCTGGTTTTTGAAGAGCTGGGCGTGAGGTACATCGGCCCTGTCCAGGGACATAGCCTGGGTTCTTTAATTGAAGTTTTTGAGGAGGCCAAATCTTATACCGGGCCTGTTCTCATTCACTGTGTAACCCAGAAAGGGAGAGGCTATGCACCAGCCCAGAATAATCCAGAAAAGTTTCACAGCACCAGCCCTTTTGATGTAAAAACAGGAAAGCCTTTGGTCCGGGATAAAACACCTACCTATTCTTCTGTTTTTGGCCAAACTGTCGTTGATATAGCCAAGGAAGATGAGAAAGTGGTGGCTATTACGGCAGCTATGCCTGACGGAACAGGCTTGAGGAACTTTGCCAGCCAATTTCCTGAGAGATTTTTTGATGTGGGCATCGCCGAGCAGCATGCTGTGGATTTTGCTACAGGATTAGCTCTTAGCGGTTTTAAGCCCATCGTGGCCATTTACTCGACTTTTCTCCAGAGGGCCTATGACCAGATCTATCATGATGTGTGCCTGATGGATATCCCTATTCTTTTTGCCCTTGACCGCGCTGGCGTTGTTTCTGATGATGGTCCCACCCATCAAGGGATCAATGATATAGTCTATCTCAGGCATATGCCTCATATGATAGTCATGGCTCCAAAGGATGAGAATGAATTACAGCACATGATAAAATCTGCCCGTTCTTTCTCCCATCCTGTGGCTATTCGTTTTCCCAAAGGAAAAGGTGTTGGTGTTCCCTTGGATAAAACTTTTAAAAATATCCCTATTGGCCAGGGTGAGTTACTGAAAGAAGGAGAGGATTTAATCATAGCCCTGGGAAGCATGGTCTATCCTGCTCTAAGTGCAGCTCGAAGGCTGGCAGAGGAGGGGATGAACTTTGCTGTGATGAATGCCAGGTTTGCTAAGCCTTTGGATGAGAGAATAATTCTCCGTTTTGCCCAACCGGGGAGAACTATTATTACCGTGGAAGAAGGGGTCGTCACTGGAGGATTTGGGAGTGCAGTTCGAGAGCTTTTAGATAGGGAGGAATGTTTTTCAGTCAGGTTCAAAAGCATTGGTCTTCCTTTGGAAATATATCCTCTGGGAAAAGCCGATCAGATTAAAAAGAAATATCTCCTGGATGAGGAAGGTCTTTTTTGTCAGATACGAGATTTTTACAAGCTCAAATACCCTGGAACTCGGTGACTTCGTACTCCGGTTGGAATTAAACTCGCTAGATCAGGGGAAAGGATTAGATTGATATAACTGCGAACTTTAAACTAGGTAAAGATGGGGACGTATTTCTTTGATGAGGAAAGAAAGGGCTGATAAAATCGTTGTAAGCAGAGGGTTGGCTGAAGATTGCCAAAAAGCTCAAGCACTTATCATGGCAGGATTAGTTTATGCTGAAGGTCAGAGGATTGAGAAGCCAGGTCAGAGAATAGGCAGTGATCAGGAGATTTTCCTTAAGGAGAAAATGCCTTATGTCAGCCGTGGGGGAGTGAAACTTGCAGAAGCCCTGGATGCCTTTAATATTTCGGCCAGAGGGAAGGTAGCAGCTGATTTAGGAGCTTCCACAGGAGGCTTTACCGATTGCCTCTTTCAACGGGGGGTGAGGAAAGTCTATGCTGTTGATGTAGACATCAGACAAATAGATTGGCGTTTAAGAAAGGATAGCCGTCTAATACTCATCGAGAAGAATGCTCGCTATTTAAAAATGGAAGATTTTGATGAAGAGCTGGATATTGTCACCACAGATTTGTCTTTTATATCTGTGCTTAAAGTTTTGCCTGCCATAAGGGAGTTCCTAGGAAAAGGCAAGCTTCTCTCCCTTCTTAAGCCTCAATTTGAGGTGGGAAAACATCAGGTCGGCAAGAAAGGAATTGTCAGGGATCCGCTCTTGCATGAAGAGGTTTTGGATAAGATTATTCGAGAAGCTCATAAAATAGGGTTCAGGCTGGAGGGATTAACTAGGAGTTCGATTCCCGGATTGAAGGGAAATAGAGAATTTTTTACTTGCTGGTCTTTAGGAGGAAAATCCCTGAGCATGAAGGAGACGCAGAGATTAATAAAGGAGGTAGTTTGGGATGAAAAGAATTGAACGCGTAGGCCTTATCATAAAGCCCCACGCTCCTGATATCGAGAATATTATGAAAGAAGTCATCCACTATTTAGAGAAAAGAGAGATAGAGTGTATTTTAGAAGAGATTGCTTCCAAGAAGCTAAAGAGAGGAAAGGGAATTCCAAGAGAAAATATTCCAGGAAAAGTTGATCTGGTGGTTGTTCTGGGAGGCGATGGAACTCTTCTTAGCATAGCTCATCAGGCAGCTCAAAAAAACATCCCCGTTCTAGGAGTGAATTTGGGAAGTCTTGGTTTCTTAACCGAGGTGCCCTTAAATGAGATGTTCTTAACTTTGAGTGCTTTTTTAGAAGGGAAGGAGGAGATTATAAGCCTCAGGAGATTGCTGGAGGCCAAAGCCAAAGGAAAAATTTATTATTGTTTGAATGATGTCGTCATCAACAAAGGAGCTTTAGCCCGGATGATTCAGTTTACTATCTGGATAGATGATAAAGAAATAGCGACTTTAAAGGCAGATGGATTGATTCTCTCTACTCCTACGGGTTCAACAGGCTATTCTCTCTCAGCAGGAGGCCCTATCATCAAGCCCTATATTCCAGCAATCATCCTTGCCCCTATATGCCCTCATACCCTTTCCTTCCGCCCCATGATCATCTCCTTAAACTCCAGGACAAGGGTCAAACTTCTCACGGCAGGAGAAGAAGTCTATCTGACTCTTGATGGTCAGAGAGGGGATTTATTAGTGAAGAATGATATAGTGGATATAAGAAAAGCTCCTTTTGAGCTTCAATTAATTTCATCTCCTAAGAGAAATTATTTTGACCTTTTGAAGGAAAAGTTAGGCTGGGGCCAGAAATAGAGATTATACGGCTAAGAGTTGAACCATGATTTTATTAAATCTCTGAACTGCGGATCATTATAAGTCGTATGAACTCCGATGGCAGCACCTCCCACGGCATAGACTCCGATGGCCACTCCCCCCACTGCGATATAACCTGTTGCAAATCCACCTGCTCCCAGGAAAACCCCGAAGGCCATCCCACCGATACAGACCAGGCCAAGTCCAATTCCACTCAGAGTGATTACACCTACTGAAAACCCCCCTATAGCAATGATACCTACAGCAATATTTCCAATAGCGATAAATCCCCTGGCAGGTTTAAAGCCGCCCCATCCAGGACCATAGACTATATGGACAAGTGGCATTCCAAAAACAAAAGTAAGTCTGACCCCATTGGATGTTCCTGAACGCCTATTCATGATAAAGCCTGAGCCCAATGACCCAGTTGAATGACCCCAAGAGTTGGTTTCGACTCGCTGGGGCAAAAAAAGCTTGTTTTCGAAATACCCACGCTGACCCTATATTTTATCTTTCATCACGGAAAAAAAGATGCTTACCAGCTTTATGCTTTATTGACATTTTTGAAACCTGCTATTATGATAATTTCCTGCCATGAATCAGAACCTCAGAGTGATTTACGTTTCCGCTGAAGTTTCTCCCTTTGCTAAATCAGGTGAATTGGCTGATGTGGCCTCTTCTTTGCCGAAATATCTTTCATCTATGGGGATGGATGTATCCCTCATCATGCCTAAATACAGAAGGCCGGAGATCGATTCTCTGGCCATGGAAAAAGTTGTGAGCGAACTTTTGGTTCCCCTTGGAGAGAAGAAGGTTAAATCAGCGGTCTATAAGAGTGAGCTGGGAAAGTATGATATCTATTTTGTGGATAACCCGAAATATTTCTGGAGGGAGAACATCTATGGTACTGTAAAAGGGGATTATTTAGATAACGACGAGAGGTTTATTTTTTTCAGCCGGGCTGTGTTGGAATTTTTGCTAAAGAGCAAAATACATGTCGACCTCATTCACTGCAATAATTGGCCTACCGCTCTTATTCCAGTCTTCCTGAGAACTCATTATTCCCATAGAACTCAGTTTAAGGATGTCTCCACAGTCTTAACCTTACATAATGTTGCCTACCAAGGAGAATTTCCTCCTGAAACTCTATCCTTGACGGGATTGAATTGGAATTATTTTAATCCCCAACAACTCTCCTTTAACGGCAAGTTCAATTTTCTTAAGGCCGGAGTGATTTATTCAGATGTCCTCAACACCGTCAGTTCAACTTATAAAAAGGATATTCAGACAAAAAAACACGGTTTTGGGATAGAAGAGCTAATGAAAGAACGAAGGGATGTCTTTTTTAGCATTCGGAACGGCGTTGATTATGAGATATGGAACCCAGAAACAGATCCCTATATTGTTGCCAATTACTCTTTGGCTAATCTGAAGCCTAAGAAAAAGTGCAAGCTCGATTTAATCAAAGAGCTTGGTCTTTCTATCTCTGCCAGAACTCCTCTTTTAGGCATTCTATCTTATCTCACCTTCCATAAAGGCTTTGATTTATTGTTAGAAGTTATAGATGATTTGATGAAATTGGATGTGGGTCTTGTTGTTCTAGGCAAAGGCGATGAAAAATATGAAAGCAAATTTTTAGAAATCATGCGACAATATCCCCAGAAAGTAGGTGTAAAACTGGAGATGAATCCTGTTCTGGCTCATAAGATAGCGGCTGGAGCGGACATTTTCCTTATTCCTT
>Ga0114921_10000405_pt1 | contig 18320 bp, 15 predicted proteins | sample BentaG_FD_87016 | JGI IMG/M metagenome (GOLD analysis project Ga0114921, IMG submission 87016) | Deep subsurface microbial communities from South Atlantic Ocean to uncover new lineages of life (NeLLi) - Benguela_00093 metaG | ecosystem: Environmental > Aquatic > Marine > Oceanic > Sediment ... | reverse complement strand
TGTAGGTCGAATATCGCCAAAATTATACCATTTTGTCACTCTGGAATAAGCCACCTTAAAAAACTATAATTGTTGATAATTATTTATAAAACACATGTTGAAGCTTTTCTGTTATATTCAAGACGCTACACTTTTGGATAAATCTATCTTTCTAAAGAATGTGGATCAATCTGGCGGACTTATCAAATGACAGGAGGGTGATTAGCAATATGGAGATTTTTAATGGATAACCAGTCTCTTTGGAAATTAATCCGCGATTCTTGGATCAAAATACAAGCGAGCTTCAATCCCGCGATCAAGCCCTTGGTGGCAAAAAGTGAATTGAATATTCGCGAATGGATGCTGCTTCTTGCTGCCTTGACATTTGAACCGGAAGATATAACACCTTCCCATCTCATGGTCCGGGGACCTTACACATCGAGCGATCAATACCTGACTCGCTTGGAGCACGTAGCAGAAAAAGGATTTTTGCTGAGAGTCTCAAAAGGAAGGTTTAACTTATCCCCTGAAGGACGGGAAGCAGCGTTTGAATTCATCAAAGGTGTCCGAGAAGCCATGGTTTCTGCTAAGCTGCTTCCGACGCAGGAATCTTTGATCTTAGCTGAAATGCTGGAACGCTTGGTTAATAACTGTCTCGATACCCCTCCTCCGCCAGATACATGGTCGATTACCTTGAGTCATAAATTGATGCCCGCAATTGATCCTCCAATGCCTTTTATTGAGCAGGCGATATCCTGCCTATCAGCTTACCGGGATGATGCCCATCTGGCATCCTGGCAATCATCCGGGCTTTCTGCAATTGCGCTTGAAAGTATGACCTTGATCTGGCGTGGGCAGGTGAGCACCTTGGATGAGCTCACAGAGAAGTTATCATTTAGAGGTCACCCTCAAGAAGTTTACATCGTCGCGCTTGCTGAATTAAGAGCACGTTCGTATCTGTCTGGTTATCGGAATGTGTTGCGTTTAACCGAAGAGGGAAAAATGTTCAGAGATAGCGTGGAAGCCAAAACTGACCAGTATTTCTTCTCTCCTTGGACATGTCTGACTGAGGCTGATAAGAGTAAGATGGCAGAGATTCTAAACCAGATGTGAGTTGAACTATAATATACCGATAATTCAAATTGAGCTAATACATAATTAGAAGTAATTGTCCTGGAGGTAATTGAATATGGATTTAAAAGATCTATTATTCCGCATTGAAGAAGATCAGGTGAAGTTTCTCTCATTGCAGTTCACGGATGTCACCGGTGCAGTGAAGAGCTTGGATATTCCCATATCCCGCGTAGATGGAGCCGTTCAAGATGGGGTCTGGTTTGATGGTTCATCTGTTGAAGGATTCGCCCGCATACAAGAGAGCGATATGCGCTTAATGCCGGATTTGGATACCTATGCGGTCTTGCCATGGAGCCCGGTGGACTCCCGCAGGGCAAGAATTTTTTGCGACATTTTCCTACCAGATGGTTCGCCATTCATGGGAGATCCGCGGGGGACACTCAAACGCATCCTGGAACGGATAGAAGCCCGTGGTTGGACCTTCAACGTTGGACCTGAACCAGAATTTTTCCTTTTCAAACGCAACGGTCCTGCAAGTATTCACCCGGTCCCACATGATGTGGGTGGTTACTTTGATTTCTCCGCTACTGATGAAGCGGTGCGGGTTCGCACCCAATTAATGGCAGCTTTAGGAAGCATGGGCCTGGTTGTGGAGATGGGACATCACGAAGTTGCACGAGGACAACACGAAATTGATTTTGAATATGCTGATGCTTTGAAGGCGGCAGATAATATTTTGACTCTCAAATACACTGTCAAAGCAATTGCTGCCCAATACGATCTGGTAGCCTCATTCATGCCGAAACCCATCTTTGGCATCAATGGCTCTGGGATGCATTGTCATCAATCGCTCTTTGATTCTCACGGTAAGAATCTTTTCTTCGATCCCGATGATCAATATAACCTTTCTGACTTGGCTTACGGATTTATTGCTGGTCAATTACACCATGCCCGGGCTTTTTCAGCCATTGTCGCCCCGACGATCAATTCATACAAAAGACTGGTGCCGGGTTACGAAGCACCGGTGTACGTTGGTTGGGCTCAGATCAATCGCTCTGCACTGATTCGCACACCGCTCTATGCTCCGGGTCTGGAGAATTCAATCCGTGCAGAATTGCGCTGTCCCGATCCATCAGCCAATCCCTATTTAGCGCTTACAGTAATGCTTGCCGCTGCATTAGATGGAATTGAAAATTCGATGTCTGTTCCCGACGCGTTGAATGATATCAATGTTTATCACTTGACCCGTGAGGAACGTGAGCAGCGTAAAATCGCAGAACTACCTGGATCACTGGCGGAGGCTCTGCGATTATTAGATCAAGACGAGATTCTCAAAGAAGCTCTTGGCCCACTAGCTTACGAAAGTTTCGAACGAGCAAAATGGGCTGAAGTCGAGGAATATCGCACGCGCGTCACGGATTGGGAAGTCGAAAGGTACCTGGAAATCACTTGAAATAAGTAATTTCTGCGTGTGTGTATTTGTCGAGAAAAAAATAGGCTCACCATCTGGTGGGCCATTTTTTCATTAATCAATGATTGCTCGGAAAAAGCTCTCTTGATTATCGGATTCTCCATATCACACAATCCTTTGTTATTAACGATTGAGGTGCAATATGGTGATTAATTTTGTCCAGGATTGACACCAAGAAAATCAATTACCGATTGATTGAACTCTCTGGGTCGTGCCAGGTGAGGTTGATGACCAGCTCCTTGAATTGCTTTCCCCTGTCCGTTAGGAAGGGAATGGACTATCGTCGGGAAAGATTTTGGATTGAGTAGCGTATCACTCGTCCCCCAAACTACCAAGGTTGGTGATTGAACATGGATGATGTTCGCGGATATGTCGGGAATTGAACCCGGGATATAAACGATATCTGGTGAAGCTCGTTTGTAATCTTCTGCGATCTGCTGGCGTGTGCGATCTTCATAATGGATCAGGCCTTTCACATCGAGTGAAATCAGGGTATGGATCAGCCACTGTGGTGTTATCTGCAGCGCTTTTTGATACCAACCTGGTTTCTGGTTGATATATCGAAAGATTGAATTGAGCTGGTTTTGCTCATATAATGGGTCGATGAGAACTAATCGGTGGACCGCGTCTGGGTATTGGATTGCATAATTCAGGGCAACTAATCCCCCCATAGAATGACCGACCAAGGTGATCTCTTGATCTATATCAAGAGTAGCGATCCAATGGACAAAGTGCTGATAAAGGAAGCTATAAGTGTAACAGCCCGGGTCTCTGGGTTTGTTGCTGTTTCCATGTCCAATTAAATCAGGAGCGATCACCTGATATCCGCAATTAATCAGTTCCGGAGTTAGGTAAACCCAATCGTAATTAGAAGCAGCAAATCCATGGATCAATACAGCTGGATGCCCATCACCTTGGACAGAGTAATGTAACTCAGCGCCTACATCAAAGCAGTTTTTTTCAGTCATGATAATTAAACAAAGATCAAATGGGGGGATTTTATTTCAACTCAGATCGGTTCATCAAGCGTTTGTGATGTTTCCTCAGATAATCTTTGATGTTCTAATTGAGATTGAGCGAAGCGATCTGCAAGCTCACGTCGAAGAATTTTACCAATAAAAGTCCTTGGAAATTCATCTACAAAGATCACCTTGCGGGGAACTTGTTGGGGAGGTAAGCGGCGTTTGCAAAAAGCGGTAATCTCCTTTGCCTTGGGACGATCCCTTTGGGTAATAATGAATGCGATCGGCTGGTTGGCGATAGCCACGACTGCTGCATCCTTGACTTGAGGGATTTCAAATAGGATTTCTTCAACATCTCTTGGAAAGGCTGGTTCTCCAGGTTTGTCTGGGTACCACATGTCGGCTTTTCTGGAGATAATGCGGAAATAACCTTCTGTATCCATTTGCGCGACATCCCCTGTTAATAGAAATCCATCGGGATTGAATGCTTTGCGGGTTGCCTCAGCATTTTCCCAATAGCCGAGCATTACCTGCGGTCCACGAATGGCAAGTTCGCCAATTTGACTTACTTTAACTTCATTTTTACCCCTGACCAAATCAACAATACGCGCATCGGTTGATGGGAAGGGGATTCCAATGGAACCGATCTTTCGCTGACCAAATAAAGGATTGGCATGTGTGGCTGGACCTGCTTCAGTCAATCCATAACCTTCAACAAGTCGACCACGAGTTAACTTCTCAAAAGCCTCCTGAACTTCAATGGGTAGCGGTGCTGAACCAGAGATGCATGCTTTTATTGAGGAGATTCCATATTTTCGAACCTTGGGGTGGTCCTTGATTGCCATATATATGCTGGGTACACCGGGAAACACCGTGGGATGATATTTTTGGATCGTCTTTAATAGTTCAGTCGTTTCCGTTCTTAATTTCAATATCAATGTCGCCCCTAGTGTTACTGGCACATTTAATCCTGTTGTCAGTCCGTAACTATGGGAGAAGGGCAGTACGGATAGGAACCTCTCCTTTCCTTCCTCCGCGTTAGGCATCCAGTGACGAGTTTGCACTGCATTGGCCACCAGGTTGCGGTGCGAAAGCATCACACCTTTAGGTTCCGCTGTTGTTCCACCGGTGAATTGAATCGTGGCAAGGTTCTGCGCAGAAATTGATAATTCCACCGCCTCTTTTCTTTGAATGGAAACGAGATTCATAAATTGGTGGCTGGTTACACCAGATATTTCTATAATGGATATCTTTTGGGATTTTCGATCTTTGAAGCGAAATAGAAGTTTTCTAATAGATGGTAAGTAATCGTCAATTTCGGTGAGTATTACGTCTGAGAGGTCGCTTAAAGATCCTGATTTTATTTCGGCAATCAATCTGGTTATGATGTTGTCGAATCGCTCGAGTGTGATCAGTACTCGCGCTTGAGTAATCGCCAGTTGGCGGACCAACTCATTCTCATCTATGATGGGATGAGAGAAAACGGCCACAGCCCCCATTTCAAGTATGCCAAAATATGCAATTACCATCTGTGGAAGGTTAGGGAGCAGCAGCATGACCCGGTCACCCGGCTCAATACCGATTTTTTGTAAGGCACGTGCAAAACGGTTGACATCTTCTTGCAGTTTTCTGTAAGATATCCGCTTCCCTTCATAAATCAGAGCTGTCTGGCGCGGGAAACGGGAAGATGCTGATCTCAAAAACTGGTGAACCGGAATGTTAGGAATTGCAATGGTAAACGGAACACCAGCATCGTAATGGGTTAGCCAAGGTCGTTCGTTTATTAGTGCTGCCCGGGGTGAGGTCTCAGCACGAACACCATCCGGTCTCCATGAACTTGGCTCAGATTCAAGGCTGCGACGGATAACCCGGTTGACCGCCTCCCGCCTCTCGAGCATGACCAGGTGACCTGATGCACCGACATCAATCTCGTCTGCATTGGGTATTGCACGTGCCACCTCATCAAACATGGTCTTCGAAAAAACCCTGTCATGGTGCCCCCGAATCACGATTGTCGGAACTTGCAGGCTGCGGAATAAGCTCCATCCGTTCCATCGGACAATATTCTGGTGATACCAGGCATGCATGACATATGGGGGTGCAGACAACCAGCCGCGAACGATGGGATTTAGCGAACGTAATATTGAACTGGGGAGATTTAGCAAGAATCGATAAAATGGGTTTAATTCAAATTCTCCTGCAGTTGCGATCAAGATTAATTGATTGATCCTCTCAGGATGTGCGCTGGCGAATTCAGTCGCTATTGCTCCACCGAATGAATGTCCAACCAGATGGAATTTCTTCTCGATATCTAATTCATTGAGCGCCATTTCCAAATCTTCGACGATTTGGCCCATGGAGTAATTCCCATGGGGTTTATTTGATCGACCATGCCCGCGTAAATCAATGGCGACGGCTCGATTAGAGATAGAAAACTCATCAAGCTGGTATTTCCATTGTCTGGCCTGACCTCCATAACCGTGGAGATAGACTACCGTTCGGGTTCGATGCTCTGGAGCGATATCGATCACAGAGAGGTGAACCGGAGGCTGGGATGGAATCTGGATAGATCGACGATACAGTTCAAGGTCTAAGGCCATTTAAAGCTTGCTCACTTTTAGTGGTGGATAATAAATCTCCTTCCATTATGCACCACGCGAGAAGCGATGTCAAATTGTGAAAGGTTTTAGAGGATATTCTAACTATCAAACCTGGTGTGCCTTGTCTTCCCTACCTCGGTTTATTAGGTACATACAGTAAGTCTTTTCTCTATCGTTGAAGTCTCTCTCGGTTGAATGAGTATAATTCATAGCAGGCTCCTGTATATTGGTTATCCAATGACCAAATCAGTCAAAATCTAGTCAAGTCAAGATAACGAACAATAAATAATAATCTCTGGAGGTAAAAGGACGATGACCGTCACGACATTGACAATTAATCTCAATACTAAAGGAAATGCGGATATTCAGGATATCACCAATCAAGTCTCGCAAGCCGTAGCAGAAAGCGGCCTTAATGATGGTGTCGTGACGGTTTTTACACCATCCTCAACTAGTGGATTGACAACGATTGAATATGAATCGGGTTGTGTGAGTGACTTGCGCAGATTATTCGATGAAATTATCGATCCAGCGCGGCATTACGCACATAATGCTCGTTGGGGTGATGGCAATGGGCACAGCCACGTGCGAGCAGCCCTGCTTGGGGCTTCTTTTAGTGTGCCGTTTGTCAACCACCGCTTGACCTTAGGCACCTGGCAGCAGATTATATTTATCGATTTTGATAATCGTCAGAGACGGAGAGAATTGGTCGTGCAATTGATGGGTGAATAAAAAAAACTACAAATAAATTTCTTCTTCACCGGCTCGCATTGCATTGAAGGCAGCTATGGAGACCTCCAGCATTTCTAGATCAGGTTCTCGAGTTGTCAGACGCTGAAGAGCGAGATTTGGCTTGACTATCCATTTGACAAAAGGTGAATCCATGTGATTCGCAGTCCAGCGGATGTATTCATAAGCGACCCCAGCTAGTATGGGGATCATAATTATCCGGCTGGCTAGTCGTAATCCTAAGGGCATGGGTCCCAACAAAGAGAAGAACAAAATCGATAATAGCACCAGGGTCAAAAGGAAGGCAGTGCCACAGCGTGGGTGTTCAAGTGAAAATCGCTTTACAGACTGTGGGGTTAATTCAGCACCTGATTCGAAAGCATTGATCGTTTTGTGCTCTGCTCCATGGTATGCAAATACTCTTTTAATATCCGGAATCCGGCCGATAAACCAAATATAACTCACCAGGATCAACAATCTGACCACACCTTCGATAAAATTCCCGATCCATGCAGCGGTGTTAGCTTGGGATAGGTCAAAATTAAAAAGCAAAACCAATATTCTTTCGGAGAAATGCCCAATGCTAGCTGGGAGGAGGAAAAATAAACCCACTGCGAAAGCTAGAGATATCACCAGGGTAATGATTAATGTAGCCCCCTCGATTTTTTCATCTTCATCACTTTGTGTGTTCGCAGAGATGGTTAATGCCCGCATCCCTAATCCAAGCGCATCCCACAGTAAAATCATACCTCGCAAAAAAGGAATCCGCACTATTTGGCTGCGATACAAACTGCCAAGATTATCTTTGTGGATGACGATTGAATCATCCGGTGCGCGCATCGCGATCGCTAAAGATTTCTTGCCGCGCATCATCACTCCTTCAATAACCGCTTGACCGCCGTAGGTTGGAAGCTTCAATTTGTCCATAAATTTAAGTTTATTTTAGTTCGCTAGATTATAAATAAAGTGAATTAGAGTGTCGATACCACGCTTCCAAGTGGGGAGGTGGAGTTTCTCATTTGGGCTGTGAGCATTATCATCCGGTAGCGAGAAACCACAGTTGACTGAGTCAATGTTGAGGATATCCTTGAATAAAACGACAACCGGGACACTTCCACCTTCCCTGCGGAAGAGAGGTTTTTTCTGCCACACCCGCTGCATTGCATCTTGCATCGCCTGGACACCAAGCGAATTCCGATCAGAGATGGATGCCGGGCTGCCTACCAAGTTCACGATTTTATAGCTGACAGTCTCAGGTGCATTCTCTTCAAAATAGCGGATTAACTGTTGGTGTACATCATCCGGGTCCTGATCGGGCACCAGACGTGTGGAAATCTTCGCCATTGCCCAGGCTGGTAACACCGTTTTTGAACCTTCACCAATGAATCCCGAATAAATTCCATTTACTTCCAAAGTCGGTCGCGCACCAACTCTCTCGACCGGAGAATAATCCTTCTCTCCCCAGAGGGCTGCTGCACCAGTCTGCTCCAGATAAAAATCCACGCCCATCGGTAATTGACCCAGCTGGGTACGTTCCTCATCTCCTAATGGCCTGACCTTGTCGTAAAATCCAGGTAAAGTGACATAACCATTTTCATCGTGCATCCCAGCGATTAATTCACACAAAGCCTGGGCAGGATTGTGCACGACACCGCCATACATTCCTGAATGCAAGTCGTGATCAGGTCCATCTATCCGCACCTCAAAGTATGCCAAGCCCCGTAAAGCATAGGTGATTGTTGGATCCTCAGCGCCGATCATGCCAGTATCTGGATTTAGCGCAAAATTGCACTTCAATAGTTCCTGATGGTTGGTGATAAATTGACCTAAATTTGGAGAACCAATTTCCTCTTCCCCTTCGATGAGAAATTTAATATTGATCGGTGACTCGCCTGTGCTCAGTACGGATTCTAATGCTTTTATCGATGCCATCACCTGGCCCTTCATATCGGATGCACCGCGCGTGTAGAGGTTTTCGCCGCGCTGGACAGGATTGAAGGCATCAGTGCTCCATAATTCTAGAGGTTCTGCTGGTTGGACGTCATAATGTCCATAAACTAATATAGTTGCTGCATCCTTAAGGTCAGACAGCATTTCTCCATATACAACCGGATGCCCTTCTGTGGGGAAGATTTTCACTCCAGTCAAACCCAGCTCTTCAAATTGGTTAGCGACCCATTGTGCTGCCCGATCCATATCGGCTTTATGCTCAGGGTCCGTTGATATGGAGGGTATGATCAGGAAATCTTTCAATTCTGCTAAGAAACGTGCGTTGTTCTCTTGCGCGTACTGAAGTGCAGCACTTCTTGGGTCGGACATAAAATTCTCCTTAGTAAAGTGAGTTTATCGAAAATTTTACCTGTTATCGATAAAGATTGGTGTCTCTTCGTATTGATATGAACATGAGATAACAGACAATCAAAAATGCTGTGATAATCGCGGTAAATCCAAAGAAGTTTAAATTGCTTAAAGGGTTAACAACTCGGACTGCGACATCGAAAAGGATTTCTTTGGGAGAAAAGAAGATATCCCAGCTGTTCCAACGAGAGAATCGCCCTAAATAGATCCCGATGCCTCCTAAGGTGAGCGCTGCGCCCGCAAAAACCCAACTCATAAACCACCCTAAATGGTTCTTGACTAATATTTGCATGGTTCTCAAAGATGCTATAGCTAGGAAGCAACCCGTCCAGGCGAAAGCAGCCAGCATGAGTATGTCATACCAGATTGGAATCCCCGGCCGATCTGCTAAATGAAGGAAATCAGTTATGATATAGGGTGCGTTGGGGAAAAAGATCAACCATAAAATACCGGGGAAAATGATCACCCACCAACGCCCCGGGCGGGATATATACAGCGCTGCAGCCCAAATACTGAACAAATATGGTATCCAGGCTAAAAATAAATTCCAAATCAAGTGCCGATAGGCAAACGATTGACTCTGTAATACCCTTGCAGATAATAAAGCCAGGGCAAAAGAAGTCGAGAGCAGAATTGGATAGATTGTCTGACGAGCGAGAAAGTGATGCAAACTTTGTAGATCATTAATCAGGTTCTGCATGAGCTACCTCCTCATCGGGAATGTTTTCTAAATTGGATACTGTATCTCCAACACAAATAATTCCTATCGTCAGGATTTGTGCTCGTAATCCACCGCGGTGCACCAATGCGGGTAAAACATCTTTTTGAGTGAGACTCGCCAGATGAGCACAAGGCTCGCATAAGCGGATTCCTCGGAGAGTAACATTACCAACACGAAATTCCTTGCCCACCAGGTGGTTTAGAGGCACATTCTCGGTAATCAAATTACGCCGACTCTCAGCGGGACTAAGATAAATTTTGTGCTCGGTTTCGAGAGCCTGTAAAGTCTCCTTTTCGATTAAGGTTATTTCTCGGGCTGGTTCAATGCCTTTTGGAGCAATGCCGGCGAAGTAATAATCTCCTTCTAATCCTTTTCCAGGTACCGCTAGAACCTGGGCGATCTCAACAACTGGTTCACTTGGTTCCGGACGAATGAATATTGATGAAATTTGACCATTAAAAACCATGATTACCACCCTTCAGTGGATTGACTTTGTGGCAATTGCTCACTGGAGAACTCAGTCTGGTGTACCTGAGGCAGAATTATAAAATTATATGACAAAATCCATTCTTGGAGGATAATATTTGGATTTCTATCGAAGTATTAATCCTGCACATGTGTTAAAATAAGGAAACTCGGATCGGCGGTCGTCGCAGGCAGGTCCTGCGGCGGCGTCGGGTTATTCCCGTCGAAAAGTGCCGCCATCCCCGTGGTATTATTTTTCGGCACAGTTCACAGCCGAATATTGGACCACCGGTCGCCGATCCATGCCTCTCTGGAAGAATTATTACCTGGCGCAATCTATCCCAGAAGCACTAACCAGGCTCAATGAAGGAGCTCGCGTGATCGCGGGTGGTACCGATCTCCTTCTGGAAATCCAACAGGGTGTTCAAGCACCACCTGAAAGTCTGGTTGATGTCTGTAATATCCCGGAGTTAAACTCTCTGGAAATCAAGGGGAAAGATTTATTCATTGGTGCAGCTGTGCCGCTAAACCATATTGTCGTTTCACAGCTTGTTCAGGAAAATTCACAAGCTTTGGTGGAAGCGTGTAATCTAATCGGTGGCCCTCAAGTTCGAAATACTGCGACTTTGGGAGGGAATGTCGCCCATGCCTTACCAGCAGCGGACGGTACAATCGCTCTTCTCGCCCTGGGTGCACAGGCTGAATCAGTCAGCTTGGAAGGTTCTCGCATCAATGCTCTAGAAGAACTATTTCTCGGTCCTCGACGCTCGAGGATTGAAGAAAATCAGGAATTGCTGGTTGGTTTCTATCTCCCATTACGAAAAATTTACCAAGCCTCAGCATTCAGAAGGGTCATGCGTCCTCAGGGTGTAGCCCTTCCGGTATTAAATATGGCGGTTTGGCTGGAAAGAAAAAAAGATAGGATCGCAGATGCTCACCTTGCATTGGGTCCTTCTGGTCCAACACCCCTCCGAGCTAGAATGGCGGAAAATGTGTTGCGAGGAGAGAAAATCAGCCAAATCCTGATCGAAAAGGTTCATGAGGTTTTACTGGAAGAGGTTCATTTGCGGACAAGTCCATATCGTGCATCTGCGGATTACCGCACGCATTTAGCGAAGATCCTTCTGCAAGATGTGATCGAAATTGCTTGGGAGAGGGCTGGTAAAGATTAATGCGACTTGATTATTTTTTCAAGGTGATTAATAAATAGTTATTACTGGGAACGAGATTATGGATCTTTATTTGAATGGAAAGCCAATCACAATCGATCCGCAACCTGGAGAAATGTTAGTAGACCTGCTCCGGGAACAGTTGGATCTCACAGGTACGAAAGTTGGCTGCAACGAAGCCGAATGCGGCTCATGTACTGTAGTTGTCGATGGGGAAGCTGTCTTGGCTTGTGCTTACCCTGCTGCGCGAGCGGCTGGGCGAAATGTGATTACGATTGAAGGATTATCACAATTGGCTCAATCGCCTGATGAAATGATCGAACAGGATGAATTAGTTCAAAAGAGACTTCATCCAATCCAGGAGGCATTTATTAAACATGGCGCTGTCCAATGCGGATTCTGCATCCCTGGACAAATAATGACTGCATATACTCTTTTAGACCATGATCCGGACCCAGAGGATGAGGCTATTCGTCACGCATTGAAAGATACTCTTTGTCGTTGTGCTGGTTACCCGAGCATTTTAAACGCAGTTAAAGCTGCAGGGGAAAGAATGCGAACAGGCAAACCGATCGGGGCTGCTGAATTTCAGTCATCCTCCCCTTTAGAGGTGATCGGCAACAGCTACATCCGACCTGACGCAATGGATAAAGTGATCGGTCGCACCAAATTCACCGACGACTTGAAATTTGAGCACATGCTTCATGCGCGAGTAAAGCGAGCAGGGGTCCCACACGCCATTGTGAATAGATTAGATATCGAAAAAGCCCGCCAGCTGCCTGGTGTTTTAGCGGTTTTGACTGCTGATGACATTCCAGGTGAAAAGAAGCATGGTCTCGTGATTTATGATTGGCCCGTACTTGTGGGAGTTGGAGAAAGGGTCAGGACGGTCGGGGACGCGCTTGCAATCGTGGCAGCGGAAAGTCGTGCAATTGCCACTCAAGCGCTCGATCTGATCGAGGTGGAATTTGAAGCCCAGCCTGTGGTCAGTGATCCCGTGCAGGCCTTTGATGGGTCTTCCCCGGCTATTCATCCGGATGGTAACTTGTTGAAGCATATAAAAGTCCGCAAAGGTGATGTTAAACTAGGTTTTGCTGAAGCTGATTTGGTACTTGAGCATGTTTTCCACACCGGAATTTATGAACATGCTTTCATAGAACCTGAATGCAGTATTGCTCGTTTGACACCTGAAGGACGAATGGAGATCTATGTCGGCTCCCAAATTCCTTATGCGGATCGAAATCAGATCGCCAGGGTTCTAGGCTGGCCGGAAGAAAAAGTGCGGGTGATCGGCATGATGATCGGCGGTGGCTTTGGTGGAAAAGAGGATATCGCCGGTCAAATACATGCTGCTTTGCTGACCGAAAGGACTGGTCGGCCAGTAAAACTGCTTTTCGATCGCCATGAGAGCCTGTTGGTACATCCGAAACGACATGCGACCCAGATCCGAGTCAAAATGGGCGCTAAGCGTGATGGTCGCCTGACAGCTGTGGAGTCAGAGTTGTACGGCGACACGGGTTCCTATGCTTCGCTGGGTGAGAAGGTGATGACCCGCGCGACGACTCACTCGTCAGGACCGTACGAGATGCCGCATGCGAAGGCGGATTGTTATGCGATGTATACCAACAATCCCCCTGCGGGAGCATTCCGAGGGTTTGGGGTTACCCAATCATGCTTCGCGGTGGAGAGCATAATGGATATGTTGGCTGAGCGGCTGGAGATAGATCCGGTTGAAATCCGCCGGATGAATGCATTACGTCTGGGAAGTACGACCAATACTGGACAAGAACTCCAGGAAAGTGTTGGTTTGCTCGAATGCATCCAGCAAGTTCAATCTGAAATGGAATCCCGCTTGGATGGTGATCCGTTTAAACCGCGATCTTCACCAGGTGCAGAGCATTTACGCCGGGCGTGGGGGTTTGCAGTGGCGTACAAGAATACCGGTCTGGGAGGCGGTGCCCCAGACAAATCTGCTGCCGAAGTGGAATTATGTCCAGATGGGATTCTAGAGGTGCGCACCTCGTCAGCTGAGATCGGGCAAGGTCTGGTGACTGTACTCCAATTAATTGTTGCCCAGGAATTCAGGACTTCACCTGCTAACGTGCGTGTCTTGCTCTCCGATACGGACCTCACTCCAGATGGTGGGCCAACAACGGCATCCAGACAAACTTATGTCAGCGGCAATGCAGCTCGGATGGCAGCTCAGGTTTTACACCAGGCGATCAGCTCCACACTAGCGGAAAAATATGATTGCCCCCCACAGGAGGTGCACTTTGAAGAGGGCTTGGTGCGCTTGAATGGTAATTCTTTACCAATGGAAGAAGTTTATCTTGAGATGAACGAAGAAGGACGATCTCCCCGAGCCCTCTATGAATATTGGGCACCTTCGACTGATCCATTGGGAGATGGAGGCAATATGCATTTTGCATACTCCTTTGCTGCCCAGGCTGCGGAGGTGGAGGTAGACACGAATACTGGTGAAGTTAAGGTTCTCAATGTTATCGTCGCCAATGATGTAGGAAAAGCGTTAAACCCACTCGGGTTACAGGGTCAGGTGGAGGGCGGTGTCGTTATGGGACTGGGAAACGCGCTTACAGAGCATTTTATCGTCGAGGAAGGGCGCGTCGTTACTGACCGTTTAGCCCGCTACAGGATACCATCCATTGTCCAAACTCCGCAGATCCACTCGATTGTGATTGAGCATCCTACTCAAGATGGCCCCTATGGAGCTAAAGGCGTGGGAGAACTATCGAGTATCCCGACTACTCCCGCCATTACAAACGCGATCTACAACGCCGTCGGAGTCCGGTTTGATAAGTTACCAGTCGACCAGGAAGAGATCATCCGGCAGTTAAACCAATTTTCCAAGGCTGCTGAATACCATGGAAAATAATGGTGAGCAACAGGATTTACTGCTGCCGAAATGGCTCGAATGGGCGCGTGAAATCCAGGCTCTTTCACAAACAGGACTGCATTTTGCTGAAAACCATTATCAGCGCGAGCGTTTCTCGCGATTAATCGAGATAGCCGCGGATATCATCAGTGTGCATTCTGATCTTGATCAAGCTGAATTGATTGAGATTTTCAACGACCAAATTGGTTATGCTACCCCACGGATTGATGTAAGAGGTGCAGTATTTCAGAAAGGAAAACTGTTGTTGGTGCGCGAAAGAGCGGATGGCGGTTGGACCATGCCTGGCGGTTGGGCTGACGTCGGTGATGTTCCTTCAACAGCTGTAGAGCGGGAGGTGCTGGAAGAAGCCGGTTTTGAAGTATCGGCTCAGCGAGTGATCGGAGTTTATGATGCCAACCGCACAGGACCTTTGGAGGTCTTTCATGCCTTCAAGATCGTTTTCTTGTGCGATATCCTCGGTGGAGAACCTCGCACCAGCAACGAAACTTCACAGGTGGGATTTTTCAGCCGCGATGATATACCTGAATTCCTGTCTGGTGAGCGCACTCGCCAACGTCACATTGAAGATGCATTCATTGCAAACTTTGTAGATCAACCGACTATATTTGACTAGTGTGCAGGTGGGATATTTTTCCTTCATCCCTGCTCGCTATATGCAGATACAAAGTTACGAATTATTTGATAATTAAATTATGGAACTGACAGAGCTTCCATTTCCATTCCCTGGACGAATTTACCGCAGCGCGATGCCATACAGCGCCTACGACCCTGATGGAGAGCTGATTCCGGCTTATAAGAAAAATGACATCTCCTTGATCGTCATCTTATCCAGCGATGAAGAAATCGAGCGCATCACTGGTCGCGACCTGCAATCCACTTATGAACTTGAAGGTTTTAAAATCCTTTACCTCCCCATTCGGGATTTTGGCATCCCGGATATGGATGAATTCCGAGTGGTTGTTGAGGAGATATTAACCCGCTCAAAATCCGGAAAAGGAACAGCGATTCACTGTCACGCAGGTCTGGGACGCACTGGTATGTTTGTTGCTTGTCTGGCAAAAGTTGGTATGGATTATTCTAGCGACGAAGCTATCCACTGGGTGCGAAAATTAATTCCTGGAGCCGTCGAAGTTCCAGACCAAGAACAGCTGGTGAGATCGTTTTGAATTAAGGAGAAGAGATGTCATGTTGATCACCAATGCGAAGCTGATTACCTGGGAAGACCCCAATCAGGTATTGGAAGGGCAGGCAATTCTGATAAATTCTGATCGCATTGAGGCTATCAGCCCTGAAGATCAATTAGCTGCCCAATACCCTAATTCCGAGAAATTGGACGCTGGGGGTCAATATGTCATGCCTGGAAATATATGCGCCCACACGCATTTTTATGGAGCATTTGCGCGTGGTTTGGCTATTCCCGGAGCGGCGCCGAAGGATTTTCCGGAAATTCTCCGCAAACTATGGTGGCCTTTGGATAAATCGCTGGGGATTGAAGACGTTCGCGCATCCGCTGAGGTGATGCTGGTGGATGCCATTAAACATGGCACAACCACTCTCATCGATCACCATGCCTCTCCTAATGCTATCGATGGTTCGCTGGATGTGATCGCTGATGCGGTCAACCAGTCCGGTTTAAGAGCTGTTTTGTGTTATGAGGTGACTGATCGTGATGGGTTAGATAAAGCACGAGCTGGGATCCGGGAGAATGTCCGTTTTCTTGAGCGAAATTTGGCTGAGCGGCTGGCAGGGGGCAGGGTGGCAGGAACTTTTGGATTACATGCCAGTTTGACCCTCTCTGATAAAACGTTGGATGCCTGCCGGGATGCTGCGCCTGACGGAGAAGGATTCCACATCCATGTCGCCGAACACGAAGCTGACGAGTACGACAGTATGGGTAAATCCGGAACTCGGGTCGTTGATCGGTTGTCGGAGCATGGTATTCTGGGGCCGAAAACGATTGTCGCTCATGCGATCCATATCGATATCAAAGAAGCGGAATTGTTGGCTGATACCGGTACGTGGGTAACTCATCAACCACGATCGAACATGAATAATGGTGTAGGTGCTGCTCCCGTAGAAGAATTATTGCGAGCAGGAATCAAAGTCGGAATCGGAACAGATGGATTCAGTCACACCATGTGGGAAGAGTGGAAAACTGCATACTTACTGCATAAAGTTTGGCACCGTGATCCAAGGCGCTTTTCTGGTATTGATGCTGTCCGTCTGGGTGTTTATAATAATGCTGCTCTGGCAAATAAATTCTTCCCAGAAGCGCCTCTTGGCAAGCTCGTTCCAGGGGCATTCGCTGATTTGATTTTTGTGGATTATCATCCGCACACCCCGTTGACGGAAGGCAACTTACCCTGGCAGATCATCTTTGGATTTCACGAGAGTATGGTTACAACCACTATCGTGGCAGGTGAAATGCTGATGCGAGACCGCCAGCTGCTCACCCTGGACGAAGAAACCATCACGGCCAAAGCACGTCAGTTAGCTCCGCAAGTGTGGGAGCGATACAACACCTTTGTACCGAATTAAATTGGAGCATCGATGACAGCTGAGAATCCTCTTCCAACGATCGCAATCTTAGGTGGCACAGGAAAAGAAGGACCAGGTTTAGCCTTGCGTTGGGCAAAGTTCGGATATCCAATTATTATTGGCTCACGCAAGCTGGAGAAAGCGCAGGCGACAGCAGATAAATTGAACAACGAATTAGGCATCGATACGATCCGTGGTTTCGAAAATGGTACTGCTGCACACAAAGCAGATTTATGCGTGCTTACCGTCGTGCATTCAGCCCACGAGCAGGCGATTGATGGTTTGAAAGAAGATCTGAGCGGCAAAATCCTAGTTGATGCAACCGCTCGAGTGGATTTCCGCGATCCCAGACCACCAGCACCTCCATCTGCTGCCAGATTAGCTCAAGATAAGCTTGGCGATCAAGTTCGCGTTGTGGCAGCCTTCCAGAATGTTCCCGCGGCAGCACTGCGGAAAAATCTTGACCAACCTCTCGATGAAGATGTGCTAATTTGTGCTGATGATCCCGCTGATGCAGCAGAGGTAAGCAAAATAGCCGAATCGCTAGGCATGAACGCCTACTATGCCGGAAATCTAGACAATGCTGTTGTCGTAGAGGGGTTGACTTCTATATTAATCAGCATGAATAAATACTATGGTAGTCGATCTGCTACTATTCAGGTTACCGGAATCAGTAAGGATTAATTTTGACAAAAATCTGTTCCTCAAGTTTTAATCAGGTTTTTCACCTTGACCCTCACCCTAACCCCTTTATTTAATATCCCACTGGTTAAACCGGGAGATGATTTAGCTGCGCTGATCGTTGCTGCATTAGGAAACGAGGGATTGGCTCTGGAACCTGGAGATATCCTGGTGGTGGCTCAGAAGATCGTATCTAAGGCGGAGGGTCGTTTCGTAAATCTGGCGACTGTAAATCCATCCCGAGAAGCGGTTGATCTCGCGCAGCAGGTCGACAAAGACGCTCGCCTGATTGAGTTGGTTATCCAGGAAAGTAAAAGAATTTTACGCTCTCGTCCAGGAACGATTATTGTCGAACACCGCCTGGGATTTGTCTGTGCGAATGCAGGCATTGACCATTCCAATGTGAGCGGACAAGTTGAGGGTGAAGAGTGGGTGCTGCTTCTCCCGGAGAACCCAGATGCATCGGCTCAAGAATTAAGGGTGCGCCTCGAAGAGATGTGCGATGCCCAATTAGGTATTTTGATCAATGACTCTCACGGACGCGCTTGGCGGATGGGAACTGCTGGCGTTGCAATTGGGATATCGGGGATGCCAGGGTTGGTAGATCTGCGCGGAGAGCCGGATTTGTTCGGGTATACGTTGCGCATCACTCAAGTCGG
>Ga0114921_10000404_pt1 | contig 18330 bp, 18 predicted proteins | sample BentaG_FD_87016 | JGI IMG/M metagenome (GOLD analysis project Ga0114921, IMG submission 87016) | Deep subsurface microbial communities from South Atlantic Ocean to uncover new lineages of life (NeLLi) - Benguela_00093 metaG | ecosystem: Environmental > Aquatic > Marine > Oceanic > Sediment ... | reverse complement strand
TAATAACAGATCTTACTTGAAATGTCAAGGTCTATTTTTCACAAAACGATGAGCCCAAAAATTTTGGTGGAGCGAAGTGGAGCCACAAATTTGTCAAGCACGAAACAAGAGATTGCTGAAAGGGTCTGCCCTCAACTTACAGCATTAAAACCTTTTATATTATTTGTGTGCATTCGATTAACCTGCCCCGCACTTATGCATAGGTGCGGGGTGAATGTAATTCGTGGTCTCTGTTTTTTCTTGACAATCTGCTGATATTTTTTATTGTAGGTTGATGCGACATTTTATGATTGCTCTTTTTTTGGTGGGCTCGGTTATAAATGTACACTCTTTTAATATGAGTTATAAAAAGGGTGAGATTATTATCAAGGTATCCGAAGGAAAGGGAGTGGAGGGGATAACTGCAAAATCCTGCTGCAACATTGTAGACTTTGAAGAAGCGCTGAACGAACTCAGAATATTGGACTCTGATTTTGATGCCGACATCACAACGGTTGAAGTAAGGGATGCATTGCTCAAAAAGATAGAAGAATTAAACCAACTCAAATAGGAGGAAAAATGGTGGAGGAAGTATCGGTTGATTATAGTGCAAAATTAAAAGAAACGGTGGAGAAAGTTCCAGGAACAATCATAGGAAGTCTTGTAAGTATGGATGGTATTGCAGTTGCCACTTACACAGAAGAGAAAGAGATCGACACTTCTATTATAGAGGCAGAACTCGCTTCAATCTTTGGAATTTTAAAAAAATCAGTCGGGGATATGAAAGCGGGTAAAATAAATAACTTTGTACTCACTACCGAAAAATACATTTTCGTTACAAGAGCTATCGGCGAAGAATTCTATGTCGCTTTGGTTTTAAAAAGCGATGCCTATAGTCTGGGATTGGCGAGGCTTGAGGCAAAGCGACTGGCAAACGAATTTAAAAAGTCCTTAGTTTAATCAATGTCATATCGAACGCATACCTGTGGTGAATTGAGAAAGAAGAGCGTTGGCAAGGATGTAGTGCTCTGTGGATGGGTTAATCGAATAAGAGACCATGGGCCACTCATCTTTGTTAATCTTCGTGATAGATACGGTATCACCCAGGTTGTTTTCAATTCACGGACAAACCCATCGCTTCATAAAATGGCGAAGGAACTGAAAAATGAGTGGGTATTGAAGTTAGAGGGTAGGGTGAGGAAAAGACCTGAGGGGATGGCTAACTTAGATATGCCAACGGGTGAGATCGAAGTGATTGCAGAAAATATCCAAGTTTTGAATACTTGCCTTGTTCCACCATTTGTAATCAGAGATGAACTCACAGCCCAGGAAGAGTTGAGATTGAGATATAGGTATATAGATTTGAGAAGAGAGGTGATGCAGAAAATCTTCATTCTGCGACACAAAATTGTACAGGCGATGAGGGAGTATCTGAACTCCTTGGAATTTGTAGAGATGGAAACACCTATTTTGACGAGGAGTATGCCGGAGGGGGCAAGGGATTATCTTGTGCCGAGCAGACTCTATCCGGGAAAATTCTACTGTCTGGCTCAATCGCCTCAACTTTACAAACAGTTATTGATGGTAAGTGGATTTGACAGATACTATCAGTTCGCAAGATGTTTCAGGGATGAGGACCAGCGTTCTGACCGACAACCAGAACATACCCAGATAGATATAGAGATGAGTTTCGTAGATGAGGATGATGTCTTTAAAATAGTAGAGGAAATGTTTCAATTTATATTCAAAAAAGTTCTTCACAAAGAGATAGAGATACCGTTTGTGAGATTCGACTACGAAGATGCGATGACTAAATTTGGAAGTGATAAACCTGATTTGCGTTATGGAATGGAAATCGTTGATATAACTGATATTGCAAAACGAACGGATTTCAAAATATTCAAGGATGCAGAGACAGTGCGGACATTGAATGCAAAAACTTGCGTGGATTTCTCTCGTAAGGATATAGATAATTTAGAAGAAATTGCTAAAAAGTATGGCGCTGAAGGATTGTTATTTCTTAAATCTAAAAAAGAAATAAGCGGACCTCTAACAAAATTTTTGAGCAAAGAACTCGTTGAAGATTTGAAAACAAAAACAGATTTAAAGGAGAAAGACTTACTTTTAATAATTGCAGGAAAGAAATCCGTGGTTTTGCCTTCATTAGGTGGGCTGAGGGTAGAACTGGCAAAGAGACTCAATTTAGCAAAGGTAGAGGATTTCAAATTTTGCTGGGTGGTAGACTTTCCACTTTTTAAATATAATGAAGATGAAAATAGCTTGGAGCCAGAACATCATATCTTCACTCAGCCAAAGCCAGAGGATATGAAATTTCTTAAAACCGACCCTGCAAAGGTGAGGGGTAGACAATATGACCTCGTCTGTAATGGTCATGAACTCGCATCTGGCAGTATTAGAAACCATAAAAGAGAGATTCAGGAAATGGTATTTGACATAATAGGGTTGAGTAGAGAGGAGCAGAAGAAGAGATTTGGTTTTTTACTTGAAGCATTGGAGTACGGTGCACCGCCTCATGGTGGAATTGCACCAGGACTTGATAGGATAGTGATGCTGATGGCCGGTATGGAGAATATTCGTGATGTGACACCATTTCCGAAGACCCTCAATGCGCAGGCACTTCTTGAAGGAGCACCTGCGGAGGTGGAGAAAGCACAACTGGATGAGTTAGGAATAAAGATAAAAAGTAAACTCAAATAATGCGTAAAGCAATCACGAATGGACACGAACTTTGTTTAAAATCAAAAGAAGACACCAATATCTCTTGCGCCTTGGCGTCTTTGCGAGAGATTTTCTCTACTTGTCTTTGTTTTTATTAGTGTTAATTCGTGTCATTCGTGGTTAAAACATAATCTGAGGTAAATGATCTCCGAAGAGAGAATTTCAAGAAGGGATTTTATAAAAGGGAGCTTCGGTTCCCTCCTTATCCTTTTCTTCCCTCATATCTCACTTTTAGAAGCCAAGTCTGAGCTCATCGTCACAAAGGGCAAAAGATTACCAACTTTAGATAGATATATCAAAAGGGGTAAATCTGTCTTCATAAAGCCAAATGGTGCATGGGCAAGGAGACCAGAACAGGCGGCTACGACCAATCCAGAAATTCTAAAAGAAGTTATAAAACTCTGCTATGAGGCAGGTGCAGACAAGGTCTATGTGTGGGAGCACAGTTGTGACAACCACAAATTTGCATTTGAGAAAAACAGAATAAAGGATGTCGCTAAAAAGAGCGGGGCTTATTTCTATTCAGGACATACGAAGAAACTCTATGAAAAAATTACAATCGAAAAGGGAGAGGTATTAAAATCCGCTCTTGTTCCAAAAATTTTGTTAGATTCAGAGAGTTTCATAAATATTCCAATCGCAAAACATCATGCGGCTACGACTCTTACCTGCTGTTTGAAAAATTTAATAGGCTGCACCTGGGCTATGGGAAAGTTCCATAAAAAGAATTTGCATCAGGCTATTGCAGACATAAATACCTGTTTGAAACCAACCTTGAACATCGTTGATGCTACAAGAATATTAAAAACGAATGGACCAAAAGGTCCTGGTAAAATAGAATTTAAAGATACGATAATAGTTGGAGAAGACGGGGTTGCGTGTGATGCTTATGCCTCTACTCTGTTCGGATGGAGTTACAAAGATATACCCCATCTAAAAATTGCTGAAAGGATGGGTATAGGAAATCCTGCCTTTACTGTGTTATAGAGATTCGATTAAGAACAATTGTTGCCCATATTCAACTGGATGCCCACTTTCGACAAGAACCTTGGCAACTTTTCCACCTATTTCCGCTTCTATCTCGTTCATTATCTTCATCGCTTCTATGATACATACTACCTGCCCTTTCTTTATCACATCACCTATTTCTACATAAGGGTTGGCATCAGGAGCAGGGGCACGATAGAAAGTGCCTACCATAGGAGCGGTAATGGGTATTAGATTCTCTTCCACCACCTCTTCTTTTTTAGGAGGCAGTTCTACCTCTATTTTTTTCTCCTCTATTTTATGAACTTTGGGGGCGGAAATTCCTTCTAATCCTTTACTTATTCTAATTTTGGTGCCAAATCTGTGGATTTCTAATTCGGCTATCTCGCTCTCTTCAACTAATTTTATGAGTTCCTTTAACTTTGAGATTTTCATTAGCTATACCCTCTCAATGTAATTTTTTGTTCTTGTATCTATCTTAACAACATCGCCGACTGAAATAAACAGCGGAACTTTTATCGTTGTTCCTGTTTCCAATTTGGCTGGCTTTGTGGCGGCGGTTACAGTATCGCCTTTCACTCCAGGCTCCGTTTCTATCACTTTCAGATTTACAAAGGTGGGCAAATCTATACCAACAGGAGAATCGTCTGCTGAAAGGATATTAACCACAAGGTTTTCCTTTAAAAAAGGCACCGCGTCTTCTATAGAATTTTTATTTAGAGGAATATGTTCATAGCTGGATTTGTTCATAAAATAATATACATCTGATTCATTGTAGAGATATTCAGCAGGTATTCTTTCTAATTTTATCTCATTGACTTTCTCTCCTGCCTTGAAAGTTTTGTTCAACACCGCTCCGGTTTTGATATTCTTCAGTTTTGTACGAACAAATGCCTGACCCTTACCTGGTTTCACATGCAAGAACTCAACGATATTGTATGGTTCGTTTTCCACCTCTATGGCCATACCATTTCTAAAATCTGCTGTGGTCGCCATATTTGACAATTTAACAATAAATAAAAACTCTGTCAAGAGAAAACTGGGCAATTATTGTAATAGTTCACCCTGTTAGATAGTAAACATCTAACGGGGTTCACTGAAATTCATTCTATAATATATCTTTCTCGTAAGTTCCACATCAGCCATACAGTAATCATATATCTCATCAGTTCTCCCTTCTTGATGGTAGTCGTAAACCTTGCTCCCGTCGAGTGTTCCCTTTGAAGACTCAAATCCAAGTGCTTTTGCAAATTTATCAAGACTTATAAATCCACTCCACTTTTCCCATTCACACATCGTGTCATAGATAGGCTCACTCCTAAACCTTGCAAAACTTATAGGTAAAGTAGGCTTAATCCTGTGTACTATGGACCTCTTCACTATGAATTTAAGGTCGAAACCCAAGATGTTATGTCCTATAAATAAGTCAACATCTCTGGCTACATCCCAGAATTTTTTCAATATGTCCACTTCCTCTCCTTTGATTACTTCTTTATCTATTTTCTGACCCATCTCTTTTATATAACCCACACAGAGAATCCTTCCAAAATCACCGCTTAAAGCAGTCTTTCTGAATGCTTCCTCCACCTTCAAAGGTTTTTCATTTTCTTCCCATTCTTTGATTGCGTCTTCGGTCTTTAAATTTTTGGGGGACGTAATCTCCTTTGCTATTTCTTCTCTCATCTTCTCTTCTGCCGGTAGGGTCTCAATATCAAGAAACAATTTAATCATCATTCCTCCTTTAAACCGTGATATGCATTAAATCGTAAGCGACGGTTATATCGCCACTGAACCCTTTGACACATTGCTTTTTAATATCATAACTGTCGCAGACTGGATACAGATGGGTAAGAATCAATCTCTTTGCTTTTGCCTCTTTCGCAGTTCTACCAGCAAATTCTGGAGAAAGATGCCCGTCTACTTTTTCGGGAAATGAACATTCTAAAATGAGCAGGTCTGCATCCTTTCCGAATTCAACGAGAGCTTCACAATAGTCTGTGTCTCCTGAATAGACTACTATCTTATTCTCTGATTCAATTCTGTATCCAATGCTGTTTTCTGTATGGGGGAGTGGTTTGGTTTTCACTTTCCAATCATTTTTTAAAATTTCATCCTTTTCAACTTCTTTAAAGAAAATTTTGTACCTGTCCGAAACTATCTGATTTCCATAAAGATGAACGAGGTCTTCATAGAATTTTTTCATACCCTTTGGACCTGTAACCGTCAGGTCCTTTTCCCTTAATAAAAGAGGAGATTTAGTAGCAAAGAGAAAGGGTGCGAAATCAGCGATATGGTCCACATGGAAATGGGTATAAAAAATCCAGTCTACATCGTTATATGTGAATCCTGCTTCAGCCATCTTTCTCAAACTGCCGGGTCCTGTATCAAATAAAAGAACCTCATCCGCAATTTTGATGATGATTCCTGGAGAAGACCTCTTGTTTGAAGGCACGCCCGTGCCCGAGCCTATGAATATCACTTCCATATATATTTTTTAACAAACAGATATAAAAAGTCAACAGGAAATTGCAACCGCAGAGGGCGCAAAGTTCGCAGAGTAAAACACAAGAATCCCTACGGATCCGTGTCTTTTTTCTTCTTGACATTTATGTTGTTTGTTTTTATTGTTAATGCGATGCCGGGGTGGCGGAATTGGTAGACGCTACGGACTTAAAATCCGTTTCTGCCTTGGCGGAGTGCCGGTTCGAGTCCGGCCCTCGGCATTATTTCCTCTTCTCCCACTTTTCAATCCCTGTGAATGTTACGGATGTTCTTATGACCTTCTCCTCTAATTCATCGCCGTTTCTCGAACAAAGTTCTACTCCAATATCTATCATTGCATCTTTTTTAAAGAATTGAAGTCCATAACCAAGAGATATCGTATGTTCTACTATCTCTCTGAAGCAGAAAGGTCTGTAACAGTACCCTCCCCTTATACTTTTTCTTCCAAATCTATGTTCAACACCAATGCCTGCCAATAATTTATCGTCTTGATTTATGCAATCCATTGCGAATTCTGTTTTGCCGATTATGTAATGTATACCAATTCCAAAACGGCGTGGAAGGGTTAATCCTTTTTTTACATCGGTTTTGTCACTGAAGAAACCACCGAGTCCAAACCTGCCGCGGTCGTATAGAAAGCCAAAATCGTAATTATATCCTTTGAATTCATCTCTCAAAGTATCAACAGCATCAGTATATTCATCATTCGCAAAATCTATAGTCTGTTTCTCAATGGTAGAACCAAAATTGTAGACGAACTTCACCCCAAGAGCAAATTTTCCAATCCTCTTCGTGATAAGGGCATCAAGACTATTTACATCACCTTCTCGCTCTATTTCCAAAATGTATTCTTCTCCACCAATTTTCCTCTTGCCATAGATTTCAAAATTCATATCCACTTTTTGTGAGAAAGATGTGCCGGATGAGAAACCCCATACCAATGGGAATGCTATGCCTACATTTGTGAACCTAACCTTCGAAAGCCGTATCTCACCTTCTGTATCTTTGCAAAGCAGAAACTCGGGCAGACAGGTTAAAGAGAATGTAGTCTTATCAATAAAACTAACTGATGCAGGATTCAGAGAAGAAAGATTTGATGTTTGAGCAAGAGAAGTAGAACCCATACCCCTTAATCGTGCATCGAGTGGAAGGATAAATTCACCATGGGAACTTATTGAGAAGAGGGTGTAGGAATAAGTTAACAAAGGAATAAATGAAAAAATGCCAGATATTAGTAATTTTCTATTCACCATATACCCTCTTCGAATAGACTACATCAATATATACGCTATTTCTTTCAAAACCAACCCGGGAAAAGTCAGTCAGTTCACAGCCAGAGCGAAGTGTTATCTTCTGTTCTGCATCTGGATTCGATGCCCAGTATTGAACAGCAGAGGTGATGTTTATGGTAGTTGAGGTGTCTCCGATGGATACAATTTTGGCTCCTGCCTTACTCTCATCTCTATATGCGACGACTTCAATTTGTTGAGTTGCAGGGTCAGCAATCTTCAGATTCAACCCTGCATAATTTATTATCGAACTTGTATCTATTTCTGAAGATAGATTAAAATAGAGTTTAGATTTCAGTATACATACACCTCCAACATAAAGAGGGGTGTCGGATGGAAGGGTTCCCCATTTACACTTTACGGTATATGCATCTGCTTTGGGATAAAAGTTTGTGGTATCACAGACTATTTTGGGTTTTTTTGACGAGTTAGAGGAGTATATCTTTGCAACCGCTCCTTCAGTTTCTGGCAGGATTATAAAATTGAGTTTCAAACTGTCTTGCGATGTAATAAGAAAGACATCCAGAGGTATAGTTACTGTCGTATCGTCTTTGCGAAAGGTTGTCTCTGCAAAGGCAGTATCGTAATCATCCGGACCTATCGAAATAATTGAATCTTCATTCCACTCCTTATTTACTATATGAAAAGAGACAGTCAGGTCGTTGTCAAGTGATTTTATGTGGAAACTAAGTTTTGCCGAATCGGGCGTTGCAGATAAACTATCCTCAAAGTTCAAAAGTGCATACATCTCACAATTTTCGCTGTTACCAACGAAGAGATAATTAGCCTTACCTGTTGCTAAAGAATCAAAGTAAGTTGTGGCAGAGTCGAGTGTAATTGTCGTAGTATCAGGTTGACTGATTTCTCCTTCGTAAAGAGAAAGCCCGACCGGTATCTTCTCTCTCTTACAGGAAATTGTAAGGATTAACAATAGAAAAATTATTTCTCTTCGCACTCGCATTCCATCTCTCCACACTTTGGACATCCATCTTTATACTTCAAAACCGCATCCTCCATATCAACCCCATTGATACTCGCAAGACTTGTAAGCCACGCAAAACAGTCAGCAAATTCCTCTTCCATCAATTTTCTCTCTTTTTTTCTTATTGCCCTTGCGAGTTCACCAACTTCTTCTGTAAACCACTGGAAAGTGTTGCCAACACCACGTGCACTATCTTTTTTAAAGTATATTCTATAAATCAAGTTCTGAAACTCTTTGATCTCCATTTCTTGACCCTTGCATTATGTGAATCCAAGTCGGAATTGTCAAGAAAAATAACCACGAATTGCACGAACCTCCCTTCCACACAGAGTAAAACACAGGGGAAAGAAGGAAAAGATATTTCTCCATTCTGTGTTTTAATCTGTGTAATCTGTGGCTTCTTTTTACTTGACACACAACTTTGTTTTTGTAAATTTTTAAATATCAATGGATTTGGATATAGAAAAACTTAGACATATCATTAATGGAGCCCTTGCCGAAGATATAGGCGATGGGGATGTGACTACAAACCTTATCATTCCTCCTTCACAGTTCGGGAAAGGGGTCTTTATCTCAAAAGAAGATGGGGTTCTTGCAGGGATCGATGTTGCGCAGTTGGTCTTCGAAGGTGTTGATAGAGATGTAACTTTCAAAAAGTATTTAAAAGACGGTGATAAACTAACACCCAAAGTTTCTATCGCAGAGGTTGAGGGAAGAGTGAAGAGTTTTCTTACTGCCGAAAGGGTGGCGCTGAATTTCCTTCAACGACTCTCGAGCATAGCAACCCTCACCGCCAAATTTGTAGAGAAAGTGAAGGGAACCAAAGCGAAGATAATTGATACGAGAAAGACTACCCCTTCTCTGAGAAACCTTGAAAAATATGCGGTTCGAGTAGGTGGCGGAGAGAATCATAGGTTCGGTCTCTATGATATGATATTGATAAAAGATAATCACATTGAAGCAGCAGGAGGTATTGTGGAGGCAATAAATAGAGTGAAAAAAGGGAATAAAAAGGGGCTGAAAATCGAAGTGGAAACCCAGAGTCTAAAAGAAGTAGAGGATGCGTTGAACTGTGGTGTTGATAGAATAATGCTTGATAATATGAGTGTTAAAGATATACGAAAAGCGGTAGAATTGATAAAAGGGAACATAGAACTTGAGGTATCGGGTAGAGTTAATCTTAACAATGTGAGCAGTATCGCATCTACAGGAATAGATTATATATCTGTAGGGAGTCTTACCCATTCAGCAAAATCAATAGACATATCTTTTGAAATAATGATTTAGATGACGCCGGAGACATTTGGTTTGATAAAACTTCTCAGGTATGATGCCTATACCACATACGACAAGATATGCAATGAACTCAAGATAGATAGAAAAAGAACGAAGGATTTACTGAAATATCTGTCCAACTTACAATACGAGATAGAAGAACATCCATCTCTTGGGGTGCGGATTATCTCCTCTCCCGACCTTCTCCTTCCCGAGTTTGTATGTTCTGGACTTCATACTCGCCTTTTTGGAAAGAAGATTCATTATTACAAAAAGATTGGTTCGACCAATGATGTTGCTTTGAAATTATCTGACGAAGAGGGAAGCCTTGTCATAACAGAATTCCAGAGCAAGGGTAGAGGAAGATTTGGTAGAAAATGGGTATCTACAGAATCAACTGCAATTCTTGCATCTTTGATTCTAAACCATAAATTAAAAGTTGAAGGCCTGCAGAAAATTACGCTTCTGTGTGCTCTTAGCATAAACGAAGTTATGAGAAAAGTTGGGCTTTCGTCTCTAATAAAGTGGCCAAATGACATAGTTGTGGGAGGAAGAAAAATCTGCGGTATCCTTACAGAAGCAAATTCCCGGTGCGTAGTATGTGGATTTGGTGTTAATGTCAATCAGTCCGAATTTCCATCCGAGTTAACAGACGAAGCGACTTCAATCAGAATTGAGACGCAAAGGGAACATTCAAGGATAATCATCCTTCAGCAGATTCTTGAACAATTTGAGAACAACTACTTTGAATTCCTACAAAGTGGGTTTCATCATTTTCTGGAAAAGATCAAGGACTACTCTTTTTCTTTAGGAAAGAGAGTATCTGTGCATACCGGCAAAAAAGTCTTAAAAGGCGAGGTATTGGACTTTGATGAAAGAGGTAGATTAGTATTGAGGAAAGATGGGGGTGGAATAAGAAAAATATTCGCCACCTCGATGGTATCCATTCAAAACCAGTCCATTGCACAGCATTCTGACCGCAAGGGCGGAAATTGATCCCATACGGGTCTGTCATACGACCCGTCGAGGCGACTGTAAGGATAGGTAAAAAAATGGTCAATATCAGAAAAAGACTCTTTGGGAAGAAGAATTATCCACTGTCAAGGTCGCCAATATGGCTGGTGCTTTTGCTTCTCATAGTGCTTTTACTTATTAAGTGGCTTGGTATACTAAGATAGTTTTTCTTGATGTATCGGGACGATTTTTCTTGACAATTTAAAAGTTAAATTTTAAATTTTAAAAGTATACGGTATGAAAATTTAATTATACAAGGGGGTGGAAAAAGACAGGAATAGTAAGTAGTAGTTAGCAAGAACCAAACAAGGGTCCAGCAAACGGGATCCAGTAAAAAGGAGGCAATGAAATGATAAAGTTGCACTATAATTTTAAAGATATCTTCAGAGCCGCGAGATTTGGGTTCTCTGCAAAGAAGATGTGGATAATTTCTTTAGGAATCCTCATAGGTATTATTGGCTATCTCATCTTGGCGTATGTCGCATTTCTCGTCGGCGCAGATTATGGTTTTAGAGATATATGGGATCAGTTTAAATTCATCCCCAGCCCGTTCGGTATAGACTTTACCTGGTATGGATGGGTAATTATGGCAGTGGCTATCATCTGGCTCGTTGCAGTGAATCTCATTACCTTAACGGCAGCGAGTAAAGTAACCTACGAACAACTTAAAGGGGATGAATTTTTTGAGATAAAAGAATCTTACAAGTATGCAAAATCGAACTGGAAAGGTATTCTTCTCTCTCCACTTACATTGGCTGGCTTCGTTATTCTTCTCGTAATCTTTGGGATAATCTTCGGGCTAATAGGTAAGATACCGTACTTTGGTGAACTGTTCATTGGTATTTTCGCAATCCCCATCTTTGCAGTGTCTCTTTTTGTAATCTACCTGATAGTTGTTTTCTTTGTGGCTTTCTTCCTTGCCCCGGCGATAGTTGCTACTACTAAAAGCGATACCTTCGATACTATGTTCGAACTATTCTCCTGCGTAAATGAACAACCATGGAGGTTCGTCGCCTATCAGGGTCTATTGGTGTTTACAATAAATGTTGCATGGTGGGTTTTGGCTCTGTTTACCAAATATGCGGTCTCCCTCGCAGAGTGGGCGATTGGACTTTTAATGGGCGATAAACTTTTCGATTGCCTCAATAATGCCTACTGCTACTTGCCAAATCTTCCACAGCATCCATATATTGCAAACGTGTGGACTTTCCTTTTCCCACGACTCGCTGAAGGGAGATTTCCAGTGGAGATGAAATGGTCAGGTGATATTACCGCTGTCCTTTTTGCGATTGTCCTCTATATTATCTTTTTCTTCCTCATCTCATTTAAATTATCTATTTTTGCTGCAGGTCAAACATTAATTTACATAAATTTAGTGAAAAGGAAGGATGAGAAAGACCTGTTAGAGAAGAAAGAGGAGGAAATTTTTGAAGAAGAGAAGAAAGCACCTGTCAGCAAGAAAAAGGCTCCAGCAAAGAAAAAAGCTCCAAAGGAAAAGGTTGCAAAAAAGAAGAAGTAAAATTTGAAAAGCCACTCCGAGTTCTTCGGGGTGGCTTTTCTATCCCATGAAAGGAGTAAAAAAAAAATCGAACAATTGAGGAGTGATATTAATTATCACAACTGGCGGTATTATGTTTTAAATGACCCTGTTATTTCTGACTATGAATATGACCAACTAGTTGCACAACTGAAGAGTTTGGAAAAAAAATATCCGCAATTTGTAACCCCGGATTCTCCTACTCAAAGAATTGGTGATGAGCTTACGGAAGGTTTTGCAACCGTGGAACACAAACTTCCGATGCTCAGTTTAGACAATACTTACTCATACGATGAATTGAGAGAATTCGACGGGAGGGTAAAAAAGACAACAGGAGAGACCGAAATAGAATATGTTGCCGAATTGAAGATAGACGGCGTAGCAGTGGCTTTGAGATATGGAAACTCTTTACTCGTCCAGTGCTCAACCCGTGGCAATGGAATAGTTGGGGATGATGTAACCACTAATGTTCGCACAATAAAGAGTGTTCCATTGAAATTGCTCGGGAATGGAGACCTTGAAAATATTGAAGTAAGAGGAGAGGTCTATATGCCACGAGAAGAGTTCGAAAAGTTGAATGAAAAAAGGGAGATTTCGGGTGAGAACCTTTTTGCAAATCCGAGAAACGCTGCTGCCGGCTCACTGAAACTACTCGACCCAAAAGAGGTCACATCCAGACATTTAAACATATTCGTTCACACAGTCGCATCACCATCTTCAAAAAAATATACAACGCATTATCAGACCCTGCTTGCTTTAAAAGAGGCAGGCTTGAAGGTAAACGATAATATGAAACTCTGCAATAATATAGAAGAAGTGATAGAATATTGTGAATTATGGGTAGATAAGAGAGACGAACTGGAATACGAAATGGATGGGATGGTAGTGAAGGTCAATAGATTTGAACTGTATGAGAAATTGGGAATGACCACAAAGAGTCCGAGATGGGCGATCGCATATAAATTCCCAGCCCGTCAGGCAACTACTCTGTTAAGAGATATAAACTTACAGGTTGGAAGAACAGGAGTGGTCACCCCCGTTGCGATCCTTCAGCCTGTTCCACTTTCAGGTTCAACGATAGGAAGGGCTACTCTCCATAACTTCGATGAAATTAAAAGAAAGGATATAAGAATAGGTGATACTGTCATCATTGAGAAAGGTGGGGAGGTTATTCCGAAGATAGTAAAGGTGGTATTGGATAAAAGACCAAAAGATGCGATTCCGTTTCAGCCACCTAAGAAATGTCCTGTATGTGGAAGTGAACTTGTGAAATTCGAGGAAGAAGTTGCACTGCGATGCGTGAATGTAGCATGCCCTGCACAGATCAAACGCACGATTCAGTATTTTGCAGGAAGGAATGCGATGGATATTGACGGTCTTGGGATAGCAGTTGTTGAACAGATTGTGGATACCGGATTGGTTAAAGATTACAGCGATTTGTACTCTCTTAAGTTAAAGGATATTATAAAATTAGATAGGATGGGTAGAAAATCGGCACAGAATCTTATAGATGGGATTGAGAAGAGCAAAAAGAGACCACTCTATAGGGTGCTGTTTGCAATCGGAATAAGACATGTGGGTATCCATGCTGCAAGGCTTCTTGTGGAAAGGTTTGGTTCTGTGGATGCTTTATCAAAGGCATCCTATGAAGAGATCGAATCCATTCCAGAGATAGGTCCCACAATTGCCGATTCAGTTTTGAAATTTTTCAAAGATAGGAGAAACCTTAACATATTAAAAAAACTAAAATCTTATGGGGCCAATCTCGAAAGAAAAGAAGAGAGAAAAGGAAAAGTTTTAGAAGGTAAAACTATCGTGGTGACAGGTGCATTGAAAAAATATACAAGGGAAAGGATGAAGGAATTGATTATCTCGCTTGGAGGTAGACCTTCATCTTCTGTATCGAAGAAGACAGACTTTGTGTTAGTCGGGAAAGAGCCTGGTTCGAAGTATCAGAAGGCAAAAGCACTCGGTGTAAAAATAATTGGCGAAGTCGAATTTTTAAAAATGATAGAAGAACATTGAAGATATGGACGCAGAAATACGCAGATTAAATGACGAAATCCGAATGACGAATAACGAAAAGTAAGATTTTTTAGAAATGGTTAGATTATGGGGTGAGTAGTGGATAAAGATTTACTTACAGATTTAAAACATAAAGCAATTCAAGTTCGAAAAGAGATAGTGAAGATGACCCACAAAGCGACATCAGGACATCCAGGAGGGTCGCTCTCATCTGTTGAAATGCTCGTCTATCTCTATTTCAAAGAGTTGAGAATTGATAATGAGAATCCAAAATGGGAAGTCAGAGACAGGTTTATTCTTTCAAAAGGTCACGCTGCTCCTGCTCTCTATGCGGTATTGTCGATGAGAGGATTTTTCAAAAAGAATGAGTTGCGCACATTGAGAAAAATCGATTCAAAACTTCAGGGACACCCCGATATGCTCTTGACGCCAGGAGTCGATATGACAACAGGTTCACTTGGACAGGGACTCTCTATTGCAAATGGTATGGCGCTCGGAGCAAAAATTATACATAAAGATTTTAATGTCTTCGTTATCGTAGGCGATGGCGAGTGTCAGGAGGGGATGGTCTGGGAGGCCGCTATGGCTGCTTCCTACCATAAACTCGATAACCTTTTTGTATTTTTAGATTACAACGGGATTCAACTCGATGGGTTTGTAAAAGATATTATGGAGCTCCAGCCGATTATGGATAAATGGAAATCTTTTGGATGGTGGGTTCGTGAGATAGATGGACACAACTTCGAAGAAATAGAATCTACACTCAAAGATGCTAAACAAAAGAAGACAAGTCCAAAGATGATAATTGCTCATACAATTAAAGGGAAGGGAATATCTTTTATGGAGAACGACCCACAATGGCATGGAAAAGCACCGAATGAAGAACAACTCAAATCTGCATTGAAAGAACTGGAGGAAGATGAAAGGCGAATTGGCTGATTTGAGAGATGCATTCTTTAAAAGGCTCGTAGAGATAGCGAAAGAAGATAGCAGGATAGCAGTATTAGATGCTGATGTATCTTCATCGACAAAATCTCAAAGGTTCTATGAAGCGTATCCTGAAAGGTTCATTGAGTTAGGGGTAGCAGAACAGGGGATGATGGGAACGGCTGCAGGGTTGTCCTGCTGTGGACTGATTCCTTTTGCATGCTGTTATGCGGTCTTCGCTACAGGAAGGGTGTTCGACACGGTGAGGGTCTCAATAGCATATACTAAATTGAATGTGAAAATCATAGCAACCCATTCAGGCATATCTGTAGGGATGGACGGACCTACCCATCATGCTATAGAAGATATTGGACTTATGAGAACTCTCCCAAATATGACCGTAATATCTCCCTCTGATTCGATAGAAACGGAAAGGGTCGTCGATTTCCTTGTAAAGAGCGAAGGACCCTGTTATGTGAGACTTCTGAGGGTGAAAGTTCCAATCCTGTTTGACGAAAACTACAAATTCGAACCGGGTAAAGGTGTTGTACTCCACAATGGTAAGGATGTGACTCTGGTGTCAACTGGTATAATGGTTAAAGAGGCACTCAGAGCGAAAGATGAGATTGAAAAGAAAGGTATCTCGGTTCGTTTGATAAATATCCATACGATAAAACCCATTGATAAAGAGATAATCGTAAAAGCCGCTGTGGAAACGAAGGGGCTGGTGAGTTGTGAAGACCATAATATTTATGGAGGACTGGGGAGTGCGATAGCAGAGGTGCTGGCTGAAGAACGCCCTGCAAGGTTAATAAGGGTTGGGGTCAGAGATTGCTTTGCGGAATCTGCTGGGACAGAAGACCTTCTTGAAAAATACGGACTCAATTACAAAGCAATAATAAACGCAGCAGAAGAGATAATAAAATAATATCAACACCCCAATTTTTTATTTGACATAAAGTTTAAGAATCTATATAATTACAGAAAGGAGGATTTATGAGTTTAGTCTTTCAAATAATTCTTACGGCATTGGGGGCATTTTTATCAGTTGTTCTGACAAAATTCCTTATACAGAATGGTAGGGCTATAAAAGAATTAGGAGAGAGGATAGATATAGGGTTTAAACTGATGAGAGAAGAATTCGGAAGGATGGATGAAAGAACAGCAAAGATTGCCGAACTTATAGTCTCAGAAGGAGATAAGACGAGGGAGATTATAAAATCTTTGAAAGCCAGTTATGCTGTTTCACATAAACCAGGACGGAAAGGAAGTAAGGTTCTCAGATAAGTTAATAGATGATCAGACATGAACCATTTGATGTCTGGTATTGAAAGTTAACATTGGAGGTAAAAATGAGGAACTGTCTGATAATGTCATTGCGAGGGACGAAGTCCTGAAGCAATCTCATAATTTCCCATTTAAATATTATAAGGAACAGGCATGCCTGTTCCTTACTTCTTATTCTTCTGTTAATCTTAATTCACTCCGAACCTGTTCTATCTTTTGAAAGACCTACAGTTGCTCTTTTGGGAATTTCGGCTCGCGAAGTTCCCCAAACGGTTACAGATGCATTCTTCTTTTATTTAAGGTCAGAACTTACTAATTCAAATAAATTAACCAATGTAGAGCGGGGAGAGATTGATAAGGTTCTAAAAGAGATAGGCCTTCAGCAGACAGGATGTACAGAGACTTCATGTGCAGTGCGTGCAGGTGAACTTTTAGGTGCGCAAAAGATCATCCTTGGAGATATAACAAGACTGCCAGGATATTACCTCATATCGGTAAGGATAGTCGATGTAGTCCTTGGAAAGATTGAATTTGAAATTCCTCCCATTAAGGCAAAGTCCGAGGAAGAATTCACCAGTGTTTCTCGCCAGATTGAGAAGGAGATGGAATCGAAAATACAGGTCCAGCCAGAGATTATTGGTTTTACGGATGGAAAGCCTGTAATAGATGTCGGCTCTTCTTTAGGGATGAAAGAGGGGATGGAATTTGATGTGATAAGAATAAAAGATGTCATAAAGAAAGAAGGTAGAGTCATATTTAAAAAACAAGAGGTAATAGGCAGAATAAGACTCGTTGCTGTTCAGCCCGAAGGTGCCATTGGAGAGATAATAGATATAAAAGAGCCTATTGAGGAGGGTGATTTTGCAAGACCTGCAAAAGCTGTCGTTGTTAAAGATATAGAGCCACCGATGATTGTCCACGCACCCATCGAAGTATGTTCAGAAGGGGAGCCACTCGAAGTGGAGGCTGAAATAATTGACAATGTCAAAGTTGCCGATGCGTCCTGTTATTTCAAAATGGAAAAGGAGACTAAATATAAGAGAGTAAAGTTAATGAGGAAAGAGAAGGATAGATTTGAGGGCATCATTCCCGGCAAGGAGATCAGAAAAGGTAAATTGAGGTATTATTTAAAGGCGACCGATGAAAAAGGGAATTTAGCAAAGAAGGATATGGATGGGAAACCGTTTATAGTAAAAATCATCGAAAAAGATAGGATTCCGCCTGTAATCACTCACGAACCGCCAGAGTTTGCAGAACCTGGTGAGGACATTTCAATTATAGCGACGGTTAAGGATAATGTATCGGTAAAATCTGTGACCACATATTTTAGAGAAAGAAAAAAGAAGCAATATCAGTCTCTTGAATTGAATAAATATGCCAGGAACACTTTTGGTGAGGATATACATGTGGAGGAAGTCACTTCTTTGGGGATAGAATATTATATCGAGGCAAAAGATATGGCGGGAAATATTTCGAGATTCAAGGATCCTACAAATCCTCAGGAAGTTTTAGTAAGATTAGTCCCCAAGAAAAAAAGACCAGTCGTACCTGGTGAGAAAAAAATAGGTTTCTATATATTATACGAAGTTGTTGGCACGCTTACATCTCCGGCACTTGCTGGTCAGACCTTTGAAGATACCTACAAAGGAGCTTCCTATTCTGTAACTACTCGGTTCCGGACCGATCCCTATGTAGGACAGTTTTCTAGATTTGGACTGCGTTACTTTCCATGGCGTTGGCTGATGCTGGAGGGAGCATATATAGGACCGTTTTTTAGGCCTGATTTC
>Ga0114921_10000402_pt1 | contig 18395 bp, 17 predicted proteins | sample BentaG_FD_87016 | JGI IMG/M metagenome (GOLD analysis project Ga0114921, IMG submission 87016) | Deep subsurface microbial communities from South Atlantic Ocean to uncover new lineages of life (NeLLi) - Benguela_00093 metaG | ecosystem: Environmental > Aquatic > Marine > Oceanic > Sediment ... | reverse complement strand
TGTTTTGCTCTAAATCAAAATTAGGTGGTGGTTGGAATGGCAGGAAAACCTCACCCTCAGCTAGGAATACAGCTACTGCGTCTCCAGTAAAAAGTCCCTGATTTCGGCTCTCATATATGCATAGCTCATGAGGAGCGTGTCCCGGCGCATCAATGAATCGTAGAAGCTGCCGGTCACTAAGCCTGATGGTGTCACCATCGTTTACTGGCTGCACTCGCTCCTGTTCAATAGGTAATATCTCTCCGCATCTCTCCATACCTTCTTTCCCCTGTGCCTCAATCACACTTTTTATCAGTTTTGCCGGATTCACCATATGTCTGGCACCTCTAGGGTGAACCACTACCTTTGCTTGAGGCATATCCCTGAGGAGAACACCAGCACCCCCGGCATGGTCTGGGTGAATGTGAGTAACAATCAAATAGGCAATATCTTCAGGTTTGACACCAATACCTTTAATTCCATCAAGAACAACCTTGGCTGAGGTTGTCGGGCCGCTTTCAACTAAGGCCTTCTTTTCTTCATTAAGGAGATAGACTGAGCCCAGCTTTGGGATGGAGTATTGCTGGTTATCAATCAGATATATGTCTTCACCGACTTCACTTATATTGACTATTTGCTGCCTCCTAGGGCTTGAGAAAACTAAACGTCACGCAGGCGCAGGTGTAATTCAGCAAGCTGTTCTTCAGTAACTGACGAAGGAGCCTCAAAGGTTAAGTCGGCAGCGCTCTGGTTTTTGGGGAAAGCAATCACCTCCCTGATGCTCTTCTCCCCAGCCAGGAGCATAACAATGCGGTCAATACCTGGAGCGATGCCGCCATGAGGTGGTGCTCCATACTCGAAAGCCCGTAACAAATGTCCGAAACGCTCTTCTATCTCCGTATCATTGTGGCCTAATAACCTGAATACTTTCCTCTGCAACTCGGCGTTGTGAATCCTGATACTGCCGCTAGCCAGTTCATACCCATTGCATACGATGTCATAGTGCCTGCCCCGCACTCTCTCCGGGGCAGTATCCAATAAAGGTATGTCCTCCTCTACCGGTGAGGTAAATGGGTGATGCATTGGTTCCCACCGTCTGGCCCCTTCGTCCCATTCCAGCAAGGGAAAACCGATGACGAAGGCAAGGGCAAGAAGATTGGGGTCAGCCAGCTTAAGCTGGTATCCTATCTCCTGACGCATTTCACCCAGTACCTTGTTGACTAGCTCAGACTTACCGGCAATGATAAGTAGCAGGTCTCCCATTTTAGCCCCTAGGTGCTCTGCTATTTCTTTCACCTGGTCTAAGGTTAGGAACTTAGCTGCTACTGACTTCACCATCTCCATGGTTAGTCCGTCTAAGCTGCCAGCCTCGGTGCCTAGTGAGATGGTTATTAAGCCCTCGGCACCAAGCTCTCGTGCCTTCTCATTCAGCTCATCAAGTTGGTGTCGTGTATAGCCAGCGCAGCCGGGGGCACATATGCCCTTCACCTTACCTCCTTTGGCAACGGCAGACTGAAAAATAGAAAAGCCAGACTGGGCGGCAATGTCTGAGAGGTCTCTTATCTCCAGACCGAAGCGCAAATCAGGTTTGTCTGTACCGTATTTCGCCATTGCCTCATCATAGGTAAGACGGGGGAAGGGTTTTATCACTCTCATTTCCGGTTTGACGGTTTCCACCATTGAGGAGAACAGTTCCTCCATCAGGTTGAGGATATCATCTTCCTCAACGAAGCTCATCTCTAAGTCGAGTTGAGTGTGTTCGGGCTGGCGGTCAGCTCGGGTATCTTCATCACGAAAGCATCTGGCTATTTGAAAATACTTCTCCACACCAGCAACCATTAGCAACTGCTTGAGTTGCTGTGGGGACTGAGGCAGTGCGTAGAATTTGCCGGGATGAAGCCGACTGGGCACCAGGTAATCACGAGCCCCCTCCGGAGTGCTCTTAATCAGGATGGGTGTTTCCACCTCAATAAAGCTCTTAGCATCAAGGAAATCGCGAATAAATTTCACCACTCGGTGACGAAGGAGCAGATTTCCTTTCATCCGAGCCCGGCGCAGGTCAAGATAGCGGTATTTGAGGCGAAGGCTTTCCTCTATCTCAGTCTCTTCATTTATGTAAAAAGGTGGCGTTTTGGCTGGGTTAAGTATCTCGGTTTTATGGGCGATAACCTCAATATCACCGCTGGCTAATTTCGGGTTCTTGGTTCCAGAAGGGCGGCCAGCAACCTCTCCACTAACCCTAACCACATATTCATTGTGCATCTTGCTAGCTATTTTATGACATTGCTTGGCTAGCTCGGGATTAAATACTACCTGAACTATCCCCTCCCTATCACGCAGGTCAACGAATATTAGCCCACCGTGGTCTCGGCGGCGGTCTACCCAACCAGCCAGGTTAACCTTGACCCCGATATGCTTTTTGTTCAGCTCACCACAGCTATGGCTCTTGAGCAAAATCGCCCCCTGACTTGCCAATTCTAATCCTGTTTATAGCTGATTATAGCTTATGGGTCTGGTTCTCTTCAACTTGAGTGCTTATTTATCAACCTCAACCTCTTTATCCCTCTCTCCTTTGAAGGAGAGGGGGAGAGAATTTAGAGAGGGGCGAAGCCCCCCTCTCACCACACTCCCCCTTCCCTTTAATAAATGATAAGGGAAGGGGGTTAGGGGGATAGGTTTCTAACAATCTCAAGAGGCATAAATTGACAAGACGCAGGTTTAATACTATCATTTCAGTGTTATGGTAAAAACAATTGCTGAAATAAATGAGAAGATAAAGCAGGGGAAAGCGGTAGTGGTTACTGCTGAAGAGGTAATTGACCTGGTTAAAGAGAAAGGCATCAAGGAAGCAGCCCAGCAAGTAGATGTGGTCACTACCGGCACCTTTGGCCCCATGTGTTCCTCAGGTGCTTACCTCAATATCGGTCATGCTAGGCCACGGATAAAACTTGGTGGTGGTCGGGTCTATCTCAATGATGTTCTGGCCTATGCCGGCTTTGCCGCTGTGGATATATTTATCGGTGCCAATGCTCTTCCTGATGATGACCCCAGAAACAGGCTCCATCCCGGGGAGTTTAACTATGGTGGTGGGCATGTCATTGAGGAGCTGGTAGCCAGCAAGGATATTAGGTTGATGGCCACTGCTTACGGCACAGATTGCTACCCAAGAAAAAGGCTTGAGACCTGGATTAATATAAAAGACCTTAATGAGGCAGTGCTATTTAATATCAGGAATGCTTACCAGAACTATAATGTGGCGGTGAACCTCTCTGATAAGACAATCTACACTTATATGGGCGTCTTAAAATCCGACCTGGGCAATGCCAACTATTCCAGTGCTGGGCAACTCTCTCCACTGCTCAATGACCCGTATTATAAGACCATCGGTATTGGCACCAGGATATTCTTGGGTGGTGGGATGGGCTTTGTTGCCTGGCAGGGAACTCAGCACAACCCCAGTGTGCCCCGCTCTGAGAAGGGAGTGCCCAAGGGAAGTGCCGGAACCCTCTGCGTTATTGGTGACTTGAAGCAGATGAAGCCGCGATGGCTGGTAGGAACCAGCATGTACGGCTACGGGTGCACCCTCACCGTAGGGATTGGCGTTCCCATTCCCATACTCTCCGAGGAAATCTTGCAATACACTACAGTAACTGATAATGACATTTTGGCCTCTGTTGTTGATTATTCTCAGGCATATCCCCAGCTCAAACCAGATATCCTGGGTGAGGTAAGTTATGCCCAGTTGAAGAGTGGGGAAATAACGATTCGGGGCACCAAGGTGCCTGCTGCCTCTCTCTCCAGCTACCCACGAGCAGTAGAAATTGCTACAATTCTCAAGGAGTGGATACTGGGTGGGAAATTCCTGCTCACCGAACCAGTAGCTCCTTTACCCGGCGTAGAATCAGGTACAACCTTCAAGCCACTTAAAATGCGTCCCATAGAGGAGTAACCAATGGCGGATATTTCCAAAAAAATAGTGCTACATTTCCCTCAGCGGGTGGTGGACCGACCAATAGTGAGCCGACTGGTCAGGGATTATAACCTTGACTTTAACATTCTAAAGGCTTCAGTTACCCCGGAAAAGGAAGGACTGCTGATATTAGAATTGAGCGGGGAACAGAGTGACTATGATAAGGGTATCAGGTATCTAACTAAAACCGGGGTGATAATTCAGGCACTTAGCCAGGATGTTACTCGCAATGAGGAGAGGTGCACTCACTGTGGTGCCTGCATAACCATTTGCCCTGCCGGTGCTTTTGAGCTCGAGCCTTCAACCAGACAGGTTATCTTCTATAATGAAAAATGCCTGGCTTGCGGGCTATGTATCAAGGCTTGCCCCCCACGAGCAATGGAGGTGCATTTTTAGTCAATGTATCAGCCCCGAACCTATCGACACTGGGTTAAAGGCAAAGACTTGGTCTCCTTCAATGTGGTGGTAGAAGAGACAGATTTATACATTCGTGCCTCGAGTAACCTGCAAAGGAAGGCCCATAAGCTGGTATTAAAGTATCGGGCTGTGTTGGAGAGGTATATTGAGCGGCATTCATCCTTTCTCACTTCCCTTGAACCCTTCCCCGCTACTGAAGATGCCCCCCATATTGTCAGAGCAATGTCAGAGGCAGCAGGTAGGGTTGGTATTGGCCCCATGGCTTCGGTAGCCGGAGCAATAGCTGAATTCGTTGGTAGTGAACTATTAGCCTTCTCCCCGGAGATAATTGTCGAAAATGGGGGAGATATATTTCTAAAGGGCTCGGGCAAGAGAATTATAGGGATTTACGCTGGCAAATCACCCTTGACTGGCCAGATTGGTCTGGAAATCAACGGACAGGATACACCGCTGGGAATCTGCACCTCTTCGGGAACAGTGGGGCACTCTCTAAGCTCTGGGAAGGCGGATGCCGTCATAGTGCTTTCTAAATCAGCCCCTCTGGCTGATGCTGCGGCTACAGCTATAGGCAACCTGGTTATCCAGCCCAGTGACATCCCCAATGGGATTGAGTTTGCTCAAGGTATTGATGGGCTGAAGGGAGTGGTAATCATTGAAGGGGATAATATGGGACTCTGGGGAGAGGTAAAGATTTGCCAGATGTCCCGCTAGTATCTAGTATGAGGAGGCTGACCGGTGTTTAAAACTAGGATAACCCAAATATTGGGCATAGAATACCCTATAATCCAGGGGGCACTGCAGTGGCTATCTGGGGCTGAGTTAGTATCGGCTGTGTCTAATGCTGGGGGTTTGGGTATTATTGCCCCGCTTAGTTTTGCTACTGCGGAAGAACTTCGGCAGGAAATCAGAAAAACAAAAAGTATGACTGACAAGCCCTTCGCTGTAAACTTTACTCTCCTGCCCACTATGCGACCGGTAAACTATGAGGAGTTTATTAACACCACTATTGAGGAGGGGGTAACTATTGTTGAGACTGCAGGACGAAGCCCCAAACCATATATGGAACTCTTCAAGGAGGCTGGGGTGAAGGTGATGCACAAGGTGGCTAGGGTAAGGGATGTCAGGGCAGCGGAGCGGTTGGGAGTAGATGCGGTAACCATTGTTGGCTTTGAGGCGGCTGGTCATCCCGGCATGGATGATGTGGCCTCTTCAATCCTTATCCCAAGAGCCGTAGATTCGGTAGAGATTCCGGTTATTGCCGGCGGGGGCATTGGTGATGCCAGGGGTTTCGTTGCTGCCTTAGCCCTGGGTGCTGAGGGTGTGCTTATGGGAACCCGCTTTATGGCTAGTAAGGAATGTCCTGTACATCCCCGGATTAAAGAGTGGCTACTGCAAGCTACGGAAAGGGACACCATAATGATTGAACGTTCAATACACAATGCTGCCAGGGTCATGAAGACCGATTTTTCCCGGGCAGTGTTAGAAATGGAGAAAAAGGGGACTACATTGGCAGAACTATTGCCCCTGATAAGTGGATTGCGAGGGAAACAAGCCCTGGATGAAGGCAATCTCAACGAAGGGGTTATTGCCTGTGGTCAGGCAGTTGGACTGATACATGAGATACCTAGCGTAAAAGAGATTATTGAGGGTATTATTAGTGAGGCTAAGCTTATTATACAGCGTCTGAACCATTTGGGAATTTCAAAGTAATAAAGAGGGCAGAGATGGTGAAGCGTCGGGTAATGTTTAACTTTTCCTCGGAGCCAATGTCGGAACCAATCATCTATAACGTTGGTCACCAATTCAACGTGGTCACCAATATCCACCGGGCTAGTGTCACTGAAGACCAGGGGTGGGTTATCCTGGACCTTGAAGGTGAGGAAAAAGATATTGAAGATGCCATTACTTGGGTGACCTCTAAAGGAGTGAGGGTTGACCCGGTTGAAGGTTGGCCGGAACCATAATTAATACCCAGCCTTTTTCCCGGTCATACTATCTATCTCAACCTTGATGGTGGCGACATTTTCCAGTTCCTTCTCAGAGAATTGATAGAAACCACTTGAGTAGTGCTTTGTAACGATATTCAGTGCCATTGCTTTTTCTTCAAGATCATCAACTAGGAAAGCTTTTCCAAATCCGATAACACTACGGTATTTAGTGCTGTATCCGCAGGGGCGACCTTCTGGTTTCACTATTGTGTGGTCAATATCCATCTCAAAGCAGACTTTATTGTTTTGTCTAATAACGTCGATTTTCTTGCCTGCTTTGGCGCAATGGAAATACAGGCAATTGTCCTTATAACCAAAATTCATGGGGACGACGTATGGGACATTATCTTCAGATAGACCTATGCGGCAAACCTGTGCTCTTTGTATTATGGATTCTATCTCCTTCTTGTCCTTAATTTCCCTGGCACTTCTTCTCATTTTTCGCTATCCTTCTTGTCAAAACTCTTGTTTTCTAAGGTTCCGTGATTTTAGCCTTCTTGTTTTGGTGGGCGCCTGCGAAGTATTGAGGAGTGTCTCAAATACCGGGACGCACATTTTGAATAACGAAAGCCAGAACCGTAGCTCCTGTTCACTCTTGACCTTGTTCAATTGCTTTTTCAGTTCTCGAATTCGCACCAGCTCTGACTGTATCATTGAACGCATTCGTGGTTGTCGGCGTTTAATTTTCTGCAAGCCAGTTCGGATTTCAGACAGCCGAAGAGCTTGACTCTTCTTCCGCCTTTGCAGTCTCCTCTTTCTGAACCATGCTATTATTCCCATCTGACAGTCTTACACATTGATCTGGTATACTATTTGACAACAACCGTTAGGGCAAATGTCCCCCACTTGACCTGCCCCCATAAAGGATACCACTTCTTAAGTTAGAGTTACCGGTATTCTAGCCTCAGGAGCAGGTGGCCGGTAACCTAACGAACTATGAGGACGTACCTGATTGTACTCCCTCCGCCATTGTTCTATCAATATCTTCACTTCAATAGGCTTAGTTCTTTAGCAGCAAGCAAACTAGGAGCACCACAACGCAAGATGCTGTATTCAAAAACAACAACAAGGGTTTTTATTACGCTTAGGGAATTTAGCTAGCCTATTTTGGGATATGGGGGTGCTTTTTGTAGTAGTGCACAAACGTCAAAATGTTACTTCATAGATTCCTAGACGTGTGGCAATTATGATAGTTTAAGCAGAAGGCCATATTGGTGTACAATGAACTATGATTTCGCAATCTGGCTACATTCTGTAGCAAACCGCAAAAAAGCACCAAGCCTAACCGATGTATTAAGCCAAACCCTGACCATTGCTGAATACCGGGTAGCGATAGAAAACATGAAGGATGCTGACCTAGCGATCAATCCAGATGTTGAGGACATTGGTTTCTGGCAGTTTACTAGGGCGGCTCAAGCTATTGCAATTGGCAAAAGGGCAGCCAGACGTGTTCTTCAACAAAACAAACCGACAAGTGTTTTCTAACAATTTTAGCCCTAGATCATACCTTAATTCTGGAACTGGATAATGTAATCGTGGGAGAAGTTTCCAAGTCCATCATGATAATAGTCTACCAAGTGTGCCGGGTCAACAAAGAATTGATCAGCGTAAACCTCCCCATCATCTTTATCGTCCCATTGCCAAGGTGCATGGGCCTTATTATTGCTGTAATCATCACCTCTGAATGTGCCCAACTCATAAAATATATCCGAATCGTACCTTTTCTCCCACAGCTCACCTATATATACCAAGTCATAGCCCACATTCCTATCATTACCATTCTGAGGTTCCTCCGCTTGTCCTGTATATCTATACACCACGCCGTCCCCGCTAGGGAAACCGTCCTCCTCCCAACGTAGGTCTCCGTATACCGCATGTCCTTCTGCTTTAACGTAGATACAGGGATTATGCCCCTCAAACTCAACGTCACCATCTATATCTTCGTGCCCTTTTCTAACCATGTTTGAGAGTGGACTGTCATAATTTTTGTATGAATAGAAGTCCTCGTGAGCCCGAGTGATTAAAAGGACAAATTGCCCATAACTTCCTCCGCCCTTTTGGATTGCCAGCAGGCAACCCTCCATATCATTTTCATGCTGATCCCACGGTGCTGTAATATCATTGGACCAATCCCTAGGATGGAAGTCTGCATACCCTATGAACCAATGGGTTGTCGTTTCGACAACCCAGTAGTATATATAGGCTTTTAGTTCGAACTGAGGCAGGTTGTTCCAGTTATTGAGTGGATTCCAGTCACCATCAAAATCGATATTGGTAATATAGTCAGCACGAAAATTATCGTCATCGGTATCCTGCCACCATACCGGTGCCCAGTACTCTGCCAGTTGACGATGGGTGGGCTCGGCGGACTCAATAATCACAACCTGCTGAGCGGTTCCCTGCATGGGGAAAGATTCCATGATAGGCCCCGAAAACCATACCTGCACCTGGTGCTTGGTCTCCAGTGCTTCAAAGGCTACCCGGCGTCGCTCCTGTCCATTCTGCTTGAAAATCTGCGTTTCATCTTTTATGGTGACCATGTATTTATCAACTAACTTGTCAGCATGTGACTCTACGAGAATCTGACCCAGTGTGCCCTTTTCTCCAATTGGGTGAATTTCAGTGATGAAGCCTGTGAAATCCGGTTCCGTCTCGAGTGCTTCAGGTGGTGCAGGACAACCCACAGTCATACTAGTGACTAACGACAATACAATCACGATAGAAACCGATAGATAGAAACGAAACTTCAGCATTTATCCTTTCCCTTGTGCCCAAAGTCGGTTAATTAATTTGACCTGCCCCCATAAAGGATACCACTTCTTAAGTTAGAGTCACCGGCATAATAGCTTCAGGAGCAGGTCACTAGAGCTTTATTCCCTTAAATTCCGTGATTTTAACCACCTTTGTTTTTGGCTAAGCCGTATCTCCTCATCGGTGGGTTGGTAAGTAGCTAAAAAATCGTCCTTGAAAGTGTTAAAGGTGCCATTCAAGATGGCATTTCTCATTTTATCCATCAGGTTACTCATGAAGTTCAGGTTATGAATAGTAGCTAACCGGTAGGCTAAGAGTTCCTTACTGCGAAAAAGGTGGTGAAGATAGGCCGCTGAGAAAGTGCGGCAGGTGTAGCAATTGCAATCGAGGACAATAGGCTGCTCCATCAGGCTATAGGCAGCATTTTGGATGTTCACCCGCCCCAGGGGGGTGAAGAGAGCACCATTTCGGGCAACACGGGTGGGAAGGGCACTGTCAAACATATCAATCCCCCTGGCTACCCCCTCAATAATATCCTCAGGAGAGCCTACCCCCATAAGGTATCGGGGCTTATTTTCTGGCAACAGAGCCACCGTTTCTTCAATCATGGCTAGGGTTACCCTCTTGGGTTCCCCAAGGCTCAAGCCACCAATAGCATAGCCAGGGAACCCCAGTGAGGTGAGGTATTCTGCCGACTGATGCCGGAGCTGAGGCGAGAATCCTCCTTGCACAATAGCATATAAAGCTTGCTCGCTGCGCTTTTGTGCTTTCTGGCATCTCTCTGCCCATTGGTGGGTTCTATCTGTTGCCTCCTGCACTTTTTGGGGGCTGTCGTCATAGGCTGGGCATTGGTCTAAAACCATAATAATATCAGCACCAAGAGCCTCCTGGAACTGCATAACTAGCTCAGGGGTAATAAAGTGTTGGCTACCGTCAATGTGAGAGCGGAATAAGACCCCTTCATCGCTGACCTTACGGAGCGATGCCAGGCTAAATATTTGATAACCACCACTGTCAGTAAGGATAGGGCGGTTCCAGGCCATAAACTGGTGCAGACCACCCATCTTTTCAATTACAGCAATACCCGGTCTGAGGTAGAGATGGTAGGTATTAGCCAATACCATTGGCATCCCGATAGCTTTGAGCTCGTCAGGGATTAATGTTTTAACCGTAGCCTGACTGCCCACGGGGAGAAATACTGGTGTTGGTACTATGCCATGTGGGGTGTTTAATTCTCCGGCTCGGGCCTGGCTATCAGGGCAGGTTTGTAGCAAACGAAAGCTATTAAGCTTGTTTATCAACCAGACAACCTTTGGACTAAATAGTTAGCGATGATGTTCCGCTGTATTTCTGAGATACCGACATATATCTCGGTCATTTTGGCGTCTCTATAGAGTCTTTCTATTGGCATGGTCTTCATTGTGCCATATGAGCCATGAACCTGCATTGCCCTGCGGGTAACCTCAACGGCTACCTGAGAGGCAAAAAGCTTGGCTACCGAGGTTGCATACTGAATGTCGGCACCCTGGTCACGGAGAAAAGCAGTCCTGTATACTAGCCATCTGGCCGCTTCTATTCTGGATGCCATCTCAGCCAGATGCCATTGAATAGTTGGCAGTTTGGTAATTGGTCTACCTAAAGCCTTTCGTTGCTTGGCGTAATCAATTGAGAGTTCCAGAGCTGCCTGGGCCACAGCTACCCCTTCTACGGCTACCCCCAATCGCCCAAGGGTTATGGCTTCAAGGAGGATGTCAAATCCCTGTCCTTCTTCTCCCAGCCGGTTCTCTGCAGGCACATAAACCTCATCAAGATAAACTGCCGAGGTGCCTAATCCTTTTAGTCCCATGGTTTCACAGGGTTCACGGACGGTAAATCCCGGGGAGGAGGTATCAATTATAAAGGCATCTAATCCTTTCCTTTCGTCCTTGGCGAAAATTAGGGCTAAATTAGCCGCTGGAGCAAGGGCAACAAAGTGCTTTTGCCCGGCGACCACGTAACCACTACCTTTTTTCCTGGCTGTGGTGGTAATTAGATTTGGGTCGGAGCCGGTCTCAGTTTCAGTGAAGGCGATACAGCCCAGCATTCTGCCTTTCGCTAGGGGAGTTAATAAGGTCTTCTTTTGCTCTTCGTTGCCAAAGCGAAAGATTGCCTCCTCAGGGACGGTATTTATGGCCATGATGGCTCCTACGGTCATTGAAGCCTGACAAATCTGCTCCAGCACTAAAGCGTAGCTGGTATAACCGGCACCACTACCTCCATATTCAGCAGGATAGGGCAGCCCCCGGTATCCCAGCTTACCCATTTCTTCAGCCAGGTCAAAAGGAAACTCACCACTGCGGTCAATATCAGCCGCTCGGGGTTGCACCGATTTGGTGGCAAATTCCTTTGCCATCCCTTGCAGCATCTTTTCTTGCTCATTCAGGTTGAAATCCACTTATACCTCCAGAATCCTGGCTGGTTCCTTCATCCAGGTAGCTCTGCAGAATAAGAGCGGCGGCTATGGCATCATCTTGCTTTTTCCTTCTGGTTTTTCTAACATTGGCGGCTCGTATCAGGCGTTTTGCGGCTACCGTAGATAAACGTTCATCCCTGAATTCTACTGGTACCTCAGTGTGGCTACTTAATTTCTGAACAAAGGCTTTTACCTTCTCCGCCTGATTACCCAGGCTGCCATCCATAGAGAGGGGCAAACCAACCACAATTTGCTTCACTTGGTGCTGGCTAATAATATTAATAATAGCCTCAACATCTGCCATCTCGTCTCTACGGTTAATGATGGTCAGTGGACTGGCTAATATACCCTCAGGGTCACTGAGAGCCACCCCTATCCTTTTATCACCGATATCAAGCCCCAGGCTGCGCGTTATTTTTTACCTCCAGATTTTATATCAGGCTCTTCACCAATTGTAGAGCCTCGTCCAGTTTACTCTTGTCCTTGCCACCGGCTTGGGCTAATCCCGGCTTACCTCCACCACCACCCCCGGTTACCTTGGCTACCTGCTTTACTATTTCCCCGGCATTATAGCCTCTGGCGATTAAGTCCGGGGTTACTGCAGCTAGAAAGGCGGGTTTATTTTCATAAACCGTGCCCAAAACTACCACGGCACTTTTTAGTTGCTGTCTGAGTAGGTCACTCATCTCCCGTAAGGCATCCATCCGGGCAGGTGGAACCTTAGCGGCTAATACCTTTACCCCCTTAACTACCTCCACCTGGCTCAATAATGACTGGGCTATCTTTTTAGATAGCTCCCTCTCTAGAGCCTGCGCTCGTTTGCGTTCCATATCTCGTTCGGCGACTAAACTGGATACCTTGTCCTGAGTATCCTCTAATGGTGCCCCCAGAGTCTGGGCAATCTCTTGCCAGCTAGAAAAGTGTTTTTCAATAAAGGCCTCAGCCTTTCTACCGGTAATCGCTTCTATACGGCGTAGCCCGGTGCCAATGCTATGTTCAGCAAAAATGTGGAAGTAGCCTATCTCCCCGGTTGAGGCAACATGGGTGCCACCACATAGCTCGGCGCTGATGAATGGCTCGCCGATTTTCAATACCCGGACTGTATCGCCATATTTCTCATCAAACAGGGCGATAGCACCTTCCTCAATAGCCTTTTTGTAGGGAATATCCTCATCCTTTACTGGCAGGTTCTGGCGGATTCTGTCATTGACAATATGCTGCGCTTCCTGTATTTCTTCTTGGGTCATCCCAGTCAGGTGGGAGAAATCGAAGGTAAATCGGTCTGGAGTTACCAGTGAGCCTCTCTGCTGAACATGCTCACCTAGTACCTGACGCAGGGCCGACTGGAGCAAATGGGTAGCGGTGTGGTTGCGGGCAATATCAAGTCGCCTTTCCCTATCAACCTCAGCCTTAACCTCATCCCCCACTTTCAGCTTGCCCTCAGTAACACGCCCTTGATGGACAATGATGTCTGGTGGCACTCGGATGGCATTGGTCACGGAAAAACGCCCGGAGGAACTGCCTATTTCACCGGTGTCACCCACCTGCCCTCCCATCTCCCCATAGAAGGGGGTGGCTTCCAAGATTAGGCTTGCCTCCTGTCCCTTTTCTATCGCCTCTGTAGATTCATTACCAACCAATAGTGCGACAATATTGGATTTCTGCTCAAGGCTATCGTAACCAACAAATGGAGTTTCCTGAATACTAAACTGCTCAGCTAAGCTCGCCGTTTCCTTTAGAACTCCTTCAAACTTCTGGGCTGCCTGGGCTCTCTCCCGTTGCTTTGCCATTTCCCTTTCAAAGCCGTCTAAATCAATAGAAAAGCCATGGTCAGCAGCAATCTCTGTGGTTAGCTCTACGGGAAAGCCATAGGTATCATATAGCTTAAATGCTTCTTTGCCTGAGATTCTATTTTTCTTTTTGCCAGCGGCTTTAGCCATAATGCCATCTAACAATTCCAGTCCAGTGCTAAGCGTCTCGCTGAACCTGGCTTCCTCAAGCTTAATTATCTTGATAATGAAGTCCTGCCGTTGCCCCAATTCAGGGTAAATATGTTTCATCTGTTCAATTGTTATCTTGGCTGTTTCAGCCAGGAATGGTTTCTCCAGTCCTAGTCTTCTGCCGGAGAGTGCCGCCCGGCGCAGCAGTCGGCGAAGCACATAGCCCCGTCCTTCATTACTGGGGATGACTCCATCAGCGATTAGAAAGGCAATTCCACGGCTATGCTCAGCAATGATGTGGAAACCATTATCAGTGGTCTTATCGGCGCCATATTTCGCTCCTACAGCGTCTGAGAGGTATTTCAGCAAAGGAGCGAAGAGGTCACTCCCATAGACGGTGGTTTTGCCTTGGACTACAGCAGCTGTCCTCTCCAGTCCCATACCGGTATCAATATTTGGTTTCGGTAACGGGGTGCGCTGCCCTTCTTTATCCTGATTATACTGGGTAAATACCAGGTTCCAGATTTCGGAAAAACGCCCACAATCACAATTTGGGGCACAGGAAGCTCGCTTACAGCCAACTTCTTCGCCAAAGTCATAATGGATTTCACTGCATGGGCCGCACGGTCCAGAATCACCGGCTGGTCCCCAGTAGTTATCCTCTTCACCAAATCTTAATATCCTCTCCTCGGGAACGCCTATCTTGCGCCAGTAGCCAAAAGCCTCTTCATCATCAAGGTAGATGGTTATCCACAGACGCTCTGGTGGCAGTCCCAGGCGCTGGGTAACAAATTCCCATGCCCAGTTGATGGTTTCCTCTTTGAAGTAGTCGCCAATACTGAAGTTGCCCAGCATCTCAAAAAAGGTAAGATGGGTTGAGTCCCCCACTGATTCGATGTCAGTGGTGCGAAAGCACTTCTGGCATGATGTCAGGCGAGGATTAGGGGGCAGTGCCTCACCTAAGTAGTAGGGCTTGAACTGCACCATGCCAGCACTGGTAAACAGTAAAGTGGGGTCGCCCTTGGGTATTAAGGAAGAACCGGGGATAATTTCATGCCCCTTTTCTACAAAGAAGTTCAAAAAGGCTTTTCGAATTTCATCGCTTGTCATTTATTGACTCCTGTTTATCTGCCTACGATTTTAGTGTAAGTGATAGTAGCTGTCAATGAAAGGTCTCTATTTGAGGGATTTTAAACTACCTCTGTTGAAGGGCAAAGAGGGCAGCACCAAGCAACCCCGCATTATCACCCAGTTTAGCCTGAACAATCCGTACTGCCTGAGCTGGTAATTGGAAAGCCCTTTCTCTTACTACCTCCCTGGCTGGATTAAGCAGGCGGTCTCCCATTTTGGCCACCCCTCCACCAACGATAATCATTTGCGGATTAAAGATATTGACCAGGTTTGCCATGCCTACCCCAAGAGAGATTGCTGCCTGTGAAATAACCTCCTGGGCTAGCCGGTCTCCACGCTCAGCAGCTAGTGATACCTTCTCCGCAGTGATATTTTCTAGCTTACCGGCTACAAGCTCGGTAAGGGAAGAGGCCTCCCCTTGTTTAAGGCGTCTTATTGCCTCTCTGGCCATCGCCGTACCAGAGGCTAATACTTCCAGGCAACCAGTATTGCCACAGCTACACTTTGGCCCATTAATATCTATGGTTGTATGTCCTATCTCTCCGGCACTACCACTTGGGCCGGTGTATAACTGGCCATCAATAATAATGCCGCCGCCGATGCCGGTGCTTACTGTAAGGTAAATAAGGTTCTTTACTCCCTTCCCGGCACCGAAGTGATATTCAGCCAGGGCGGCAGCACTGGCATCATTGATTAGGAAGGCATCAACTTTATATTCCTCTTTTATGATGTCTCTCAGTGGCACCCCTTGCCATCCGGGAAGATTTGGTGATGAAGTCACTATCCCCTTGTCAGCATCTATAGCCCCGGCGGAAGCAATACTTATGCTGTCTAACTGGGAAGGATTCATATTGTTCAAACTAAGGACATCATTAACCGCAGAGAAGAGCCTCTCAATTACCGATTGTGGCCCCTTGTTGGCTAGGGTGGGATGGCGTTTCTTAGCCATTACCTGACCGGGGTTGGCAATAATAGCGGCAATTATTTTAGTCCCACCCAGGTCTATGGCTAAGACCGGGAGCTTAGGTTCTTTTGTTTCCTTCATCCTAAATACCTGAAGCTGATTTTCCTGACTGGCTCAGGGCATTAGCTATACCCTCTGTCTCTGGCACAGCTCGGCAATGAGAAGATTGAGGGCAAGCTTCCCCTGGTATTTGCCGGTTTTAATAGATAGGTCAGTTTCCAAGAGTTTATGGTATACTTCCTTAAGCCGGGTCATAGAATACCTGTCAGCTTGGCCTAATACCTTGCGCAAGGTAAAACCTGAGGTTAAGTTCAATTTATCTTGAATCTCTGCCTCTGACTTTCCTTGGTTTCTTAGCTCCTTGGCACGGACTATCCTCTGAACCTGACGTGATAGCATAACCATAAGATAAGCTGGAGCGGCACCACTTATCAGTAACTGCTGTAGCCTTTGTTCTGCCATCCCAGCTTTAAGTTCAAGGATAGCATCAACCATAGCAAAAACGTTTGTCTCCTGGGCGTAGCTAACCACCGCTCTAACATCCTCTTCCTCAATGGGGCGTCCTGCAGTGAATAGGACTAACTTGTTAATTTCGCTGGCCATAATCCACAGATTGTTTCCCACAAGCTCAGCCAGTAAGTTGACTGCGGACGAGGATATACTGCCACCTTCCTGGGTTACCCGTTTTTGAATCCAGTGGTACAGCCTGGTATTTTTCAGCAGGGGGAAGGTTTTCACCTGTGCCTTGGTTGAGAGTGCTCTAAGCAGAGGATTATTGGTGCTCACCCTATTCCCGATAAGGACTAATACTGTACTATCAGGTATCTGGCTAATATAGGCACTAAACGATTTATGGTTGTTTTGTCCTTCTGATGCTTTCTTGGTTCTCCGTTGCCGGGCAGGCCTGCCTTTAGGCTCAAAACGCTCCAATAGCCCCTGGACAATGACCAGTCGTTTTTCCGCCAGAAAAGGTATTGTCTCAGACACTGTTTTTAATTGTTCTAAGGTCAATTGTTGACCATCAAGGATAGTAGTATTGGTGGCTAATAGTTCTGGGTCACCCAGGTCCCTTTTTATCTCCTCAAGTGACTCCCGAAGGGAGAAACTGTCCTGACCAAATAGTATGTATAGCAAGGTGTCCCCTCTTTTTTATGGGCATCTCATTTTACCATGTCAGGGACTTTTCTAATACCCCTTGTCTTCTGGCATCATTGATAAGGGGGGTCTTCTTTCTGGGAGAGATAAGTGATAGAAGTAATCTCTATTGAAGAACGATGGCATAAAGAGTAGAATAAGTAAAATAGTATTGCTGAAGTTAAGGGAGAAAAGCATGGCAGAAGAGCCTGATGAACTAAAGAAGCTGGCTAGTATTGCGACTGACTTGAAGCTTTCTGGTGAGTTGAGGATTAAAGCTATTGAATTGCTGGGGAAGATTAGCACCCATGAGGCACTCCTTGTCTTGTTAGAGTTGGCAGGCAATGATAGGTTAGTTAAGGGGGAAAGAGAGCTGGCTCTTAAACAGGCCAGAGAAATCATAAGGTCGGGTCACTAATAATTCCAGTTTAGTAAGCGATAGGCAGCTAATGAGCGTTGATATTGGCATTATTGGGCTACCCAAAAGTGGCAAGACCACTGTCTTTAACGGTTTGACCAAAGGCAAAGCCGCTGCCGGTTCGGCTCTCAAAGGTTCTCCCGCTCATATTGGGATAGCTAGAGTTCCTGAACCCCGCCTCAAAACGCTAGCTGATATGCTTCATCCTAAGAGGCTGGTTCCGGCTGAGGTAAGGTATATTGATATAGGCGCTTCAGCCAGGGATTTGGTTAAGGATGAGGCCATAAGTGGCCAACTCCTGGCCCAGGTTAGTACTGTAGATACCCTCATTCATGTCGTCCGGGCCTTTACTGATGAAAGTATTCCTCACATTAAGGGTAGTCTGGATGTAGAGCGCGATATCACCACTATGGATTTGGAACTTACCTTTTCTGACCTGGCAATTATTGAGAGACGGCAGGGTAGGATAGAGGAATCCCTGAAAGGGGCGAAGCAGCCTGAGCGACAAAATCTTCTACGAGAGCGGGAAACACTAACAAAGATTAAGGCCGATTTGGAAAAGGACATACCCCTCCGGGAATCAAGCCTGCTTACTGATGAAGCCAGAACTATTGCCAATTACCAGTTTCTCACTGCCAAACCATTATTGATGATAGTTAATATCGGTGAAGACCAGCTACCCCAGGCGGCATCTCTGGAGGCTGAACTGAACTCTCATTATTTACGGCCAAAATGCCGTGTTATTACCCTTTGCGGTAAGCTGGAAGCAGAACTGGCTCAGTTGGATGATATTGCTGCTGAGGAATTTCGTGCCGAGTTTGGCCTCAAGGAAGCCGGATTCGACCGCGTTATTAAGCTCTCCTATGAGCTATTGGGGTTGCTCTCCTTTTTTAGTGTAGCTTCGGGGGAAGTTAGGGCTTGGTCTATTCCCAAGGGCACCGATGCTCTCAGAGCCGCTGGTAAAATCCACTCTGATATGGAGAAGGGCTTCATTCGGGCTGAGGTAATTAGTCTTCATGACTTGGAGAAATGCGGTAATTTAGCTGAGGCTCGAAAGCGAGGCTTGTTGCGACTAGAGGGCAAAAGCTATACTGTTCAGGATGGTGACGCCATCACCTTCCTGTTTAATGTCTAGACCTGCTCAATACGGGGGGAAGAAAGGAGACTATAAGATGGCTGTTGAGAAGGAAGGCGAGAAGTATAGATGCAATATCTGTGGCAATGAGGTGGTGGTGACCAAAGTTGGTGGTG
>Ga0114921_10000401_pt1 | contig 18418 bp, 15 predicted proteins | sample BentaG_FD_87016 | JGI IMG/M metagenome (GOLD analysis project Ga0114921, IMG submission 87016) | Deep subsurface microbial communities from South Atlantic Ocean to uncover new lineages of life (NeLLi) - Benguela_00093 metaG | ecosystem: Environmental > Aquatic > Marine > Oceanic > Sediment ... | reverse complement strand
GACATGGAACCCGAGAGTACATCCGTTGCCCAGGCCATTGTCCACCTCTGGACGATCACCGGCAATATCGATATTCCAGGTGGTGAAGTAATTGCTCGGCCCTCCCACGGCGTAACCGCCTATCCCTTTACCACCAAGGAATTGATGGGCCTGTACGGTGAGGAGGTGATCAAACGGCTCAACGAGAAACGCATCGGAGCCGATGTGTATCCGATGGTCAAGGGTTTCAGGGGCTGGGCTCATCCTGACATAGCCATTGACCAGATAAACACAGGAAAACCCTATCCAATCAAGGGCATCTGGATCCAGACAGCCAATATTCTGGGCGGTCAGGCGGCGAGGACCAGGCTGCATTATGAGGCCATGAAGAAGGTCGATTTTATCACTGTTGTCGATCTTTTTCACAATCCCACCACAATGGCCCTGGCCGATATCGTCCTTCCTGCGGCTACCTTTGCAGAAAAAAACAGCATTCGCGCCTGGTGGGCACCCCTGGACATAATAGCCAAAAGGGTACAGGTGGGTGAGTGCAAATCCGATTGGGAGATCAATTTTGAAATGGCAAAACGATTCAATCCGGAAGGATTAAAAAAATGGGATACTGTCATAGATCTCTTTAATGATCGGCTCTCTGTTGCCGGTCTAACCTTTGAAGAGTTAAAGGAAAAAGGCGGCTGGGTGATGCCACCGGAAGGTCCATCTAAGCCTTATCGGCGACATGAGAGGGGATTGCTCCGGAGTGATGGAAGGTCCGGATTCAATACCGAAACAGGTAAAGTAGAGCTGTGGAGTAAAGATTACGAAAGTTGGGGTCTTGATCCCCTGCCCTTGTATGAGGAGCCTCCCCAGAGTCCGGTATCGACCCCGGAACTATACGAAAAATATCCCCTGATCATGATAACCGGCGCTCGATCTCACCTTTTCTTCCATTCTGAGCATCGTATGATCCCCTGGCTGCGGGAGAAGGAACCGGATCCATTTGTAGAAATCCATCCCAATACCGCAAAGACATATGGGATCTATGACGGAGAGTGGATCTATATCGAAAATGATATGGGCAGGGTTAAACGAAAGGTCAAGTTGACCCCGGTGGTAAAGCCCAATCACATTCAGACCCTTCACGGCTGGTGGATGCCGGAGATGAAAGGCCCCGAACCGGATCTTTTCGGGTTCTGGGATTATCAGATCAATCACCTGATCCCCGGACCTCAACACTGCAAATCCGGTTTTGGGGGAGGGCAATACAAGACAACACTGGTTAGATTGGCAAAGATGGTGGAAGGGGGAAATAAAGATGCTTAAATACGGACTGCTCATCGAATATAACTACTGTACCGGTTGTCATGCCTGTGAGGTGGCATGCCAGCAGGAACACGATTTCCCGGCAGGCAAAAACGGCATTAAGGTGACCGAATACGTATATGAGACATATGCAAAAATGTCTATTGATTACCTGCCGTTTCTAACGGACCTCTGTGACCTCTGTATTCAAAAGAGCCGTGAAGGGGAAGAGCCTGTGTGTGTAAAACACTGCCAGGCAGCTTGCATACAGTTTGGTTACATTGGTGAACTGGTGAAAGAGATGGAGAAAAGACCAAAGATGGTGCTCTACACACCTCGTTAGAGATCATTTCCAAATGGCATGGCAAGAAAGCAGGTATTTTTACTAACTGAGAAGGGAAGGAATTTCATGTCTGAACGAGTCTTTACGAATTGCACCAATGCTGGCCCAATCTCCGTGTACGTTAAAGACGGAAGTGTGGTGAGGATCCGACCTCTGGTGGCGGACGAGAATGATTTTACACCGTGGACGATTGATGCTGGAGGAAAAAAATATACCCCTCCCAAGAAATTTGCCCTGTCACCTTATGTGCATGCGGAAAGGGTAAGGTTGTATTCGGAAGATAGGATTAAGTATCCCCTCAAGAGGGTGGATTTTGATCTAAAAGGGGGGAGGCACCCTGAGACAAGGGGTAAGGGCGCTTTTGAGAGAATAAGCTGGGATGAGGCCCTCGATATAGTCGCTGGTGAGATCAAGCGAATTAAGGATACTTACGGTCCCTCTGCGATCTCCGGGATGACCTCCTCCCATCATAACTGGGGTGTCGTAGGCTACAAGATGGGGCCGTTTTCGAGGTTTTTCAATATGATCGGATATACGCCTGTCTTTGACAATCCGGACAGTTGGGAAGGTTGGCACTGGGGGGCCACGCATACCTATGGTTTCTACTGGAGACTAGGAATGCCCGAACCGTTTGACATGCTCACGGATGCCCTACAGAATACCGAAATGATCGTTTACTGGTCCAATGACCCGGATTCGACACGGGGGACATATACTGGGCAGGAATCTGCCATATGGCGTCTCTGGCTCAAGGAAAAGGGAGTGAAGATGGTCTTCATTGACCCTTTCTATAATTTCACTGCGGCTGCCATGGAAGGAAAATGGATCCCCATCAGGATGGGAAGCGGCACAGCCATGGCCATAGCCATAGCCTTTGTCTGGATAAAAGAGGATACCTACGATAAAGATTACGTTGAAACCCATACCACGGGGTTTGAAGAGTTTAAAAGATACATCTTGGGCGAAGATGATGGTCAGCCCAAGACCCCGGAATGGGCTGAAGGCGAATGTGGTGTTTGTGCCCGGAGCATAAAGGCTCTGGCCAGGGAATGGGCATTAAAAAGGACGATTCTTTCCGGTGGCGCCAGGGGCGGCGAAGGAGGTGCCTGTAGGGAAGCCTATGGTACTGAGTGGGCGAGGATGATGGTGCTGCTTCAAGCCATGCAGGGCCTGGGCAAACCAGGGGTCAATATCTGGGGAACGGCGATGGGAGCCCCGAACAATACGGATATCTGGTTCCCTGCATATGCTGATCCGGATGGAAGAATGGGCTCATCTCGAGCGGCAGACATGCGCATTGAGAACCCCACAAAGCAGCGTCTTTACCGGTTGACCCTGCCTGATGCTATCTTAAACCCACCGGTCAGTTGGAGAGGGGAAGGTTTTTGCGGCCAGTCACTTGAGCAGCAGTTTACCGAATTTACTTACCCCATGCCCGGTTATTCTGAGGTCAAGATGTTTTACCGCTATGGCGGTTCTTTTATAGGCACAATGTTGGATACAAACAAGTGGGTAAGGATGTATCAAAGCCCCAAGCTTGAATTTGTGGTGAACCAGGATTGCTGGTATCAGAGCGAGACCAGATTCGCCGATATTATCCTGCCTGCTTGTACGAACCTTGAGCGGGATGATATCGGTGAATTTGGAGCCTGCGGAGGTTATACAACACACGCAAGCAGCGGCAGTAGTAACAAGATTGTCGTTCGGCAGAAGAAGTGCATTGAGCCCCTGTGGGAGTCAAAGTCGGATTACGAGATCTTTTCCCTCATCGCAGAGAGACTGGGGTTACGGGAAGAATATACAGAGGGCAAAACCGAGCTTGACTGGGCAAAGAAGTTTTTTGAAATTTCCGACCTGCCCAGATATATATCCTGGGAAGAGTTTGATCGGAAAGGCTACTTTTTGGTCCCCATCCCGGAAGATTACAAGCCGACCCCTTGCCTTCGCTGGTTCTATGAAGGCAGGGATTGTGATACCCCTGATACGTATAATCCCAAGAGACAGACCGAAAAGGCCAAGGAGTTGGGTACCAACAGCGGAAAGATAGAGTTTGTCTCTCAAAGCCTGAAAGAGCATTTCCCCGATGATGAAGAGAGACCACCTATGCCACATTATATCCCGAGTTGGGAAGGGCATAAGTCGGAGATGGCGAAAAAGTATCCACTGCAACTTGTTTCGCCGCATCCAAGATTCTCCTTCCATACTCACTATGACAAACACACAGCTTGGCTGGATGAAATTCCGATCCACCGTGTCATTAAAGACGGCTATGCTTGGTGGCCGGCACGGATCCATCCACAGGATGCAAAAACAAGAGGCGTAAAAAACGGAGATATTGTCAAGCTTTATAACGATCGTGGCGTGGTGCTGTGCATCGCTCAGGTAACTGAGCGTATCAGACCCGGTGTTGTCCACAGTTATACGTCCTCGGCGAAATATGATCCACTGGAGCCGGGGAATCCCGGTTCTCCGGATCGGGGGGGCTGTGTGAACCTTCTGACCTCTTCCAGGATGCTTTCAAAGAATGCCCCAGGAATGGCGCCTAATTCGTGCCTTATAGAGATTTCAAAGTGGGAGGCGTAAGCGATGGCTAGATACGGTATGGTTATTGACATAACCAAATGCAATGGTTGCTATAACTGTTTTCTTTCCTGTAGGGATGAATATTGCGGGAACGACTATCCTCCTTACTCGTCATCACAGCCCTTTACCGGTCAGTTCTGGATGCGGTTGATTGAGAAAGAGCGGGGGAAATACCCAAAGGTAAAGGTCGCCTATATCCCAATCCCCTGCATGCACTGCGAAGAGGCGCCCTGTATTGCAGCATCTTCAAACTATGCTGTTTATAGACGGCCTGATGGGATCGTCATCATAGACCCGGAGAAAGCGGTGGGACAAAAAGAAATTATCTCGGCATGTCCCTACCGCGTAATATACTGGAACCAAGAGAAAGACATTCCCCAGAAATGTACCTTCTGTGCTCACCTGTTAGATAAAGGATGGAAGGAACCGCGGTGCGTTGAGGCTTGCCCCACCGGTGCTCTGGTTTTCGGAGACCTGAACGACCCTACTAGTGAAGTATCAAAGATTAAAGCTTCGCGGGAGGTGGAAGTACTCCATCCTGAATATGGGCTGAAGCCGGGCGTATGGTACATCGGATTCCCAAAGAGGTTTATCGCCGGTGAGGTAATATTAGCCGATACAGAGGACGAATGTGCGCAGAATGTAAGTGTATTATTGATGGATAAGACAGCAAAAAAGACGATCAAGACCGATAACTTCGGGGACTTTGAGTTTGAAGGGCTTGAACCTGACACTGAATACACCATAAAGATCGAACATGAAGGATATGCTCCGAAAGAATTCGGTGTCAAGACACGGACGGATGTATACCTGGGAGAGATAGTATTGGACAGAGAGTAAAGATAAATTTGAAGAACTTAGCGTGGTGCCTCCGGTAAACGGTTGCTTGCATTGTCGAGTGAACTAACAAAAAAATAATTTAGAAGGGAGATTGTCATGACAGATCTGAGATTCTACAATTTGTCACAACCTATAGAGATGGGTATCCCCATCTGGCCCTGGGTAGGTCAGATGCAAGACCTCGTTATTGAGCGGATGCTGTATCACGAACGGGATCGGAAGCAGTCGGCGGTGTTTCACTGCAAAATGCATACATCCACCCATATGGATGCCCCCTTCCATGTTATCGGTGATGGCAAAGGCATTGATGAAATCGCTCTAAGCAGTTGTTTTGGCACCGGAGTGATCGTTGATATGCATCACCTAGGAAAATGGGACATCATCGGTCCAGATGATTTCGAGAAGGCCAACCCAAAAATCGAAAAGGGCGACTGGGTGATGGTGAATACCGGTTGGCATCACAAATGGGATGACCATTATGCGTATATCAATTACTTTCCTGGCCCCTACAAGGAAGGCGCCGAATGGTTGCTCGAGAAAGGTATCAAGGGTTTTGGCATAACCGGTGGGGCACTGGACAGCCCCCTTGCCCATGCACCCCTTTCCAAGATCATGCCCTGGTTGGATGAGGAATACAAAAGAGAAACTGGAAAGGACCCCCAGGAGAAATGGCCGATCTATGAACCAGCCCACAAGATTCTGCTTGGAAACGATATTCCCGGCATTGAAAACGTGGGGGGCGACATTGATGAGGTTACCGGCAAACGCGTTACCATCGCCGCATTCCCCCTTAACTGGATCAAAGGAGATGGCTCCATGATCCGAGTGGTAGCCATTGAAGGGCTTGATCTTTAGGATAATAGCGGTTGTTTGTTCCTGAACTGGTCATAACTCCGTGGTTTCGGACTTCAGCAAGCTATTGTATAGACGGCCTTCATTCTGAGACAGGTCGGATGAAGATGACATGAAGGTGGGTCGGTAAGCGTGGTAGGCATGAATAGGATCAGAAAGACGTTCGGACTCACATATGCCGGAAAGAGACAGAGATTTGCCCGTTCCGTTATTGCTGGAGATTTTGTGTTTCTATCTGGATCGAGCGGGCGAACAATGGAAACCGGAGAGGTTTCATCAGATGACGTTCGGGTCCAAACGAGAGTAGCTCTGGATAAGATTAAAACAGCTCTTGAGGAGGCTGGAAGTTCACTCGAGAACATCGTCAAGGTTGTTGTCTATTTCAAAAACATGAAAGACTATGAGAGGGTAAGAGAGACAGAGTTCGAATACTACAAGGAGCATGCACCTGCTCTGGCTCATGATCCACCGGCAAGTACGGTGTGTCAGGTTGAGTCTCTATCCAAGGAGAATATGCTGGTTGAGTTCGACATTATTGCCCTCAGAGGCTAGATTCAACGCTCAGGGCGAAAAGACATCTTTCTCACAAGTTTTTTGCTAGTGAAGGATTTATGTAGTAGTAACAAATTGATCATCGGGAGTAAAACGATGAAAACGATCAAGGCAACAGAAGGAACGCCATATGACGCCGCTAAACACTTCAATGTGTGGGGAGTCAAAAAGATTACCGAAGAGCAAACCCGGAGAACCACTGTGTCACTCTCTCATTTCTTGCCCAATGGCGGGGCAGAAATGTCCTCATCCGACAAAGAGAGGGTCTATTATGTGGTCAGTGGTTCTATCACAGTGAGCGGCAAGAATGAAAAACATGTACTGAATCCTGGAGATCTGATCTACATTGCGCCCGGTGAAGAACGAGATATGTCAGTCAATGGCAGTGAACCCGCAGCAGTCCTGGTGATCATTGTAACCCCCTAATATTTTTGTGAAAGGATGTGGAGATGAACTTAGAAGAGATCAAGAAGATTTCAGTGATTGGGAGCGGAACCATGGGGCCGGGTATGGCCCAGGTTTTTGCCCAACACCGTTATCAGGTACAACTGTGGAGTCGGAGCAAACGGACTTTGGAAAGGGCTCGATCGGTCATCAGGACAAACTTAGAGACCTTGGTTGAGCACGACCTGTTAAAGGCCTCAGAGATTAATACCATTGAAGGCCATATCAGCTTTACCAATTCCCTGGAAGATGCCGCCCGGGACGCAAACCTGCTCACCGAAAGCATCATAGAAGACCGTGGAGAGAAAAGAAAAATCTTCCACCAACTGGAACAAATCTGTTCCAAAAATACGATCTTCACGAGCAATACCTCCTATTTAAATATCTTCGAATTAATGCCGGAGGCCCGCTTACCCAATATACTCATCACCCACTGGTTTGCGCCACCCCATATCTTGCCGCTGGTTGAGGTAGTCCGGGGCCCGAAGAGTTCAGATGATACCGTAAAGGTGGTGTTGGATCTGTTGGGAAAAGTCGGCAAGATCCCCGTGGTTATGGAAAAATTCGTGCCGGGTTTTGCCATAAACCGAATTTTGCGGATTTTGGGGCGGGAGACCTTCTTCCTCCTCGACAACGGGTATATCACGGCGGAACAGCTAGACCTTGCCGTAAAGGCAAGTATTGCGCCGAGGATGATGTTGCTGGGGTTGGTGCAGCGATACGATTTTACCGGACTGGATTTGAGCGCTAAGAATCTCCAGAACAAGGCGTTCCTTGAAGCACCTATTGATAATGAACCCAAAAGCCTGTTCAGCCGTGTGAAAAAAGGGCATCTAGGTGTCAAGACAGGAAAGGGGTTCTATGATTATTCTGACAAGACGCTGGAGGAAACGTTAAAGGAAAGGGACAGTTATCTCTTGAAGATCTTTAAAAACACCGACTTCTGTCTTAAAGAGATTGTCGGAACATGGAATAAGGAGCAATAGACATGCCTATCACTTTACCAGATAATAAAGTCATTATCACAGTGGCTCAGACTGGAGCCCTGGTCACTAAAGAGATGAACCCGAATCTACCGGAGCAGCCGGATGAGATTGCCGAATCAGCCTATGCCTGCTACAACGAAGGGGCGGCCATATGCCATATTCACGGCCGGGATAAACAGGGACAGAACACCTCAGATATCGAGGTATTCAAGGCGATCCATAAAGGGATTCGGGACAAGTGTAATATTATCCTCCAGGACAGCACGGGTGGTGGCCCAAACCTTACCCAGGAAGAACGTATTAACTGCCTTAACGCAGGCCCGGAGATGGCCTCTCTCAATATGGGAAGTATGATGAGGATTTCCGGACAATACGCGGGCGTTCCATGGTCAAATATGCCCCATGAGATCGAAACTTATGTTACGCGGATGAAAGAGTTAGGGGTCAAACCGGAGATGGAGGTTTACAGTCATGCCATGTTTCGAGACGTCAACGATGTCATCAAGAAAGGATTGATTGATAAACCTTACTACGTCAATATTGTCCTGGGGATGCGGTACCAGGGGGCCTGTGACGCCACCCCAAAGACTCTACTGTCTATGATCGATTTTCTTCCGGAAGATACGATTTTCAACTGCACGGCTGTGGGATCGGCTCAGCTCCCGCTTACCACGATGGCTATGCTTTTGGGCGGCTGTGTCAGAGTCGGCCTGGAGGACAATATCTATTACGGTAAGGGAGAGTTCGCCACTAACGCTCAACTCGTTGCCAGAACGGTGCGGATAGCCGGACAATTGGGGAAGGAACCAGCAACTCCCGATGAGGCCCGACAGATCCTTGGACTCAAAACTTTGCCGGGTTAATGATCGTAGGCGAAATAGGTTTTTGAACAGATCGGATAAATGAATACATCAAAACGGAGGAGATAGAACAATGGTGGATTTATTTAGATTGGACGGGAAGATCGCGGTGGTAATCGGGGGCGCAGGAGGGATTGGCGAAACCCTTGCCTTGGGATTGAGCCAAAACGGTGCAAAGGTTGTGGTTGCCAGCCGAAACCTCGAGAGACTGAACGAAGTGGCCAGGGAGATTCAATCGAAGACGGGCGGGGAAGTCATGGCCCTTCAGGTCGATGTCACCGATGAAAACACTGTAGCCAGCCTGGTTGAAAAGGTGCTCGCCAAGTTTGGAACCGTCGACATCCTGGTCAATGCCATGGGTTTGAATATCAAACGGGAGGCCCTGGAATATCCCATGGAGGACTGGGATCTGATTTTTGATATAAATGTCAAAGGAACAATGAGCACCTGCAAACACTTTGGAAGGGTAATGAGACACAAGAAACAGGGTAAGATTATTAACATGTCATCAGTGAGAGGGATACGGGGGTATACCGGTGGCAATTCGGCATATTGCGCCACGAAAGGCGCGGTAGAGTTGATTACAAAGGCACTGGCTTTAGAATGGGCACCATATAATATTCATGTCAATGCACTTGGTCCTGCATTGATTATAACCCCGGGAACTATTCATATTCAGCAAAATCCTGAGTTGGCAGAAAAATATAAGGCAACTATTCCAATGAACAGGTTGGGTGTCCCCGAGGATCTGATCGGGGCATGTGTTTTTCTCGCTTCCGAGGCCTCGAATTTCATAACGGGACAAACATTATACATTGATGGTGGATTCACCGCAGGTTGATATGCCCCAATGGCAGAGTAACGTTAGAGTCGAGGGCATGGGTATCTTTTTTTTGGATTATGCCTCACATAGTTTGGATTAGTGGGCGTTCCAAAATGGTTTATATAGATAGAGCCTATGATTCTAAGGCTTAGGGGGCAATAAACCATTTTGAAACGACCCAGTAAGGAGCCATGTCACAGGGCATAACCAAAAAAAAGATACCCATGCCCACCAATAAGCTTAGAAATCAATAGGTTAGGTTTCACTATGACATCGCCGTGGCCGCGATGGGGGAGGTAATGAAACATGGACTAGCGTTTTAAGGGATCTTTGGAGCAAATGCAGATGCGTATGGTGAGCGATGAGGATTTGGTTGACAGAAGGATGAGCGCGGACAAGATAGGATGAATGAAAAGAAAGTGATAAAGAGTTGTTGTAAGGGTTGCCACGGTGGGTGTGGTGTACTCATTACCGTTGAGAATGGGGTTGTTACTTATATTGAGGGAGACCCAGATTCAATAACGGAAGGAACCGTGTGCACAAAGGGGTTGGCCAGCATACAACATATTAACAATCCAAACCGCGTTAAATACCCGATAAAGAGAACCGGGAAAAGAGGAGAGGGAAAATGGCAAAGGATAAGCTGGGAGGAAGCCCTTGATACGATTGCCGGGAAGATGAATGATAGCATCGCTAAATACGGAGCAAACTCCGTATGTATCGCTCAAGGCACCGGTCGAGGCGCCAACAGGTACGTCAATAGACTGGCAAGGTCTATTGGCACGGGAAATGTTTTTCATCCTGGTTATCTCTGTCACAGTCCAAGGTTGTTAATATACGGACTCTCCGTAACTGGATATGGCCGGCTTTATTGTGATTATCATGGCTGGGGAGGGGAATACCCGAAGACACAAATTAGCTGGGCCAAGCAACTGGAAATATCCAATGCCGATGGCGAGATGTCAGCCTGGTTTCTAAAAGCCCTGGAAAAGGCGAAAAATCTGATTTTGGTAGATCCCAGGGTAACCGCCCTTACCCAGAAAGCGACACTCTGGCTGCAAATTAGACATGGAACAGATGCTGCCCTGGCCCTGGGTATGATGAATGTAATCATAAATGAAGGACTATATGATAAGGAATTCGTCACCAATTGGTGCCACGGATTCCATCGGCTAAAAGAGAGAGTGCAGGAGTATCCTCCGGACAGGGTCGCCGAGATTTGCTGGATTCCTAAAGAAGACATCATTAAGGCCGCCCGCATGTTTGCGATAGACACCCCGGGAACCATACAGATTGGTGAGCCTTTAGAGGCTCAAAATAATTCCACCCAAACCATTAGAGCGATAATATGTCTAATGGCAATAACGGGTAATATTGAGCGACCGGGCGGTATGGTTTGTTGGGAACCCCCGGATGTGGGGATTATAGAGGATTTCGCCTACGAGGTAACAATACCTGAAGAAAATCAAAAAACGACTATAGGGGCCGGTAGCTATAAACTCTGCACAGCTCGCACCTGTCATGCCGATACCGTCATCAAACAATTAAAGGAAAACAATTGTGCCATAAAGGTGTTCCACTGCCAGCAGGGAAGCCCCCTGAACTGGCTGGCAAATACAAAGGAGGCCCTTCCTGCATTATTGAATTTGGAATTTATATCCGTTTGTGATCTATTTATGTCTCCAACGGCAGAACATGCCGATATGGTTCTACCGGTCGCTCACTGGCTTGAGCATAATGATATCTGGAATATGCATCCTCGCTTCTATGTTGCCGCCATAAATAAGGCAGTGGAACCTCCGGGTGAGGCCTGGGGAGACAATAAGATAGTTTTAGAGTTAGGTAAAAGGGTTGCCCCCAAATATTGGTGGTTCGAAGACGTTGAAGAGATGTTAGGTTATCAGCTAAGAAAGGGAAATATAACCTGGAAAGAATTCAGTAAAATGGGCGTTATTGCCAAGACGGGAGAAGAGCAAACCTATTATAAATATAAGACGGAAGGCTGGCGAAAGGGAGCTAAACTACCTTTCATGCCGGAACGTAAGATGACAGGGCCAGGTTTCCCTACTCCAACCGGGAAAGTGGAATTGTACTCAACCATATTAGGGGACATGGGGTATGACCCTCTGCCCTATTTCAAAGAGCCAAATGAAAGCCCATACTCGATGCCAGAACTCTATAAGGAATATCCTCTCATCCTTTCCACCGGGGGCCGCTTACCCTACTATTTCCACTCCCAATACAGACAAATCCCCTGGCTCAGAGAGCTTCAACCTTATCCCATCGCCCAGATCCATCCCGACACAGCAAAGAACCTAGGGATTAAGGATGGCGATTGGGTCTGGATTCAAACCCCACGAGGCAGAATAAGACAGAAGGCAAAGTTATTTAATGGGAGTGATCCTCGTGTCGTTACAGTTCAAGCTTCCTGGTTCTATCCAGATCAACCAGGTCCGCTTCATGGACTTATGGAAAGTAACGCCAATATACTCACTAGTAATGATGGTCCCTTTGACCCGGCTATGGGGGCTCCAACTTTTAGAGTTCTCCTCTGTAAGGTGTATAAAGCGGAGGAAAATGAAAATGACTAAGGCAATTTTCTGTGATATTGATAAATGCGTTAATTGTTACACTTGCATTGTCGCCTGTAAGGTAAAACATATGTCACCTCCCTACCCGGTTTATCCTCCGCTGGCCGAACCTAAGGGTATAAACCTAATAGATGTCATTCACCTTGGTCCTGAGATACGCGAGGGAGGGGTATCTCAAAGTTTTGTCTGTATCTCCTGCATGCATTGTGTGGATGCGCCATGTATCAGGAGCTGCCCCACATCTGCCATTTACAAGGACTCCGAAACAAACATAACACTGGTTAATAGAGAAAGGTGCATAGGCTGCAGGTCCTGTCTTTGGGTTTGTCCATTTGGAGCACCAAGCTTCGACGTAGACGGGAAATTGTTGCTGTGCGATATGTGCATTGATAGGATAAAGGAGGGTAAGAAAACAGCCTGTGAGGCAGCTTGTGTCGCACGTGCTATCATTACAGCTACACCGGAAGAAATTGCCGAGATTAAAGCAAAAAAGGCTAGTAAGAGAATTGCCCAGGCATAGAACATTGGTAACCTTCATCACTCAACCTACGGTCAGGTCACTAGGGAACACTTACGAGGGCGGTTGTCTCTTTTGTTACTCTTATTATTGGTGGCGTGTCAGTATATGCAGTTTCTCCGCATCGTTCTGGCCGCCGGCCTATTTTTTGTTTACGTTTCACGGATTAGATGTAACGTCCCCTCGGAATCGAAAAACGATGATTTGATGTGTTTATGGAGGTAGAAGGGCGAAGAACTGATTTGAGTTTCGTCACTGTTGATCATTAAACAATGTAGACGTTGACAGCCCCGGGATTACGTGTTGTAATCCTGTTGAGTTTCAAATAAGATGCGCGCCATGGAAAAAGACAATTCGAATGAATCTATTTACTGGGAAAAAGAGATTGAAATCCTTCCAAGGAGCGAGCTTGAAGGACTACAACTTAAGAGACTGAGGGAAACAGTCACACGTGCGAAGGCCGTCCCTTTCTATAATGAGAAGTTCAAAGCCACCTCATTCTATCCTGACAGGATAGCTTCGATAGATTCAATCAGGACCCTTCCTTTTACCACAAAAGAGGATCTGAGAAGCCAATTCCCTTATGGTTTGTTGGCAGTCCCTTTAGAGGATTGCATCAGGGTACATGCATCATCAGGGACAACGGGAAGAGCCGTGGCTGTGCTCCACACAGAGAATGATATTGACAGATGGAGCAATCTGGTTGCCCGTTGTCTTTATGGTGTTGGGGGGCGGAAATCGGATATCTTTCAGAACATGGCAGGTTATGGACTTTTTACAGGAGGATTGGGTTTTCATTACGGCGCCCAAAAGTTGGGAGCCTTGACCATACCTGCCTCTGCTGGCAACAGCAGAAGACAGATTAACCTGATTGTCGATTTTGGCACGACAATGGTCCATATAATGCCGAGCTTTGCCCTTTATCTTGTTAAGGTTTTCGAAGAAATGGGGATTGACCCGAAGAGAGATACCAAACTCAGAACGATGTTTTTGGGAGCCGAGCTCCATTCCGAGGAAACGCGAAAACGAATCGAGATGTTTTATGGCGCTGATGCCTATGATTCGTATGGGCTTTCAGAGATGAACGGCCCTGGCGTCGCCTTTGAATGCCATTTAAAAGCCGGGCTCCATATTTGGGAGGATGCCTACATCGTGGAGATCATTGACCCCGAAGGAGACGAACCGGTCCCGTTCGGGGAGGTTGGAGAACTGGTCTATACAACTCTCACCAGAGAAGCCATGCCTTTAATCAGGTACCGATCGGGGGATTTGGCCTCTTTCATCCCGGAGCCCTGTGCTTGCGGGAGAACCCATTGCCGCATTTCCCGAATTCAGGGAAGAAGAGACGATATGATCATATGGAAGGGGGTCAATATCTTTCCCATCCAAATTGATCGAGTTCTTATGGAGGTCCCCTGTGTGGGGGGTACCTATTTAGTTATTCTGGAGACTGAAAACGATGTGGATACAATGAAGATTCAGGTGGAGGTCAAGGAGGAGTTTCTGAAGGGCGATAGCAAAAACAATGAGGCACTAAAAACCGGAATTGTCAATGCCCTCCAATCAGAATTGCTGGTAAGGCCTGAGGTGGAACTTCTCCCGTTGGGCACAATTCCGGTATCAGAGGTTGGAAAGGCGAAAAGGGTTATCGATAAAAGGACACTGTAAGGACGATAAGCTCAGAGGAAGGTCTCAGAAAAGGGGATTCTCATTAATCAACAGCCAACAACAGAAAGGAGGTGAAAGAGGAGGAGGTTAAGGGAGAAATTCGTTATTTTCGTGAACCCAAAATCGAACAATCCAGGAGGTGGTTACAATGAACAAAAAATCAACAATAGCATTATTTGTCGGGATCTGTCTTGTTTTTGCCTGGCCAGTCATATCATCAGCTAAAGCTATAACGCTGAACTTGGCTGACCAAAATTCGGAGGTTGGTTGGGGTCCGGTTCACGCCGTACAACCTTGGGCGAAACAGGTTGAGAAGGCCACAAAGGGTAAGGTTAAGATACGGATCTATCCTAGCCAAACTCTGTGCAAGGGAAAGGACGCCTGGACTGCGACCAAGACCGGTATCACCGATATTGGCTGGTGCTTCCATGGGTATTGGCCTGGTTTGACATCTCTGGCCGATGTCATCAGTCTTCCGGCTTTACCTTTCACAAAGGCTGAAAAAGGCAGTGAAGTGCTCTGGAAACTCTACAAGAAGTTCCCATCGATTCAGAAGCAATTTCAAGACAATCAGGTTCTCCTCGTCTATACCAGCACTCCGTATCTGCTAATCACCACAAAAAAGCAGGTCAACACGCTGGAAGATATCAAAGGGCTGAAGATAAGGATGACCGGAGGTCCGCCGACTGATCAGATGAAGGCTCTGGGAGGTGTCCCGCAGCTGATCCCCATGCCTGGAAACTACCTCGCCTTGCAAAAAGGCGTCATAGACGGGATGGGGGCGCCCTGGGAGGCGATCCATGGGTTCAGGCTTTACGAAGTGGTAAAATATTATACTGACGCGCCTTTTCCTGCTGTGTACTTCTCTATAGCGATGAACAAGAATAAATGGAACAGCCTTTCCAAGGATGTTCAGGATGCCATAATGAGTGTTAGCGGCCTGAAAGGTTCCAAGTTCTGGGGACGCAACTTCTTTGATACCGCCAAGGATGGAGTTTATGAAAAGGCCAAAAAGGAAGGATATGAAATCAACTTTTACCACCTTCCTGGAAATGAACGGGCCAGATGGCTTGAAGTCGGTGGGAAACCCATATGGGATCAGTGGGTAAAGAAGATGAAAAATGCAGGGCATCCTGAGGCCCAAGAGATCCTCGACTCAGCACTCCAAATGCTTCAATAAACGACAACAGGTGATGAGGGTTTAGCTACTCGATCCCCCCTCCCTAACCGGGAGGGGGGAGGGTCGTGACAATTTCTGGGTGGAAACTATCTCGGGCTACGGCGAAGGTTGAGCTGAAGGAAGCTGCAGCATAACTCTTGAATTGGGATAAGGGAAATCATCGACATCGTTGTATGTGAAAAATGTGGTTAGGAAAGACAACGAATTCACTCAATATACTATATCGTCCTGTAATCAAGCTACTTAATGGCATAGCGATGGGCACCGTTGCAGCGATGATGTTCCTTACTGCGACGGACGTCATTCTTCGCTATGTCTTTAACCGTCCTATAGGCGGTGCTTATGAATTGATGGAGTACATGATGGCCATCCTAATCCCTTTTGGCCTAGCTTATTGTGCACTTCAGGGTGGCCATGTTAGCGTGGACCTGTTGGTTTCTCGGTTTCCTAAAAAGATTCAGTCGATAATCGGCAGCATCACTACTCTTTTCTGCCTGGGTCTATTTCTACTGATAACGTGGCAGAATGTCATATATATAAAGGAACACTTTGAATCTAACCTAACCTCTGCGGTACTCCTTATACCTGTTTACCCTTTCATAGGAGCAGTTGCCATCGGCTCTGCGGCACTTTGTCTCGTACTCGTACTGGATTTTCTTAACTATTTATCAGAGGCTCGGAGCAGATGACACCGTTTCATGTAGGTCTCATCGGAATCGGCATTCTTTTAATCATCCTGTTTTCCGGAATGCAGATCGGTTTTGGGATGGGGTTTGTGGGCTTTTTAGGCTTCGCTGTTCTGGTTGGGTTTGGGCCCGCTCTCGGCCTTCTCAAGACAGTCCCCTATACCACCTTTTCTTCTTACAACCTGAGTGTCATACCGCTTTTTATACTTATGGGCACCTTTGCCCACTTCGCTGGTTTAAGCGAAGACCTCTACAAGGCTGTCTATAAGTGGCTGGGAAATCTGCGCGGGGGATTGGCAATGGCCACTGTGGGTGCCTGTGCTTGCTTTGCAGCTATCAGTGGTTCCAGTCTGGCGACAGCAGCTACCTTTGGAAGAGTGGCTTTACCGGAAATGAGGAGGTACAAGTACGATCCTGCACTTGCTACCGGTTGTGTCGCTGCCGGTGGGAGCATGGGCATCCTGATACCTCCCAGTGTAATCCTTATCATCTATGGGATCATTACAGAGCAATCCATAGGTAAGCTTTTCATCGCAGGAATTATCCCTGGTGTGATCGAGGCCCTCGGTTACATGACTGTTATTGCAGTCATTACGAGGTTCAATCCAAGCCTCGGTCCCAGGGGACCCAAGACGGATTTCAGAGAGAAGCTGACTGCTCTTTCCAAAACCTGGGAGGTGGTTGTCTTATTTCTTGTAGTTATGGGCGGTATCTATTTGGGAGTTTTTACTCCGACCGAAGCTGCAGGCATCGGAGCCTTTGGAGCCTTCATTTTCTCCCTGTTTAAAAGGAGGTTAAGCAGGGAAACCTTTAAAGAAACTCTTTCCTCGACTGTTACAACAACAGCTATGATCTTTGTCATCATACTGGGCGCTATGCTTCTGGGTTACTTTCTCTCGGTGACCAGGATTCCCTTTGAGCTGGCGGGTTTTGTGGCGGGGCTGCCCGTGAACCGCTATCTTATTCTCGCCCTTATTCTCATAGTTTTTTTAGCACTCGGCTGTGTCATCGATAGCATGGCAATTGTTCTGCTCACCGTGCCGATTTTCTTCCCGTTGATTGTGCAATTGGGTTTCGATCCCATATGGTTTGGGATACTTGTGGTGAGGGTAACAGAGATGGGGTTAATCACTCCCCCGGTTGGCCTGAATGTGTTTATCATCAAGGGAGTCGCTCCAGATGTCCCCATAGGGACTATATTTCGAGGTATCTTCCCTTTCCTTATTGCCGATGCATGTGAGGTGGTTCTATTGATAGCCTTACCCCAACTCGCCCTTTTTTTGCCCAGTATGATGAAATAAAGGGGAGTCACGGAATAAATTTCGAGGCTTGGCTATCTTCTATCAAATGAAGAGGTACTTTAGCCGGGAGATAGGGTGGGCTCCACCAAGAGAAGCTCACAAACTGAAAGGTAGGAGGTGATAAGATATGGCATATTGGCGCTGTGGAAGATTTATGAGGCAAGTGGAGATGAGATTGGCGAGTGAGTCTAGAATTCGCCTAAGAAAATAGTATGGAAAGGAGGTAAAGATGATGAAAATATTTATTATCGGTTTAATAGTAGCAGGAATCCTGATGGCAGTTTTTCCTGTATGCTTCGCGGAACCAAGGATATCAACAAGCGTGGTGCCTTTACCACCATCACTGACGGGTCTTCCTAGTATAACGGCGGAACCTTGGGTGCAGATTGACCCTGGCCCCCATGTCTTCCTTGAGGGCCCAGCATTCGACCGGGAGGGAAACCTCTTTGTATCCTCCATTTTTGACAGCCGCATACTAAAGATCACCCCGGGGAAAAAGGTGACAACCATTTTCAGCAAGGAGGGACTTTTGCCCGACGGCATTGCTATTCATAAGGACGGAAGGTTATTTGTAGTTTGCCTAACGGGTAAGATCATTGCTATCAATCCTGACGGGAGCAACCTGACTTACATAGAGGCCAAGTACCAGGGCAGGCCGCGATCCGGGAACGATCTGGTGTTTGACTCTAAGGGAAACTTCTATGTGACCGATTTCACAGGTACTATCGCTGATCCGACAGGTGGAGTATACCGCTTTTCCGCGGATCTTAAGACCGTCAAACCTGTGATTGAGCGGCTTGCAATGCCCAACGGAATCTCTCTTTCACCAGAAGGAAACGTACTCTGGGTAAGTGAGACTGCTTCAAATCGCTTAGTTCGTCTGCAGTTACAAGAAGACGGAATAAGCCTCG
>Ga0114921_10000400_pt1 | contig 18422 bp, 15 predicted proteins | sample BentaG_FD_87016 | JGI IMG/M metagenome (GOLD analysis project Ga0114921, IMG submission 87016) | Deep subsurface microbial communities from South Atlantic Ocean to uncover new lineages of life (NeLLi) - Benguela_00093 metaG | ecosystem: Environmental > Aquatic > Marine > Oceanic > Sediment ... | reverse complement strand
TCGACGTGTATTGGGTTGTGGTCGCCGGACGCACCCGCGAACAACGCCAGCGGCGTGCGCGTGATGGCACGCACCTCGAGCGGTGGCAGTGCGGTGCCGACCTCGATGCCTGGCGCGCTGAGTATCACTGTCCTGCACCTGGATTGCGCACAACGAGCACCGTCTTCAGGTCGGCGACTGAACTTCCGTCGGGGCGGGTCCGGCTTCTCCACCTCGACCGTCAGCTCGGTCCGTGGCAGCTCGGTGCCGATCACGCGAGGATCCACGGCCACGGTCAGCTCACCTTCTCGTACAAGGTCACCACGGCCGCGCCGCCGAGCCCGATGTTGTGCTGCAGGGCGAGGTTGACGCCCTCGACTTGGCGCGGTCCCGCCTGACCGCGCAGCTGCCAGACCAGCTCCGCGCACTGCGCCAGCCCGGTGGCGCCGAGCGGGTGGCCCTTCGACAGCAACCCACCCGAAGGGTTTGTCACCACCTGCCCGCCGTAGGTGTTGTTGCCATCGGCGATGAACTTCTCGGCCGTGCCCTCGGGGGTAAGGCCGAGCGCCTCATAGGTGAGCAGCTCGTTAATAGTGAAGCAGTCGTGCAGCTCGACGACGCGAATGTCTTCAGGCCCGACGCCCGCGCTTTGATAGACCTGCTCCGCTGCGGCCTTCGCCATGTCGTAGCCGACAATCTTCATCATCGACGCGTCGGTGAACGTCGACGCGAAATCCGTCGTCATGGCCTGCGCCTTGATGACGACATCGGTGTCCACCCCTTTCTTGCGGGCGAACTCGGCGCTCACCAGCACGGCCGCGGCGGCGCCACACGTTGGCGGGCAGCACTGCAGGCGGGTGAGCGGACCATAGATCCGCGGGGAGCCCAGCACCTCCTCGACCGTGATCGGATCCCGAAACACCGCATACGAATTGTTCGCGGCGTGCCCTCGCGCCTTCACCGCGATCTGAGCGAACACGTTCAGGCCCAAGCCGTACCTGTCGGCGTACTCGCGACCCGCGCCGCCGAAATACTGCGCGGCGAATGGGGCGTCGCTCGGCTCCTGGAGGCCTCGCACGACTTCGCTGAAGCTGTCGAACGGGGTTGGGCGATCCGTATACGACATGGCGAGGGCACCGCGCTGCATCTGCTCGAAGCCGAGTGCGAGAACGACGTCGGCCATCCCGTGTTCGATCGCCTCGCGAGCCAAGTACAACGCCGACGAGCCGGTCGAGCAGTTGTTGTTGACGTTCAGGATCGGAATGCCGCTGGTGCCGACCCGATATAGCGCGACCTGCCCGGCAGTGGAGTCACCGTAGACGTACCCAACATAGGCCTGCTGGATCGCCTCATACTCGAGTCCGGCATCGGCAAGCGCGGCGCGGGTGGCTTTCTCACCCATCACGTCGTAGGTCGCGGTATTGCGAGGTGTAGTGAACGGGATCATCCCGACGCCGGCGACCACCGCGCACGTTCCCATGACTCGGCCCTCAATTCACACTCTTGACTATCAGCTGTTCACTTATTTACCCGCGGCCCTACGCTTACCCGCGGCCCTACGCTTATTGTCAATCCAGCTCTTACACGTTTCTGCTTGTCAAGCCAGCTCTTGCGCGTTTCCGCGCCAACGCCTCATTATTGGATCTCTTTTTCTACTCGTTGTTCACTTGGTATCGGTTGCGGACACCTCGGGATGTCCCGTCCAGCGGGCGCAACCTCGCCGTCCGCGAACATCACTGCCGCCTTTCCCAGATGACGAAATCGCAGCAGCAGTCGAGCGTCTAGCGCCGGGGGCGGGATAGGGACGCTGAGACGTTCACCGCAAACAAGAGCACTGCGTGTCACGTGCGGCGCGGCCCAGGCGTGTGGCTGCGCTCGTGTGCCCACAGCCGGCGGCGTCCGCGCGCGTTGATGAGTCGCAGCAGGCGGGAAACCATCCTGTGGCGCCCGACCGTGTAGGGATACCAGAGCAGTTCGCGCTTCATCACCGGGATGCGCGGTGCAGTGATCGCCTGCTGCCGGGTGTACTTGCGCAGGCCGTCCGCTCCCCCGAACCGCGACCCGACCCCGGAGTTCTTCCATCCACTGTGGGGCAACGTGAAGTTGAACAGGTTGACCAACGCGTCGTTGATGTTCACCGCCCCGACCTCCAGGCGCCGCGCGATCTGCTGGCCACGGCCCTGGTCGCGGGTCCACACCGTCGCCGACAGACCGTACTCAGAGTCGTTGGCCAGCCGCACCGCCTCGTCCTCGTCGGCGACCTTGACGACCGGGATCGTGGGGCCGAACGTCTCCTCGCGGATGCAGGCCATGGAATGGTCGACATCGACCAGCAAGGTCGGCTCGAAGAACGTGCCGACGGCACCGGGCTTGCCGCCTACGAGCGCCTGCGCGCCGCCTTCGAGCGCTTCCGCGACTTGCCGCGCGACGATCGAGCGCTGGTTCTCGTTGGCTAGCGGGCCGACGTCGAAGCGGGACGACGAATCGTCCGCGCCGAGCCGCAGCTGGCGCAACCGGTCGGCCAGTCGCGTGACGAACTCGTCATACACCGGTGCTTCGACGTACACCCGCTCGATCGACACGCAGACCTGGCCGGCGTTGAACAACGCACCCCACAGCACACCCTCGACAGTGCGGTCGAGATCGGCGTCGGCGAGCACGATGGCAGGGTCCTTGCCGCCCAGTTCCAGGCTGTACGGGATGAGCCGTTCGGCGGCGCGCACGGCGATAGCACGCCCGGTGCGGGTCGAGCCGGTGAACTGGACGAAGTCCACGGTGTCGACCAGAGCTGCGCCAGTCTCGCCCGCGCCGGTGACCACGTCCAGGACGGGCGGGGCGCCGATCTCGGCCCAGCCGCGGCCGATCTCGACACCCGAAAGCGGCGTCACCTCAGAAGGTTTGAGCGCGACGGCCGCACCTGCCATCAGCGCGGGAACGATGTCCATCATGGGCACCGCGAGCGGGAAGTTCCACGGCGTGATCACGCCGACGACTGGGTGCGGCCGATAGACGGTGGTGAGCTGCTTGGGCAGACCCAGGGGCCCGTGCGGCTTACGGCGGCTGTCGCGGAGAAACTCGCCGGCATGGTCGGCGAAGTAGTTGATCATGTCCGCGGCGAGAACAGGTTCGATACCCGCCTCGGTGCGTGGCTTGCCGGTCTCTGACTGCAGGACGCCGACGAGGGTGCTCTCGTGGTCGAGCAGCCAGTCGCGTAGCCGGCGCAGCCACGTGGCGCGCCCATTCGGGCCGAGCGCCTCCCACCCCGGCTGGGCGGCGCGCAAGGCGCGCACGCGCTCGGCGACCGACTGCTCCGTCGTGTCGGGCACCAACGCCACCGTCTCACCGTTTGCCGGGCAGCGCACGGCGATGGCGGGCGCGCTCATCTGGATCCTTCGGTCAGTCTGGATCCTTCGGTCAGTCTGGATCCTTCGGTCAGCCGGGATCCTTCGGTCAGCCGGGATCCTTCGGTCAGCCGGAGTCGGTATCGCTCGCGCAGCTCCGGATCGGCCTGCACATATGCGTTGTCGAGCCCGCTGATGCGATCCGCGGCGCGCCGCAACGGCGCGGGCAGCATCGACATCACGCTTAGCATCGACCCGAGCCGCCGCGGCACCGTCACCCGGAACTTGCTGCTGAGCACGGCCGCCACAATTGCCTGGCCCACGTCCTCGGGATCGACTGTGGCGACCCGTTCCATGAATCTGGGCAACTTCGCGCCCGCCGACAACTCGGTGCGGACGACGCCCGGCAGCACCACTGTGACGGCGACGCCGTGCGCGCGCATCTCGCCAGCCAGCGCCTCGCTGAAGCCGAGCACGGCATGCTTCGTCGCACAGTAGGTGGCCAGCGCGGGGAACCCCGCGACGCCGGCGAGCGACGCTACGTTCACGATCGTGCCGCGGCCGTGCGGAACGAAGCGAGCGATGGCCAGGCGGGAGCCGTTGATGACGCCATGCAGGTTGATATCGATGATGCGGTCGGTCATCGTCGACGGCTCGTCGATGAACAACCCCGTCGGCATGATGCCGGCGTTGTTCACCAGGACGTCGAGCTGGCCGAGGGCGCGCTCGGCTCCCCCAGCATCTGCGCGAACGAGTCAGGGTCGGTGACATCCAACGGCAGCCCCACGACGTGGGCTCCGGAGGCGTTGGCGATCTCGCGGGCCGACTTCTCGGCCAGCTCGGCATCGAGGTCGCCGATGGCGACGTCAGCGCCCGAGGCGGCGAACGCCACGGCAGTGGCACGGCCGATACCTCGCGCACCGCCGGTGATGGCGACGGTCCTGCCCCGCATCGTTGCCGAGATCCTGCGGCGAGTCATGAGCTGCTCCTGTCGGTCTAACAAACACCTATGTGAATTTAGATGAACAATCTTGAAAGCAAGACAAACATAACTCTGCTGGCTTATCAAGCGGTCCGCTGGGCTAAGTCAATCGCCGCTAGCCTAGCAGGAACTATTCGTCGGACCAAAAGAGTGCTCATGGCCGGAACGGCGCGCCGGGAAAGTTGCGGCCCATGAGCGCGGGGTGGGGCACGGCGGATTCGACGGCCCGCTCGAGCAGTCCCGCCGCAATCTCGCTCAGCGCCGGGGATGGTGCGCCATGATGTCGAGGGCCGGCTCCTCGCGGACTCTAGGCACCGCACTCCACCCCGATGCCCGGGCGGGGCCGGGCATCGGGAGCGGCAGCGACGGGATGAGCCACGATCGGCGCTGGCGACTACGTCGGGAGTGGGCCACGACGGGCGCACGTTATCGCTGCGGTCGGAGCATCGGCATGACCAGCGACCGAAGGGCCGCCTCCAGTCGCGCGGGGTCCTCCCGTCCGGCGAGGCCACCGGGGGTCAGCGCGATTGAGATCGCCAGCCGGGCGAGCACCTCAGAGGCCTGATCGATGTCGGGTGGTGCGATGCCGCCTCGTGCGACCTCGACGCGCAAGCGTTTGGCGATCACCGAACGGTAGAACTCGATCACCGGGAGCCCGTTGATCGTCAGGATCGGCAGCACGGCCTCCGGCTCGCTGCGGAGCAGGCGGTCAAGGAGCGGGTGCCCGCCGACGAAGTCGACCAGCACGCGAAACGACTGCACCAGCCGCTCCTCGGTCGTGTCAGCACCCGCCCACGCCTGCTCGAGGGTCTCGTTCGCGCGGAGTATCTCGTGCTCGATGACGGCCTGGACCAGGCCTTCCTTTGTGGAGAAACGTCGGAACACCGTGATCCGGGAGACGCCCGCCCGGCGTGCGACGTCCTCCATCGTTGACCGCCGAATGCCCAGCTCGGAGAACTGCTCAAGAGCGGCGGCCACGATCGCGTCGGCGAGCGGGTCGTCGTCGAGCGGGCCTCTGGCGGCATCAAGCACCTGAGTCAGGAGCCCTTGCAAGCATGGAAATGATGATACTCATTCAGTATCTCAATATCCACCTATCTCGCGGGCGAGGATGACCTATGACCCAGCACCTCCACGAACTCCCGCGCCTGCGCACCCCACGCGTGGTCAACGCGGCCGAATACTGGCTCCGACCGGAGACGTTCATACAGCGGTGCGCGCGGTTGGGCGACCGATTCCTAGTGCCGATGCCGGCCACCGGCCCGTGGTTGTGCCTGACCCACCCCGACGACATCAAAGCGGTGTTCAGCGCGCCGACCGACGTGCTTCGCCTGGGCGCGGCCATAAAGCGGCTCGCGGCGTACGAGGACGCGATGCGCAGCAAGACGGAGGAGATCCTCGCGAGTCGGCTGCTAGGGAGGCCGGTCCGCGCTCAGGAGCCGATGCAGGTCATCACGTTGGAGGTGATCCTCGCGGCTGTTTTCGGTGTCACCGACCCCGACCGCTTGCGCCGGGTGCGCGACGCGACGCTCGAGTTCGTCCGCGAGGTCGGTAGCTGGCGGTTCACCGTGCAAACGATGGTGGCGACAACGCGGGAGAACGGCTGGGACAGGCCATTCCCGCGGATCAGGAAGGCAATGGCCGCCCTCGACGCCGTCGTGCTCGAGGAGGTCGTCGAGCGTCTCGAGCAGGCCGTGCGGGACAGCGACACGAACTACATCGACGCCGTCATCAAGGAGGTGATGCGGCTGCGCCCGGTGGTGCCCATCACCGCCCGGCTGGCCGCCGAGCCATTCGACCTCAACGGTCTGACGATTCCCGCTGGGACGATGGTCACGCCCTTCATCTCGCTAGTGCATCGGCGACCAGAGATCTACCCGGACCCGATGAAGTTCCGGCCCGAGCGGTTCGTGGGCACACGGCCGGGAACCTACTCCTGGATCCCGTTCGGGGGTGGGCAGCGGCGATGCCTGGGCGCCGCGTTCTCGCTGCTCGAGGCGCGCATCGTGCTCACGACCATCATCGAGCACGCTCGGATCGAGACGACGGATAAGGCCGCCGAGCGGATCTCGCGCAAGAACATCACGATCGTCCCAGGCTCCGGCGGGACCGTCACGCTCCAAGCTCGTCAGTTGATCAATTGACGGTGGCCCGTTTTTGGCCTTGACAACTCGCATCGGTGCGGATGTCGTCGACGACCAGTTGCTTGTGCAGCGCAGGCCGCAGGCCTGCGCACGGGCCACCTTGGCCTGCCCTCGCAAGGACGGCGACCACTCGGCACGGGCTAGCGAGCAGATAGTCGACTGGGAAGACGGATCGCCAGTCGAAACAGGGGCCGAGTCGACGCTCCACCGGACGAACGACACGGGCAACCAAGAACTGTCACGCAGTACCACGACAGCACCACGACTGTCGTCACGCCAACAATATGGCGTCGTGCGACAACTAAGTCGTGCGACAACTAATGCGACAACTAAACTGAGCAATTTCATTGGAGAACACTCAATTTAGTCGTCACTCGCGGTCTATCGCGTCGAGGTCGCGCCCGTGTCGAGTCACAACCTGACTGTCGCCCCCTGGAGAACGCCGAGTCGTGCAGGCGGACCTCGGTCGCCGTGGTGCCTGGTGGAACGTCGAACGGAACGCGAACAGTGACACTGAACCCTGGATTCATGTCGATAATCATCGCGTCGTCGTTCATCCTGATCGCCGCCATGCCGTCGGCCTCATAATCACGACCAGCCGAATCGATCAGCTTCTGATTCTGTGGAAAAAACGCCTGCGGCCGATCGCCGATATTCGTGACGGTCATGGTCACCATGACGAACTCACTCCGGGGCTCGGAAAGCCCCGCAGACTGAGAAGCCGACTACGGAGCGAAGTACCCTAAGGCGGTCGTCAAGATCAACGACGACCTCGATATGCCGCTAGCCTCGATGTGCCGCTAGCCTTCTACGACTTTGCCACCGAGCACTGGATCCCTTTACGCACAACAAATCCCATCGAAAGCGCTGGGACCGCGGCCACGAGATGGCCAACTGGCGGCAGACCCACCAGTGTCAACGGCCAGTTTGATGTCCCCGCTGGCGGCCAGGGAAAAGTCCCCAACCCCTTGTGGGGTCTCGTTAGAGATCGGGTCTGCTAAATCTTCGGTGTAACTGGTTGTGTTGGTTTTACTTTCGGGCTGCGGACGACTACACGCCAGACCCGCACGGCTTCGAGCCGACTATGCTGCAAGTTGCACCCCCTGAACCGACTCTCACAACCGTGGACCTACAACACGGATACAGATCTCCTGGACCAATTCATGGGGTCCCGTCCGGCGCCAACGTCGAGTTCTTGAGCTAATCGGTGGTCCTTCTCGGCGTCGGTCAGGTTCCGTTGGTGCACCGCGCAAGCCCTCGGCGATCCAGTCGTCGGGTTTGCCATCCGCTGCAACGCCTTCTGTAGCTCCGGCGCCACCTTCCCGTCGGCTGCGTGCGAGTAGGAGATGAAGCCGTCGTAGCGCATATCGCTCCCTCAGCCGCGGATCAGGTCGGCGGCCTTCTCGCCGATCAGCACACTCGGCGCGTGCGTATGGCCGCGGATGATGGTAGGCATCACCGACGCATCGGCGACCCGGAGTCCTTCGACCCCGCGTACACGCAGCTGGGGGTCCACCACACTGGCCTCGTCGCTGCCCATCCGGCACGTGCTCACCGGGTGATACAGGGTGTGGGAACAGGTATTCAGCGCCTCGGCGATCGTGTCGTCGTCCCACTGTTGCGCACCGACCGGGCGGGCGATCTTGCCGAGGACATCCCGCAGCGCGGGCGCGCCGGCGATCTTGACGCACATCTCAAGGCCGGCCATCATGGCAGCGCGATCGACACCGCCGGGGTCGGACAGGTAGCGCGGGTCGATGACTGGCTTGGCATGCGGGTCGTTCGACCGCAGAGTGATCTGACCACGACTCTCCGGTTTGAGCAGTACCGAAGCGAGGATCACCCCGTGCCCGTACGGATCGCCGATCCCTTCGTCAAAGAACGGCGCCGGTGCGTAGATCAGCTCCAGATCCGGCAATTCCAGCTCTGGACGGCTGCGCATGAACCCGTACGCCTCGCCGACATTGGAAGTGAGCATGCCGCGCCGGCGCAGCAAGTAGTTCGCCAGCTGGGAGGGCTTCTCTGCGGCGAACAGGCTGTCCTTCTCGATGTCGAAGCCGACCGGTGCCACCAGATGATCGAGCAGGTTCTGTCCGACTTCCGGCGAGTTACGCACTACCTCGATTCCGTGGTCGTCGAGGTGTTCGCGGTCGCCAATACCGGAGAGCATCAGCAATTGCGGGCTGTTGATCGCGCCACCGCAGAGCACCACTTCGCGACGGGCACGGGCGACACACTTTGTGCCACCCTGCGTGAACTCCACGCCGACAGCACGTCCATCCTCGATGATGACCCGGGTCGCGGTGGCCTCGGTGAGGACGCTGAGGTTATCCCGCCGCATCGCGGGCTTCAGGTATGCGTCGGCGGTGCTCCATCGCGCACCCTTGCGTTGCGTGACGACGGTTTCGCAAAAACCTTCGGGTTGTCGGGAATTCGGCAGGGCAGCGGTGAATCCACATTGCCGTGTTGCCTCGAGATACGCCGCCGTTGAGCTGCGCGGGCTTCGCTGCCGCGAGACGGTCAGCGGTCCGGTCACACCGCTTTCGTCGCCGTCGACGAAATGCCAGGCGTCACTGGCGTTCTCAATGCGGCGGAAGTAACGCAGGATTTCGTCGAAGGACCATTCCGGACCGGCGTTCGTCGCCCATTCGTCGTAGTCGGCGGCGAAGCCGCGCACCCACATCATCGCGTTCATCGACGACGAGCCGCCGAGCATCTTGCCTCGCGGCCAATAGATCTCGCGGCCGTTAAGCTCCTTCTGCGGTTCGGTCAGGTAGTCCCAGTCGACGGCACTTCGAAACAGCTTAGGGAATGCTGCCGGTATGCCGATGAACTTGTCTTTGTCCCGCGTCCCCGCCTCGAGCGCCGTCACCTCGGTGGACGGGTCGGTACTGAGCCGACTGGCGACAACCGCACCCGAAGAGCCGGTCCCGACAACAACGTAGTCGGCTTCATAGTCGGCTTCGTAGTCGGCTTCATAGTCGGCTTCAATATTCACGAGCACCCCCTACTTGTGGACCGAAGTCTTGTGGACCGAAGTGTACGACGGCCCCGAATTATGCGTTCAGTTCGATGTCGAGCGCTACGCGCTCAGTTCGATACGGTGTGCGCCTTCGACCGCGTCGTATCGCCCTGGTGTGCAGGTCAACACAATCACCTGCCCGTCCGCGCCGACTGTGTTGAACACCGAACCCATCAGGGCCAGCCGGTCTGGATCTGTGAAGCCCAGCGCATCGTCGATTAACACAGGCACTGCGTCCGCCGTGGCGACCAGAGCCGCCCCGGCCAGCCGCGCCACTATGCCGAGCTGCTCTTTGGCGCCGCCCGACAACGACTCGTAGGGCACCGTACGTCCGTCCAGGGTGCGGTTGCAGATGCGCAGGTCACTGTCCACCTCGACTTCAAAGCTCGGGCCGAAGACGAGGCGTCCGAGCCGTTCGATCTCCGCACGGAACGGGTCGACGTAGCGCAGCCGGGTGATGTCGCGGTGGCGCGCCATCACTGACCGCAGCAGCTGCGCGGCGCAGGCCCGGCGGTGCACGCGCGAGTATTCAGCGGCGGCATACTCCCGGCCGCTCTGCGCGGAGTCCAGCTTGCCCTTGCGGCCCTCGGTCCCAAATACCGCCAGCTCGACGGTGACTTCGTGCAGGGCGTGGGCGACATCATCGTGCTCGCGGCTCAGGCTCTCGGCGACCGCGCGGGCATCTTCCAATTCGGCAGCCACCGAATCCGGCGCGGCTGTGGCCAGCTCGTCTGACAGCTCACGAACCTGCCCCTCGGCATGATGCTTCGCCGCCAGGTCAGCCACGGCCCGGCTTGCCACATCGTCGTCCCCGACCAATGCCCGTTGCCGGGCCAACCGGTCAGCGGCCACCTCCAACTCCGCACGCTGCGTCATCACCTTCTCCCGCAGAACCGTGGCCCGGGCGGACTTCTCGGCGAGCTGTTTCGCCGCGGCGGCAGCAACCCGACGTTTCGTCTCGCAATCCGCAGCCGCTTGCTCGTGAGCAGCTGCGGCAACGTCGAGTTCGGCGCGCGCACCATCGGCATCAGGCGTGGCGCCGGACAAGACAGGCTCCTTGCGCCCTGCAGCTCGTCGATGCTCGAGGCGTGCTCGCAACTGATCGACAGCGTCGTCACAGCACAGCCCAACCAGGATGGCGCTCAACCGGTCACGAGTGCCGATCAATTCACGACGGCGCTGGTCGACCCGGTGGGCAGCGGCGATATCGTCGACCCCGCCGGCCGCCAGTGCGGTATTCAGATCTCGGCGTGCGGCGGCAAGCTCTGCCTGCAGATCGACTGCAGTGACGCCCGGGCAAACCCGCGCCGTCAGCACACCGGGAACCTCAACCTCGGTGTCCGCAGTGGCCGTTGTCGACCAGCTTTGGCCGGCTCGCAGCGACACCCGCTCGTTGCCGATCGCCAGTTCGATGTCCGATGCTGCGGTGAACTCCACCGAAGCCGACATCAGCGCCAGCTGGCCCTCGACCCGGTCGACCGCCGTCGTGGCGGCCTCAATATCGCTAAACACTTCGTCAGACAATGCAATCCCAGACAGCTCATCGCACACCAAGTCGCAGTCGCGTTGGATGGCATCGATCTTGTCCAGCCGTGATGCGAGCCGATCGGCCTCGTCACAGCCGGCCAGTTGATCGACGACGCGGCGGGCAGTCTCGGTGCGGGCCCGCGCGGCATCCAGTGCCTGCTGGGCGTCGGCAATCTCGGCATCGGCGGTATCGGCGACCTCACCCGCCGTCGACTCCGTCTCCGCGGCTTGCTGCACTTCGATTTTCAGCGCGGCGACGGCCCCGCTGGCGGCATCAACCTGTGCACACAACTCCAGCCGATCCTGCTGTGCAGCAGCAGACACGGCGCTCGTCGCCGACGCGGCGGTGGCGATCAGCCGAGCCTCTCGCAGGTTGTCGGTGATGCCGGCAACTCGCTCGGCTGCGGCGCACGCGGCATCCCGTCGCGCCTCGGCGGCCTCCTGCCGACTGGTCAGGTCGGCCAGTTGATCGGTCAGCATTGCATGCCGGTGCACCCTGTCGTCGACGTCGGAGACCGCCGCGGCGCACGTCGCCACCTCATCGTCGGCCTGCTCCAGCCGACTGGCAGCGCTGGCCCACTCCCCCGTGGCCCGTCCGGTGGGCGTGAAGTAGCGCCCATACTCAGCATCGATCCGCTCGATGAGCAACGGCTCGGTGCCCGACAGCGCGGCCGCGTCACCGGCGGCGACATCCAGCGCCTTCGACAGTGCATCGCAGCCGGAGAGGTCCACCGCGCTCGTCGACGCGGCTTGTAGCACCCGCTGGGCATGCCACAGCTCGGTGTCCACTGTTTCGGCCAGCATGAAGCGAACCCGGTCGTGCGCCTCGTCGCCGGTGAGCTGCTCTCGGCGCGGCGCGAGCACTGTCAATTCCGTTTCACACTTCTTGTGGAATCGCTTCCGGTAGATGAAACGGTAAGGGCCAGTGCTGATCTCGGCAGTGACCTGGGAGCCGGTGTCGGCATGGGTCGGCTTGACCTGCTTGACTTCCCTCTTCGCCGAGCGATCCTTGGCTTCCAGCAGCAGATCCAGCGCCTCGATCATCGACGACTTACCGATCTCGTTGGCGCCGCACACCACCACCACACCGTGATCGGGAAAATCGATCTCACGGTGCGCGATACCGCGATAGTTCGTCAGGACCAGCCGGTGCAGTTTCATGCCGCACCGCTTTGCTGGCCGGCGAGCCGCAACAGCAGGCCCAGCGCTGCCTGGGCGTCCTCGGCGCTCTCTGCGTCGTCGGAGCGCGCCGTTGCGACCAGTTCCTCGACGGCAGCAGCGGCGAAGCCCCCGACGCCCAGGTCAGCGAATTCCCCGTCGGCCGGCATGACGGCCAGCTCAGTGTGGCTTTCCCACAGCCCGAGCCAAGCGAACAGCCGCGAGTACTTGTCCAGGCAGACATCCAGAGCAGCGCGGTCAGTGACGGTCAACGCGCCGGTCAGAGCCAGCCGCACCACAGTTCGGTCCTTGTCGGCCAACAGGTCGAGGTTCACGTCCAGATCTGCGATGTCACGGCTGTTGTCGACCTGCCGGCGCAACGTGAGAAAACGCCACCGGCCGATGTGCCTGGCATCGACGGCGACGGCGCGTTGCGGATCTACTTCGTCGATGTCGACGATGAGAACGTGGCCAGGGTCGGATTCGATGTCGTCGAAATTGGTAACTTCCGGTGAGCCGGAGTACCAAACCCGGCCAGTGTCGCCGACGTCGGTTCGGGAATGCTTGTCGCCCAGGGCCACATAGTGCACCGCCCCGCGCGCCAACGCACCCTCCAGCGCAGCCATCTGGATCAGTGCCGGGTTGCCGGGATCAGGATCAAGGATGTCTACACCACCGTGCGCGACGAGCACCCGGACCACCCCGTCGGACGGCAGGCCGTCGAGCACCTCGGCGGCCAGGTCACTGGTGGGGACCTTCGATCGCCACGGCGCGGCCACGATCTGCAGCCCTGGGCGCACGTCGTGTACGCCGGCCCTGTCGAGCACCACAACATTGTTGGGGCGTTCAGCGCAGAACAGCGCGCTGGTGTATACCGACGACGCGTCCAGCGGATCATGATTGCCGGGTAGCAGGTACACCGGAATCCCGACAGCGCGCATAGCCTCCAGCGCCTGGCTGACATCGCGCTGGGCCAATTGATTGTCCTCGAACACGTCACCGGCGACCACGACGAATTCCGCCCCGGCTTCGGCGGCCAGCGTCCCCAGGCCGGCTACCGTGTCGCGGCGGGCCGCCGAATACCGCGGCTGAGCTTCGCCGGCCAGGAAGTGACGGGTCATCCCGAGCTGCCAGTCGGCGGTGTGTATGAATCGCATGCCGATCCTGTCCTTTCCGTCTCGTTCAAGTCCTTCTTGATAGGGCTCGATAGGGCCCTACCCACCTGGCATCGCGAGTGTAGGACCGGGCACCGACAAGTTCGGGGAACCCGATCGGCATGTATTCCAGCGTTGATGTCAAGCCGGAGAATCCAAGCACCCAGTCTTGCCTTACTGTGGTCGGGGTGAGTGAGCAACGGCGAACCCTGGTGTTGCTGCGGCACGCCAAGTCCGCCTATCCACCCGGGGTGGCTGACCACGACCGGCCGCTGGCGCCCCGGGGCGTGCGGGAGGCCGGGCTGGCCGGTGATTGGCTGCGCGCCAATATGACCAGCATCGACGCGGTGCTCTGCTCAACCGCGACACGGACCCGGGAAACCTTGGCGCAGACAGGAATCGACGCTCGGGTTCGCTACAGCGAGCGGCTCTACGGCGCCACCGCCGGGAGCACGATCGACCAAATCAACAAGGTCGACAAGGACGTCGGCACTCTCCTGGTCATCGGACACGAGCCGGCGACCGGTCAGGTGGCACTCGGCCTAGCCGGCGCGGAGTCGTCGAACGCCGCTGCCGCCGAACACATCGCGACGAAGTTCCCGACGTCGGCAATGGCAGTGTTGCGTGTCCGGTGCCGGTGGAGAGATCTCGAACTCGGCGGCGCCGCCCTGATCACCTTCCACGTGCCGCGCTAAGTTGGATTGCCCGGCTCCTTCTCGCGCCGCTACCCGGCGCGCATCGTCGCCGCGGTAGACCCGATTGCCACTAGCTGTTGGTTGCCAGCGTCAACTCCATCAGCTTGATGGCCTGAGCGCACGCATCGATACCCGGCTCATGTGGGTTGACCCACCAGCCCACGACCCCGGCAGCATCACTGGCGACTCCGCATGACCCATTGGGATCGTCCCGGCGCATCACGATCGAGTCCACACCGGCGACGCGACGCGTCTCGACCTGGTATTCCAGGTTGTCGGCGACCTTGCGCTCATTGTTGAGGCTGCCCTGCTCGAACCAGAACCGGGTGATGTCGACTAATCCGGCCGGGTTGGCCGCCTGCCACCGGCAGATCGCGCCGACGAATGTGCTCTGGATGTCCAGGGGGTCGGCGCCCACGGTCTCTGCCAGGATGTCAGAGGTCAAGACATCACATTCCTTGAGCAGATTGGGATATTTCTCCTCGGAATCGTCGTTGCGCGCGACATCACCCGAACCAGCCCTGATCGCAGTGCCGCCCACCGTCTGTGCGCAGCCGGTCAGGACAAGGCCGGCCAAGAGGAAGCCTATCGACGCGGCGGCAGCCAGGCCGGCGGGGACGCTTCTGCTTCTACTTCTACGACGCACGGGATAGCTCATTTCGAGTTCGCAATCGACTGACGGGTCAGTTCCTTCGCCACGTCGCATGGGTCGGGGAATGATTCCTGGTTGAAGCTGACCGACCATTCGATGAAGTCGTCGGAGAACTGGATCCCCACCTCGCACAGGTTGTCACCCAGCGCCGGATCGGTGCCGACCGCGATGAACCCGCCGTGGCCGTCGATGTTGATGTCCTCGACGCTGGCGCGCGACAACTCCTCGGTCTTGCGTTCGCGCCCGATGGGGCTGCCCCGATACCACGAGAACGAGAAGTGCGGCCCCACGATCCCGCCGCCGGCAAGCCATTGACAGCCCACTGAGTTCCCCGCTGTCTTGACCAGGCCCGCCACCTCAGTCAGTTCACCGACGGTCTCATCACTGACACCACCACATTCGGGGAAGAACGGCCCATGGTTTGCGTCGGCTACCGGCATCCCCTGCGGTTGGTCCGGGTTGGGGTCGGAGCCGTTGGAGTCGGAGCCGGAGCAGGCGGCCAACATCGGGATCAAGGTCACGGCCGCGAAGGCCAGCGCCGTCATGTTGTGCCGCATCGCTACGCGCACCTGCTGCTTGTCACGGAATGCCTGCTGGTCACAGAATGCACTGTAGCCGGAGCCGCGAATGCCGACCTCGATATGCCGGTTGAACTGGTCCTTTGTGCCGGCCGGGGAGCTCGGCATCGACACCTGTCCCCCCAGGTGGCCCGTCCGGATCGCCCATCGGAACTACCAGAAACCACGTCGGTGCAATGTGCGACAGTAGCGAGATGCTGCCGGCCCTGCTGCGAAGGTACGTGTGGCCGTACCGGTGGCTGGTCGCCGTGGTGATGGTGCTGCAGCTGATCAGCACCCTGGCGTCGCTGTACTTGCCAATGGTCAACGCTTCGATCATCGACGACGGCGTCGCCAAAGGCGACACCACGCTCATCGTCGAGCTGGGCGGGGTGATGCTAGCGGTCACCGGCCTTCAGGTGCTATGCGCGGTCGGGGCGGTCTACTTCGGGTCGCGGACCGGCACGGGTTTCGGCCGCGATCTCCGCTCGGCGATGTTCCACCATGTCGTCACCTTCTCCGAGCAGGAGACGGCCCGGTTCGGCCCCGCGTCGCTGTTGACCCGCACCACCAACGACGTCCGCCAGATCCAGGTGCTCGTACAGATGACGTGCACGATGCTGGTCACTGCGCCGATCATGTGCATCGGCGGCATCTTCATGGCCATCAAACAGGACGCCGGACTGTCGTGGTTGCTGCTGATCAGCGTCCCGGTGCTGGCGGTGGCCAACTACTGGATCGTCTCGCACCTGCTACCGATCTACCGCAGCATGCAGAGGCTGATCGACGCCATCAACCGGGTGATGCGCGAGCAGCTCTCGGGTATCCGGGTGATCAGGGCGTTCGCACGGGAGCCGTTCGAGCGAAAGCGGTTCGCCGAGGCCAACCACGAGTTGTCCGGCACCGCCCTGGTGGCCGGGAAATGGCAGGCACTCATGCTGCCGGTGACCACGTTGACCATCAACCTGTCCAGCGTCGCGCTGATCTGGTTTGGCGGGCTGCGCATCGACGCCGGCCAGATGCAGGTCGGGTCGCTGATCGCATTCCTATCCTATTTCATGCAGATCCTGATGGCGGTGCTGATGGCGACGCTGATCCTGGTGATGCTGCCGCGGGCGCCAGTGTGCGCAGACCGGATCGGCGAGGTGCTGTCCACCAGCACCGCGATCAGCAGTCCACAGGATCCGCGATTTCCACAGCGCGGAGTCGAGGGCGTGGTGCGCCTCGAGCACACCTCATTCTGTTATCCCGGTGCGGACCGCCCCGTCCTACAGGATGTTTCGCTGACCGCGTTGCCCGGTACCACCACGGCCATAGTCGGCTGTACGGGTTCGGGCAAATCGACGCTGATGTCGCTGATCTGCCGGCTCTACGACGTAACCGACGGCGCGGTCCTGGTCGACGGCGTCGACGTGCGCGACTACGACACCGAGCAGCTGTGGACGGCGATCGGGCTTGTGCCCCAACGCGGCTACCTGTTCTCCGGCACCGTGGCGGACAACCTGCGCTACGGCAAGGCCGACGCCACCGACGACCAGATGTGGGAAGCACTGCAGGTTGCCGCCGCCGATGGCTTCGTCGGCGCCCACGACGACGGACTTGAGATGCCCGTCGCACAAGGCGGCATCAACCTCTCCGGTGGGCAGCGACAACGACTGGCCATCGCGCGCGCAGTCATCCGCCGCCCACCGATCTACCTGTTCGACGACGCGTTCTCGGCCCTCGATGTTCACACCGACGCGCGGGTGCGCGCAGCATTGCGTGAGGTGTCTGCAGATGCGACGGTGATCATTGTCGCGCAGCGAATTTCGACGGTCAGCCAGGCCGACCAGGTGATCGTCATCGACGATGGTGAGGTGGTCGGGGTTGGGACGCACGAATCCCTGCTGTCAGGATGCCCCGCCTACGCGGAGTTCGCCGACTCGCAGTCATTGGGCGCAGGCATCGGGGGACCGCCGTGACTGGGCCGGGCACGGGATCGGCCAGCGAGCAACAGCGCAGCACGCCCATTCGCGGCGTGGTGCAGGGGCCCACCGAGCGGTCCCGCGACTTCCGCGGTTCGGCGATCCGATTGGTCAAACGGCTGACGCCGCAACGGGGTCCGGCGGCCGCGGTGATCGCGCTGGGCATCACCGGGATCGCCATCGGGGTAATCGGTCCACGCATCCTCGGGCACGCCACCGACCTGCTGTTCAACGGCGTCATCGGGCGCCAGCTACCAGCCGGGATCAGCAAGGAGCAGGCAATCGAGGGCGCCCGGGCCCGCGGCGACAACACGTTCGCCGATCTGCTTTCCGGGATGAACGTCGTACCAGGCCAAGGCGTCGACTTCGGCGCTATCGCTCGCACGTTGGCGCTGGCGCTGGGATTGTATCTACTTGCCGCACTGCTGATTTGGGCGCAATTCCGCTTGCTCAACGTCACGGTACAGCGCACGATGATCTCGCTGCGTTCCGATGTCGAAGACAAGGTGCACCGGCTGCCGCTGTCGTATTTCGACCGCCGTCAGCGCGGCGAGGTACTGAGCCGGGTCACCAACGACGTCGACAATATCCAGACGTCGCTTTCGATGACGATCAACCAGTTGCTGACCTCGCTGCTGACTCTGGTGGCCGTGCTGGTGATGATGCTGACCATCTCGCCGCTGCTCGCCGGCATCACGCTGCTGACCGTGCCGTTGTCGCTGCTGGTAACCCGCACGATCGCCCGGCGCTCGCAGCGGCTCTTCATCGCGCAGTGGGAGAACACCGGGCGGCTCAATGCCCATGTCGAGGAGACCTACAGCGGTTTCACACTGGTTAAGACGTTTGGCCATCGGGCGCGGGCCCAAGAGCAGTTCCGCGAACTCAACGACGACGTGTACGAGGCCAGTTTCGGCGCCCAATTCTTCTCGGGGCTGGTGTCCCCGGCGACGATGTTCATCGGCAACCTCAGCTATGTCGCCGTGGCAGTGGTGGGTGGTCTGCAGGTGGCGACCGGACAGATCACCCTGGGCAGCATCCAGGCCTTCACCCAGTACGTGCGCCAGTTCAACCAGCCGCTGACCCAAGTCGCCGCCATGTACAACACGATGCAATCCGGGCTAGCCAGCGCCGAGCGGGTGTTCGACCTGCTCGACGAGCCCGAGGAGTCGGCCGACAAGAGCGTCGCGCTGCCGTCCCCGAACGGCCTGTCCCCTAGCGGCCTGTCCCCCAGTGGCCTGTCCCCCAGC
>Ga0114921_10000399_pt1 | contig 18488 bp, 14 predicted proteins | sample BentaG_FD_87016 | JGI IMG/M metagenome (GOLD analysis project Ga0114921, IMG submission 87016) | Deep subsurface microbial communities from South Atlantic Ocean to uncover new lineages of life (NeLLi) - Benguela_00093 metaG | ecosystem: Environmental > Aquatic > Marine > Oceanic > Sediment ... | reverse complement strand
TTCATAATTTTGTATTATAATTTGACTTAAACTAAGAAAGTAACACATATTTTTTTAAATTTAGGAAGGTTAAAATTACATTTTTAAAATCGAGAGGAAATTAAATGGGAAACAAAAATTTCTATATTACTACAGCAATATTTTATGTTAATGAGAAGCTTCATTTAGGTCATGTTTATGAATTTGTTCTTGCAGACACTATTGCTCGATATCATAGATTATTGGGAGAAAATGTATTTTTTCTAACTGGTACTGATGAGCATGGTCAAAAGGTTGAAAGAGCAGCTATTTCTCAGGGTAAAAAACCGCAGGAATTTGTAGATTATATGTCTGGTGAAGTAGTTAAGCTCTTAAAGCATTTTAATGTTTCAAACGATGATTTTTTAAGAACGACTCAGAAAAGACATGAAAATATTGTACAGAAATTCTTTGAGAGATTACTAAAAAAAGGTGATATTTATAAAGGAAAGTATAAAGGTTTATATTGTATATTTGAAGAAAATTTTTTAACAGAATCTCAACTTATAGATGGGAAGTGTCCTGAATGTGGTAGAGATGTGGAAATAGTTGAGGAAGAGAACTACTTTTTTAAGCTATCAAAATATTTGGATAAAGTGTTAGAACATATAGATAAAAACCCGGATTTTGTTATCCCTGAAACTCGAAGAAATGAGGTAGTAAGCTTAATAAAACAGGGATTAGATGATGTCTCTGTTTCCCGAACCGCTTTTAAATGGGGAGTTCCTCTAACGTTTGACAAAAAACATGTTTCTTATGTATGGGTTGATGCTCTATTAAATTATATTTCAGCGTTAGGAGCATTAAATGATGGAGAAAAATTTAATGTTTTTTGGCCTGTAGATTATCATATTATAGGCAAAGACATCATAAAATTTCATGCTGTAATATGGCCTGCTCTTTTGATGTCTGCAGGAATTGAGCTACCAAAATGTGTAGCAGCACATGGATTTTTACTTAAGGGTAAAGAAAGATTATCAAAATCAAAAGGCATAGTTTTAGATCCATATGAGATTGCTGGTAAATATGGAGTAGATCCAGTTAGATATTTCTTACTCAAAGAGATAGTATTTGGTAAGGATGGTACATATACAGATGAACTAATGGTGAATAGGTTTAATTCAGATCTGTCTAATGATATAGGAAATCTTGTTAGTAGAGTATTGGCTATGGTTAAGAAATACTTTGGGGGAGAAATTCCCGAGAAAGGTGAATCTCATAATCTTGACATGAAGTTATATAAAAGCTGGGAAAGTAGTCTTAATGGTTATTTAAATAATATGAACATTTTAAATTTCAGAGAAGCTCTAATCTCAGTATGGTCATTTGTAGCTTCAGCAAATTGGTACGTGGATAAAACAGAACCCTGGTCTTTAGAAAAGAAAGAAGATATAGGTAAGCTAAAAACAGTAATTTATAATCTTTGTGAGAGTCTTAGACTTTTAGCAGTAGTAATATATCCAATTATGCCAGTTGCTATAGAGAAACTCTGGACACAACTGGGAATTAAAGAAAAGTTATCATCTTCTAAAATTCCTCAAGATTTAAAATGGGGTTTACTAAAATCTGGAACAAAGATAGGTGAAAGATACCCACTTTTTCCACGAATAAATAAAAATTAAATTTATTTAACAAAGTATTTATTTCTTATTATAAAAACTAAAGAACTACTAAAAGATTTAGTCATATTTTCAATTCAAATGATATTAAGGTGATTATAAAGATTAGGGCATAGTTTCTTGACTAAACAACTAAGTACCAGGTCTTGACATGAGACATATCAGCGTTGGGTACAGTTTCTTGACTATTTATCCTCTCCCCTTGTGGGATAGGAATAAGGAGAGGGGGATAGCCTCTCCCCTTGTAGGAGAGGGGAAGGGGAGAGGGGGAATTCAAAATGTCTTCGAAACCATACCACAAATCTCTAAATAAAGCCTTATTTACTTTAATTTTAGTCAAATAAGATTCATAGGCAGTAAAATGTCAATCGTTAATTTATCTACTACAAAGAATATATTAAGAGAGTTTAATATAAAACCAAAGAAAAAGCTTGGTCAGCATTTTTTGGTTGATGCTAATGTGCTTAAAAAGATTTTGGATATTGCAAAGATTTCAAAGGATGATAATGTGCTTGAAATTGGTGGTGGTATTGGAACATTAACTGAAGTGCTTTTAAGAAAAGCTAAAAAAGTAATATGTGTTGAGTATGATGTTAGATTAGTTTCTGTTTTAAAAGAAATTTTTAAGGAATTAGATAATTTTGTAATAATTCAAGCTGATGCCTTAAAATATGATTTAAATCCAATGATTAAAAAATATTCAATAAACAAAATGGTTTCAAATCCTCCATACAATATTGCTTCAACCCTAATCTTTAACATGCTAGATAAATACCCTAGGATTAAAAGTTATATTGTTATGGTCCAGGCAGAAATTGCTGATAGATTTGTAGCTAAACCAAGAGATAAGAATTATACTGCTATTTCAATTAAAATGTCTTTTATTTCCAAAATAAAACCCCATTTTAGGGTTTCAAAACATGTTTTTTTACCTGTACCAGAAGTTAATTCAAAAGTACTTGAGATTCATAGGAGAAAGTTTAGTTACAGGGGGATAGATAGAGATAAGTTATTTAAATTAATTAATATCTCTTTTAAATATAGAAGGAAGAAACTAGTAAATTCAATTTTATTAAGCAGAGATTGGAATTTAAATAAGATTCAAACTGAAGAAATTATTAAGAAGATAACAGGAAATAAAAATGTAAGAGCTGAGGAGTTAAATTCAGAAGATTTTATAAAGTTATACAGAAACATCCAGGAAAAAATTCCAATATGGGAATAGATTAAGCAAAAAATATTTTAAATTAACATAATAAAAATTTTACCCTTATTCTTGTCTAATATTATTCAATCTACTATCAAATCATTTAATCTTATCTTAAAATAGTCTATTTTAACTGGCAATTTGAGATGTGAACCACTATTTTTAAATTGTATGACTTACTACTTAACTTATACTTGAATCCCTATCTTATGGAAAGAGTCTTAAGCTAATAAAAAAAGATAAAATTATTAAAATATTGGTAAATGCTCAATAAAGGACATATCATAGCGAGGGACGGGCTTCCTTAGTTTATCCTGAGCGAGATTGCTTCGCTATCGCTCGCAATGACAACCAGGACCTAGCTCGGAACAGGCTCCGCAATCTCAAGATTGCTACACTTACGCTCGCAATGACGGTGCTAACTAAATAATTACAAATATTAAGATAAATGTAAATAATGGAAAATAATAATAAATAATAAAATATGTCTTTATATGAAAAATATTATAATATTGTAAAATTGTTATAAAAAAGTTGGACAAATTATCATAATTTTTGTATAATTTATATAGATTTTTAAAAGTGAGGAGTTGATTATTTTTGCCTGTTACTGTAAAAGAAAGATTTGGAGTTATGAAAAAGATAAAAACAAGACTTGAATCATTAATCGGAAAAAAAATGATAATAAAAGCAAATAAAGGAAGAAAAGTAATAGTGGAAAGAGAAGGAGAGATAGAAAAATTATACCCAAACATTTTTGTAGTAAAGGTTATTGAAAAGGGAGACATAGTTAGGAGAGCATCTTATAATTTTGCTGATATCTTAACTAGAACAGTTAGGCTGAGCACAATTGACGAGGATAAAGACTATTTTCCATGGCTTTCTGAATAATCCCAAATTCTTAAAAGATTTTTATTTTATTTATTAATTTTCTTAAAAATATAAACACAAAATAATTATATAACATATCATTTTATCCTTCCTATCTAACCTTAATTTCTAATTATAATATCTTTTTTTATAATTTCTATAAATAATTATCAAGCATTAAAGACAATTTGTTTTTTTCTGTAATAGTGGTATTATTTTTTTAACAAAAGATTCTATTAATTAAGATAGATATTAATAAAGAAGTGACTGGAGTATGATTAGAGTAAAAGCAAATGCTAAAATAAATTTTTATCTTAATGTTCTTGAAAAGATACAAGATAACTATCATAGTATTTCTTCTGTTATGCAAAGCATAGATTTAAGTGATGATTTAGCCTTTTTTAAAAAGAAAAGTGGAATTAAAATTGTGTGTGATGACCCCAATTTACCTGTAGATAAAGATAATCTGGTATATAAATCTGCAGAGTTATTAATAAAGAAATTCTTTAGGTTAGAAACCTTAGGGGTTTTAATCTTTTTAAAAAAAAGAATACCTATAGCTTCTGGACTTGCAGGGGGAAGTGCTGATGCAGCTGCAACTTTGATAGGTATTAATAAACTTTTAAATCTAAATTTAAGTAATAGTGAAATATTAAAATTAGGTTCTTCTATTGGTTCAGATGTTCCATTTTGCTTAGTTGGAGGAACAGCAATAGTTGAAGGTAAAGGGGAAAAGATATCACCACTTGAGTCTTTAAATAATATCTGGTTAGTTTTAACAAAACCTGAATTTCAAATTCTAACTAAAGATATTTATAAAAAATATGATGAAATTGGAAAACCATGTTTAAATAATATGGACAAATTTATGAAAAAATTTGATTCAAAAGAATTATCCAAGAAATTTTCAATTTTAGAAAATTGTTTAGAAAAGATTGTTGAGAAAGAATATGATATTATAAAAATTTTAAAGGAAAAAGCATTAGAAAGTGGTGCTTTAGCAACTGTAATGACGGGGAGTGGTCCAACAGTAGTAGCAATATGTGGGGATTTTGATTGCGCATTAAAAGTATATTCAAAGTTATCCAACGAAGTTAATGAGGTATTTGTTGCCAAAACTTGCTCCAAAGGCATCGAAACACTTTCATAAAAACATTGTTTTTATGAATCTATTCTACAAGTTTTAGAGGTTTATTATGATATTAAATGCAATTATTTTGGCGGGTAAGAGCTTTATCAAAAAAGATGGTGAAAAATTAGGTAATAAAGTTACATATCCTCTTGATGGAAAGCCGATGGTTGATTATGTTGTAGATGCAGTAAAGGATTCTAAATATGTTGATAGAGTCTTAATATCGGGTCATCCAGACATCCAACTACCTCATTTGAAAGATAAGGTGGATCATATATTATACTCTAAACAATCTTTTACAAAGAGAATAGAAAGCTCAATATTAGAGCTTAATTCACCAAGAAAAATACTCTTTTTATGTTCAGATATTCCTTTGATAAATGGTGGAATAATTGATAATTTTGTTGAGATCTGTGATAAAGTTGAAGCCGATGCGTATTTTCCTATTATTAGAAAAGAAGAGATACTTTCTAAATATCCTGGAACGAAAAGAACTTTTTTTACTGTAAGTGAAGGAGAATTTACAGGGGGAAATATAGCTATTGTTAACCCTAAAATAATCTTAAATAACTTACAGCTATTATCAGACCTCTTTGAGGGAAGAAAAAGTGTTTTAAAACAAGTTAGGGTAATAGGTATAACATCGCTCATAAAATACCTTTTTGGAAGATTATCTTTAAATGAAATAGAGGAAGAAGCAAATAGAATAATTGGAGCTAAAGGTAAAGCTATAATTTTTAACGGGGTTGAAGTGGGAATAGATATAGACAAAGAGGTAGATTTAGTTTTAGTTGAGGATGTTCTGTCTAGAAAAAAAGAAAAATAAAATATAGAATCAGTTCTAATTATCAATAAATTTTCAGCAATTAGCATTATCAAACAAATAGAAGAAATAAAAAGATATATAAAAAATTATTTCTTAGCTTGAATAAAGTACTTATACACCTTGTTAGTATTTCTCTATTATCTATTTTTTACATTTCTAATTTGGTATTTCAAGATTTCTTATGTATTTGCCTTATTTATAAAAATCTCATAAAATTAAGTGTTTAACTCTAAGTTTTAATACTATGTCATTGCGAGGAGTTTAAGCAACGAAGCAATCTTATTAAATATATTAAAGAATTTAATAGAACTTGAATATTTTTATAAATATTGATTAGAGATTCTTCGCGGAATCTGTACTAGGTCCATTCACTTCGCTCAGAACCTGACTTGAGAGGAGATCCTTCGCTAACGCTCAGGACAAGCTTAGCGAATGTGCTCAAAATGACATAAATACTAAATTGAAAATTTATATACAATTATAAAAATAATTAAGATATTTTGGTGATCAAATTATGAAAAAAACAGTAGCAATAGTTTTAGCAGCTGGCGAAGGTACTAGAATGAAATCAAGGAAGGCAAAGGTTTTGCATATTGTTTCTGGAATACCCATGATAAACCACGTTATTAATACATTATCAGAATTAGAATTAGATAGAATTTATGTTGTTGTGGGAAACCAGGGTAAGGATATTATTAACGCACTTTCTAACAGAAATGTAGATTTTATTTGGCAAAAAAAGCAACTTGGAACTGGACATGCTATTTCCCAAGTTAAAAATAAGTTAAATAAATTTGATGGAAATGTTATGGTGCTTTATGGAGATGTTCCATTGATAGAAAGTATCACTTTAAAAAACTTGCTAAATTCTCATAGTTCATCTGATTTCTCTGCTACATTATTAACTTTCTACCCAGAATGTGTATCTGGCTATGGAAGAATCTTGAGAAATGATGAAGGAAATATAATTGACATAGTTGAAGAGTCTGATGCCAGCAAAGAGCAATTAAAAATTAAGGAGGCAAATTCAGGGACCTACTGCTTTATCTGGAAAAAATTATCTCAAGCTGTTGATGAACTAAATACAAAAAATGTAAAAGGTGAACTATATCTAACTGATGTTATTAAAGTACTTTCATCAAAAGGTGAGAAAATATCTGCTATAAATATAAAAAATTGGAAAGAAGTAATGGGTGTTAATACAAGAGAGGAATTAGTAAATGCAAATTATGAGATGAATAAAAAAATACTTAAGAAGTGGATGAATAACGGTGTTACAATTATGGATCCAGGTTCAACATATATTCACACTAAGGTTATTATTGAAAATGATACTGTAATTTATCCATCTACTTTTTTAGAAGGTAAAAGTAAAATTGGGAAAAATTGCGAGATTGGTCCTTTTACAAGACTAATTAATTCAGTTATTGGAGACGATTCAAAAGTCACTTATTCTGTAGTCCATGATTCGAAGATTAAAAAAGGAACTAATATTGGACCTTTTTCGTATATAAGACCTGGTACAGAAATTTCAGAAAGTGCAAAAATTGGTTCATTTGTTGAGGTAAAAAAATCATTTATCGGAAAGGGAAGTAAAGTTCCACATCTGAGTTATGTTGGTGATGCAGAGATCGGCGATAAAGTAAATATTGGAGCTGGAACTATTACTGTAAATTATGATGGATTTAGAAAATATAAAACAAGAATTGAAGATAATGTGCATGTAGGTTCAGATTCAATGTTAGTTGCTCCCATAACAATTGGTAAAGGTGCTATCACAGGAGCTGGATCGGTTTTAACTAAAGATGTACCCCCAGACTCATTGGCTTTGGAAAGAGGGGAGCAATTAATAAAAGAAGGTTGGGCAAAGAGAAAGAGAGAGTTAGAGAAAAAAAGGCAATTAAAGAAAAAAGATAAAAATAAGGAGGGAAGTTAAATTTGGAAGAGGTTGAAAAAAATTGGATGATGATATTTACTGGCTCGTCTATTCCTGAATTAGGGAAAAAGATAGCTGATAATCTGGGTTTAGAAGTGGGTAAGGTAGAATTATCAACATTTACTGATGGTGAGATATATGTTAGATATTCAGAAAGTGTAAGAGGAGCTCATGTATTTTTAATTCAAACATGCTGTCATCCCGTAAATTATATTATTATGGAAACACTCATTATGGTTGATGCATTAAAAAGGGCATCAGCTAAGAATATAACTGCCGTTATACCTTATATGGGATATTCAAGACAGGATAGAAAAGCAAGAGGTAGAGAACCAATATCAGCAAAATTAATAGCAGATCTGTTATCAACAGCGGGGATAGATAGAATGATGACTATGGATTTGCATGCTGGTCAAATACAGGGATTCTTTGATATTCCTGTTGACCATCTTACAGCAATACCAAAAATAATAGATTATATCAATGAAAAAAATATTGAAGATCTGGTTATTGTATCTCCAGATGCAGGTAGAGTAGGAGTTTGTAGAAACGTTGCAAGTAGGTGCAATGCTGATCTAGCAATACTTTATAAATCAAGACCAAAACCAAATGTAGCTGAAACCATAAATATTGTTGGAGATGTAAAAAATAAAAATGTCTTTATAGTTGATGATTTTATTGATACAGCAGGAACTGTGTGCGAATCAGCAAAATTCATGAAAAAATTAGGAGCTAAGATAATTTATACTGCCTGTACTCATCTTGTATTTTCAAGGCCTGCTTATGAGAGATTAAAGAATGCCCCTATTGAAGAAATAGTTGTAACGGATACAATGCCTATAAAAGAAGGCTTGTTAGGAGACAAATTGGTGGTTTTAAGTATTGTGGATATTCTATCACAAGCAATAAAAAATGTGTTCCAGAATGTATCTGTGAGCGAAATATTTAAGGGAAGAATGTAAATTATATTTAAGATTGTTAGTAAGATTTAACTTTATTAAAAGAATCTTTTTTAAGCAACAAAAAAAATGTAGTGTAAATCCCAGTTCATTAGGAATTATTTTTATTGTAAAACAAGGTAAAATAATTTAGTTAGTAGGGCAAGGCTTTAGCCTTGCTCTAAATATAAGCTTAAATTTGGATTTGTTAAATGAGTTTATTAGAAAGGTTGGTTTTTAATGAAGATAAAAGTTAGTAAAAGGAAGGAGTTAGGAACAGGTCCCTCCAGGAGATTGAGAGCTAAGGGTGAAATCCCTAGTGTTATTTATGGAAGTGATATAGAAGCAACCTCTATAAAAATTGATGTTACTCAGTGGAAAGAGATTTTGAAAGCTCAAGAAAGTGGCAAAAAGATCATGGAACTTTCAATAAAAGGGGATAGAAAGAAGAAAAGCTATAATGTGATGATTAAGGATATACAGAGGCATCCTATTACAAGAGATGTTCTTAATGTTGATTTCCATTCTATTTCATTAAAGGAAAAAGTACAAGCTTCAATACCCCTTATTTTAATAGGAGAAGCGATTGGTGTAAAAGAGGAAGGTGGAATTTTAGAGCAACATTTAAGACATATTGATGTTGAATGTCTGCCAAAGGACATTCCAAAACATTTTGAATTAAATATAGAAAATTTAAAAATAGGAGACGTTTTAAGAGTTTCAGAAATTAGAAGAGAAGAAGAGATAGATATACTTTTAGACTATGATGATGTTATATTATCTATCAGTGCTCCAAGGATGGAAATTGAGGAAGAAGTAATAGAAGAGGAAGAGGAATTTGTTGAAGCTGAGGAGAAAGAGCCGGAAGTAATTGGTGAGAAGAAAGAGGAGGAAGAAAAATCAAAAAGTTAATTTAATAAGGTTGCAATGAAGTTAAAACTTAAAAATATTTTTAACATAAAAAGAAGAAATCATAAAGTTAGAGGAAATTTAAAGGTTATAGTTGGATTGGGAAATCCAGGAGAAAAAAATAGAAAAAATAGACATAATATAGGGTTCTTGATTTGTAATGAAATCTTGAAAAAATTAGGTAACCCAAAGATTGAATTAAAATTCTACGGAGAAATATCTAAGGTAAGTTATAAAAACAAAGAAATTTTGATTGTAAAACCACTTACATCTATGAATGGAAGTGGAAGATGCGTAAAGAAAATAGTTAGAAATTATTCAACATCACTCGATAATCTACTTATAGTACATGATGATATGGACCTCAATTCTGGAAGAATAAAATTTAAAAAAGGTGGTGGTTCTGCAGGACATAAAGGAGTTGAATCTATAATTGACAGAATAAAAGATAAAAATTTCTGCAGATTAAGAATCGGAATTGGGAGACCTCCTGAAAAAATAGACCCAGTTGATTATATTTTACAGGATTTTACAGAAGTAGAATTCAAGCTATTAAAAGATGGAATTAATAATATTACAAGGGCAGTTATAGATTATATAGAATTTGATATAAAATATGTTATGAGTAAGTATAATTAAAATTATTTTATTAGGAGAGTCTCGTAAGATAAGAATTCATATAATTTAAATATAAAAATTAAGAAAAATATAGATATCAGGAAAGATAGGCCTATTAAATTATTTCCTGATATTTTTTGCATTTCAAAAACTATTCCTAATTTAAGAAATTTGTAAAAAAAGCAATAAACTTAGTTTGGAAATTTTATAAAAAATAAAATTTTTAATTAACAAATTTAGAGACAAAAGTGAAACTTGATTTTATCTGCAAAAAAATATCCTCTACCACTAAATGGAAAGAGCTAATAAAGTATATTTCTAAGAATTTCGAAAATGAAAAGGCTTCAGATATACATGTAATTGAAGATGTTTGGTCTTGCCTAATAAGCACTCTTTTTATTCATCTTAAAAAAACATTTGTAGTAGTAGTTCCAGCTTGGGATAAAGCGATACAACTTGCTGAGGATATAAAATGTTATATTGGTGATGAGTTTGTGAATCTATTTCCTCCCCGTGAAAATTTACCTCATGAGAGACTATCCCCGAGTAAAGTTACATCAGGATTGAGACTAAAAACTCTTAATTTACTTCAGAAATCAAAACCAATAATAGTTTTAACCTCTGCTAAAGCTGTAGTAGATAAAATTGCACCGGTTAAAGAAGGTATACATTTACCATTAAATATAAAAATTGGAAGTAAGATTTTATTTGAAAATCTTCTTAACGATATTTCAAAAATGGGTTACATAAGGGAAAACAAGACTTACTTTCCTGGACATTGTAGTGTAAGAGGAGGAATTTTAGATATTTTTGATGTGACAAGCAAAGATCCCTTTAGAATAGAATTTTTTGGTGATACTGTGGAATCTATTCGAGCATTCAGTACAGTTACTCAGAGATCTTTATATGAGTTAAAGAAAATAGATATTTATTCATCAAGAGAGGTCATTATAAAAAATGAAGAAGATAGACAGCGATTAGAACTAAAAAATTCTACCTCTTCAATCTATTATGAAGGTATTGAATCAGACATTGCTAAATATTATAAAAATCCTCAAAATTTTTTCGATTATATATCACAAAAATCCATTTTATTATTTTGTGACCAGACAGAGTTTAATTTAAGATTGAAACAATTAGTTAACCAGGTTTTATATAACCTTGATTTAGAAAATGATTATGAAAAAAAGAGTAATATTTTAAATGCGGTTATAAATCCAGAAAAATATTTAAATGACATAAAAAATCCAATTATCAAATTAAATGAAATAAGTATTAAAGATGATTCATTTTCTTATGAAGTAAAACAGCAGAAAAAAGCAGGAGGGGACAAGCATAAGTTTTTAAAAAATTTAAATTCTGATGCAAAAAATTTAATGCAGAATATAATCTGTCTCAGGTCTATCACAAAGGCTAAAAGATTAATGGATATACTTGATGAGGAGGGAATTCCTCATAGATTTTACCAGAAAATAAAACCAGAATTTGTCCCTAATGTACCAGTTATAATTACTTCACCAATATCAAATGGTTTCTTAGATAAACTGTCCAGAATTTCATTGTACAGTCAATCGGATTTATTCTTAAGAAAAATAAGACATACGTCTGTTTATAAACCAAAGGAAGCTGTTCCTATTACAATGCCGTCAGAACTGAATCCAGGTAATTATATAGTTCATAATATTCATGGTATTGGAATATACTCAGGAATGGGTAAAGAAGAAATAGATGGAGTAATTAGAGATTATTTTCTAATAAATTATGCAGGTAGGGATAGATTATTTGTACCTACTTCTCAAATTGATAAAATCCACAGATATATTGGTCAGGAAAATCCTCCAATTTATAGATTGGGGTCAACAAAGTGGATTAAAGCTAAGAAAAAAGTAAAGCAATCTACTAAAGAAATAGCTGAGGAGCTTTTAAAATTATATGCTGAAAGACAACAAATAGAGGGTTTTTCGTTTCCACCTGACACCCCCTGGCAAAGAGAAGTTGAAGACCAATTTCTATTTGAAGAAACACCAGATCAGATTAAAACTATAAATGAGGTTAAAAGAGACATGGAAAATCCAAGACCGATGGATAGATTAGTTTGTGGAGATGTCGGATATGGAAAAACAGAAGTTGCTATAAGGGCTGCATTTAAAGCTGTTTTGGGTGGAAAACAGGTTGTTATGTTGGTTCCTACTACAATTTTAGCCCAGCAACACTATTATACATTTTCTAAAAGGCTTAAAAGCTTCCCGGTAAAGGTGAGATTATTAAGTAGATTCTTAACTTTAAAAGAACAGAAAAAAGTTATAGAGGAACTAAATGAAGGAACTGTAGATGTAGTAATAGGAACTCATAGATTATTGCAAAAAGACATAAAGATAAAAGATTTAGGTTTAATAATAGTTGATGAAGAGCAAAGATTTGGAGTGAAGCATAAAGAAAAACTAAAAATCTTTAAGAAAAAAGTAGATGTTCTGACATTATCGGCAACTCCAATTCCAAGAACTCTTTATATGTCTTTAATTGGTGTAAGAGATATGAGTGTAATTGATACACCTCCACAGGATAGATTATCAGTTGAAACTGCTGTAGGAGAAATAAATTATAATCAAGTCAAAGATGCTATTGAATTTGAGTTGAGAAGGGGAGGTCAAATATTCTATGTTCATAATAGAATAAAGACCATTTTAAATGTAGCGGAAAGAATAAGAACTTTAGTACCAAATGCTCGGATAGTAATTGCTCATGGTCGGATGAGAGAAGAAAAATTAGAAAAAGTTATGATAGATTTTGTTGATGGAAATTATGACATACTAGTATGTACAACAATTGTTGAATCTGGATTAGATATTCCAACAGTTAATACCATGATTGTTGAAGATTCTGATCAATTGGGACTTGCCCAACTATACCAGCTTAGAGGGAGAGTTGGAAGGGGAGATAAAAAAGCATATGCTTACTTTTATTACAATGATAAGAGATTATTAACTCCTGAAGCTTATAAAAGATTACACGCACTGAGAGAATTTTCTCAACTTGGTTCAGGATTTAATTTAGCTATGAGAGATCTGGAAATAAGAGGAGCAGGTGAGATATTAGGACCAAAACAACATGGACATGTGATTTCTGTTGGTTTTGAACTATATTGTCAGCTCATCAGAGAAGCCATTGATGAAATGAGGGGGGAGAAAAAAGAAAAGATTCCAGGGATAACAATAGAAATTCCTATTTCAGCTTTTATTCCAAAAGACTACATTAGTACTGATTCTCTAAGAATAGAGGCGTATAGGGAAATAAAATCTGCTGATACATTAGAAAAAATAGATGATTTAATTGATAGTTTTAAAGATCGATATGGTTTAAGACCAGAAACATTAAAAAATCTCATAGAAATTGCCAAATTAAAGGTTCTTATGAGAAAAGCAGGTATTTTTAAAGGTATTTCAATGGATAAATATGAAATTGTATTCTTCCCTGTTATATTAAGCGAATATCAGCAGAATGAGATAATAAAAAAATTTCCTAAAGCAAGATTTATTACTTCTTCCAGAACCCTAAGGATAAAAGGAGTAAATGCCTATCCAGGAATTATAATATTACAGAAATTATTAAAAGAGCTAATTGATTTAAAATATAATAGTAATTAATTTTATATTATTGTAACTATGATATATTAAAATAGTTTAAAACTTATCAAATTAAAAATAATTATGATAAAAATGGGGTCAGGTCTTAACATGAGACTTATTAGCTTTGGGTATACTTTCTTGACTGAAAATGTCTTCGAAAGTATACCACAAAACTATTAATAGAAATTATATAGAGCAAGGCTTTAGCCTTACTTAATAATACAACCCTAAAGGGTTACCCTACATAATTTATTAAAACAATTAATAATAAAGTTTTATAATTTATTCATTGTTAAAAGAAGATTTTAGTGACTAAGGCAATTTTTGTTAATGATATAATTTAAGAAAATGAAATTTAAGAGGGATAAAAAATATACATTTAAAGATTTATTAGACATAATGGCACATTTAAGAGGTCCAAACGGTTGCATATGGGACAAAGAACAGACTTCAAAGTCTATAAAGAAAAATTTGATTGAAGAGGCATATGAAGTTGTTGATGCTATCGATAGAGATGATAGTGAGGGGCTCAAGGAAGAACTCGGTGACCTATTATTATTAATTGTTTTTCATGCTCAAATAGCAAACGAGGAGGGAAAATTTGATATTTATGGAATAATAGATTCTCTAGCCAATAAACTAACAAGAAGACACCCGCATATATTTGGTGAGCTAAAACTTAAGTCATCTAAAGAGATTTTAAGAAATTGGGAAAAAATAAAGGAACAGGAGAAAAAGTCAAAGAAGGAAAAAATTGTTAAAATCTCTAAAACTCATTCAACATTACCTGCACTACAATATGCTCAACAATTACAAGAGAGAGCAGCAAGGGTTGGTTTTGATTGGGATAAAAAAGAGGATTTGATACCAAAACTTAAGGAGGAAATCTCAGAATTAGAAATAAGTTTAAAAAGAGATTCTAAATATTTACCTGATGAGATAGGAGATTTGTTATTTACAGCTATAAATATTGCGAGAAGATATGGGATTGATTCAGAGAATGTTTTAAGAAGGTCTTCAAATAAATTTAAAGATAGATTTGATATTATGAAAAAATTAGCAAAAGAGCAGGGAAAAACACTCGAAAAATTATCATTAGATGAGAAGGAAGTTCTGTGGCAGAAAGCAAAAAAGATACTAAACTCTGAATAAGGAGAGAATTTATGAGAAAAACAAAAATAATGTGTACTATAGGTCCAACAACAAGTAATGAAGAAATGATAGGTACGATGATTGATGAAGGGAGTGATATATTCAGGTTAAACTTTGCTCATCTAAATCAAGATGAAGTAGAAAAAAATATAAAAATGATAAGAAAAATCTCAGATAAGAAAGGTATAGATGTTGCAATATGTGTAGATCTTCAAGGTCCAAAAATAAGGTGTGGTAAGGTAAAAGGAGATAATATTCAACTTAAAGAGGGTGAAAAATATTTCCTGACTACAGAGCCATATTTGGGTGATGAAAATAAATTACAGATTTTATATAAAGGATTTGTAAAAGATATAGAACCAGGAGCAAAAGTTCTATTAGATGATGGAAAAATTGAGCTTGAGGTTGTAAGGAAAGAACCTGATGAAGTTGAATGTGAAATAATAAATGGTGGAATTATTAGATCAAATAAGGGAGTTAACCTTCCAGAGACCACATTAAGTCTCGATTCATTCACTCCAAAAGATCATAATGATTTAGTTTTTAGTCTTAATCATGATATAGATTGGGTTAGTATATCATTTGTTCGGTCAGAAAAAGATATTGAGAAGGTGAGAGAGGTTATAGAAGACTATGGTTCAAACATCAGATTAATAGCAAAAATAGAAAAACATGAAGCAATTAAAAATATTGATTCAATAATAGGAGCATCTCATGGAGTAATGGTCGCAAGAGGTGACTTGGGAGCTGAAATACCAATTGAAGATGTACCTAGATATCAAAAGATGATAATAAATCGCTGTAACCAACAGGGAAAACCCGTAATTATTGCAACCCAGATGTTAGAATCGATGGTTAAAAACCCAAGACCAACAAGAGCTGAAGCCAATGACGTTGCAAACGCTGTTTATGATGGAGCAAGTGCAGTTATGTTATCTGCTGAAACTGCAATAGGTAAATATCCAGTTGAGAGTGTAAGAATTATGTCAAGGATAATTAACAGTACTGAATCAATAATTGATTATGGAGCTAAAATGATAGAAAAATTGAAGGTTGGTTATAAGAGTGTGACTGATTCCATAGCACTTGCTTCTTGTGAAATAGCAAAGAATCTTGATGCGGCTGCTATTATAACTTCAACCCAATCAGGTCATACTGCTCGTGAGATATCAAAAAATCACCCCTCAACTCCAATTGTAGCTGTAAGCCCTATTCAAAGAGTAGTAAATCAATTGAAATTATCATGGGGAGTTTATCCTATTTTATCAAAGCGCTCAAAAAGTATAGATGAGATGATAGATAATGCAGTAAAACTTGCGTTAGAAAATAAATTTATTAGTAAAGGTGATATTACAGTAATAACCGCTGGAGTATTAGTTGATAGACCAGGAACAACAAATATGCTACAGGTGCATATAGTGTAGTCTATTAATTACGGTTATATAACTTTATATTTATTTTTTCAGCATGAATTTTTTTATATATTAATATGTATTATGTCTTTTACATCTAACCTCTATAAAGATATCTTTTATCTTAGTAATTAAAAACCTGAACAAAAAGAAGGAAAAATTGTTTTTTAATTTAATATAAAGTTGTATAGTATTTTAGATATCTTAAGAAATGGAGAAGATTTGGCTAAAGCAGGCAAGGACAGGTATCAAGAGAAAATTTCAAAAAGGATCAGGGAGAAAGAAAGAAGTAAAATAAGAAAATTAATTACTCCTACAACAATACTTCTTATATTATTTATTCTTATCTTTTTTATTATTAATACACCAACTGCTACTGAAATTCTAAATCAAAGAGAAGAGATAAAAGCACTTCAGAATGAATTAGAACAAATTAAAATTGCAAATCAGGAACTTAGAAAAAAAATAGGAATAATGAGTTCTGATGAATATATTGAGGAAGAAGCAAGAAGAAAATTTGGCTTTATTAGAGAGAATCAAACTGCTTATGTAGTTGTGAATCAATCTCAAAATAACGAAGGTGATTCTAAAAATAATCAGGACAAATTTGGTATAAAATATCAATTTTGGGAAAATTTTGCTGCAAACTACTGGTCCCTCAAACATTAATCACCAATATCAAAATTAGTAATTTTAATAATTTTTTAATCTAAATTTCCATTTTTAATTTTTTAATTTGAAATGATTTTAGCTTCAATAGATGTAGGAACAAACTCAATAAGGCTTTTAATTTCAGAATTCAAGAATTCAGCTCTGTTTGATATTGTAAGAAAAGTGAAGATTACTCAGTTAGGTGAGGGAATGGATAAAAATAAACTAATTTCCGAAGATGCCCTAAATAGAACTTTAAATGTTTTAAAAGAGTATAAAAAGATAATTGATAAACATAAAATTTATAAATATCTTGTGGTTGGTACAAGTGCTTTAAGAGAGTGTAAAAATAGTAAGCAATTTATTGAAATAGTAAAAAAAGTTTCAAATTTAAAAGTTAAAATTAAATCAGGAGAAGATGAAGCGTATTATGGCTTTCTTGGAGCTACTCATCAGTTCAATGATAAAAAAACAAGGCTTGTAGTTGATATAGGAGGTGGTAGCACTGAACTTATATTGGGGAAACCAGGAAAGATAAAATTATCACATAGTTTGCCTATTGGATGTATTAGATTGACTGAAAAGCATTTATTATCCGATCCACCTAATAAAGAACAGATAAAAAATTCTTTTATATTTTTAGAATCAATTTTAAGGAATTCACTTAAAAAGATTTCAGATTTTGATATCTATCAAATAATTGGTCTTGGAGGCACAATCTCAGCATTAGTGTCTATTAAGCAGAAACTTAAGAAACACAATTTTAATAAAATCCATCTTTTCAAACTTAAAATAGAGAATATTGAAAAGATATTTGAAAGATTATCAAAAATTTCTTTAAAAGAAAGGAAAGAAGTAATTGGCTTAGAAGAGAAAAGAGCAGATACTGTTTTAGGTGGAACTATAATTTTATTGTCTTTGTTAAGAATTTTTAAAAAGAATGAGATTATAATAAGTCAAAGGGATATGTTAGATGGTATAATTTATTCACTTATTTAATATAAATATTTCTCTCTATTACAAAAGTTTTTATAATTGAAGTTGTCATTTTAAATCATTGTGTGTTAGGGGTCCTTTCTATGATCTAAAATGTTTAGTATTGCTTTTAAAATTTAAACAGTTTAAAATAAGAAATTATTTTTTGCATTTTTATATAAAATAGAGGATAATATTTTCACATAAAAATGTTTCATATAAAAAGAGTTATATGAAATGGCTGGTTAAGCATTAAAGGAGTTGATAATAAGAATCAAATAGATCTTCTGTAAATTTTTTTAATGAAAGTTCTCTTGTGTTTAATAATTACTTTCACTGTGAAGTTTGAATTGCTATCTTGCATCTACTTCCAAAGAAACGTTAATAGACTGAGAGAAATAAGTATAAGGAGGTTACTATGCAAGGTAGTAAACTATATGTCGGAAATCTTAGCTATACTGTAACTAATGAAGAGCTAAAAGAATTGTTCTCCAAACATGGCGAGGTTAAGGAAGTCAATATAATTGAAGGTAAAGGTTTTGGATTTGTTGAAATGTCTAAACAAGAAGAAGCTGAAAAAGCAAAAGAAGAATTGAATG
>Ga0114921_10000398_pt1 | contig 18499 bp, 18 predicted proteins | sample BentaG_FD_87016 | JGI IMG/M metagenome (GOLD analysis project Ga0114921, IMG submission 87016) | Deep subsurface microbial communities from South Atlantic Ocean to uncover new lineages of life (NeLLi) - Benguela_00093 metaG | ecosystem: Environmental > Aquatic > Marine > Oceanic > Sediment ... | reverse complement strand
CGGATCGAACCTTTCTTGACCTGGCGTGCCGAAGATGTCCACAGAGAACTCTTTGTGATCTATATGACCATGATCCAAAGCAATAGTTGTTGCCAGTCTATCTACCGAAACCGCTCTCGTTGATAAGGCATGCACCAGTGTAGATTTCCCTGTATTGTACGGACCGGTGACGAGTATTTTTGGTATAAACGCCTTTATGCCTCCCGGTCTTATAACCTTGAAAAGGATATATTTTTTCTCTGGCTCAGTCCAGTTAGCCTTGACGATGCCATAATACTGCCCGAAAATGACCCTTTCTGCTATCCCTCCAACTACGACTACGGAATCAAAAAGTTCTTCCCTTACCTTGTTAAGGGTGTCCTCAGAATAAGGCCAAGCAGTAAAGTTATACACACCTACACCATCATGAAGCATTGTGTATTTGTTCCATTTTTCAACATACTCTAAAGTTTCCTGTTCCCCGCACATATCCATAATTGCTGAGATGGAGCCAAAGATAATGCTACCCTTACCGCACTCCTCAATCACCTTTTCTATGACTTCATTAAAGCTGGTGATATCCGTAGGGTCTTCAACAACATACTTCTCTTCGGATTCCAGACCTATCAATCCAGAATATGCATCTATTATAGCGAAATTATCCTTATACTTATCTAAACCCCAACCGAATTCCTTGAACCTCTCCCTGGCGTCTCTAGGATTTCTAGTAGAGGCGATGAAAACGCAGTTATTTCCGTTTTCTAGATTGGTATAGATGGTTTGCATAGCAAATATCTCGCCCTCAACACCTGGGTGGACATAATATAGTAGGGTTTTGCCGTTAGGTATCCCCCCCTTCAAGAACTTGTCCAACCTTGGTATCCCTGTTTCTGGCATTTCAAACCTCCTTAACGACAAACTCGTTATTTTCTATTGTATATTCTGCCCATTTCGTAGGCATTGGGGTTATGCCACTGACCCTCAAAAGTCTCTTATCTCCTTCCTCTTTAAGTTCAATAACCCCTTGAACCAGTTGTTTTAGTGTCGTGACAACCATAGAATCATGCATCCCCTCCTCTATGGTATAGATTCCCAGGCCATCAACCGCCCTAACCTTGCCTGTAAAGACATGAAGGAAGCGATAAACAGTCTGGATATTTGAATACATAAGGAGATTCGAAAGGGATTCTATCACCAGCCTTATCTTCTTCATCTGTTTTTTCCTCCAGAACTCCTCTAAAAATTGGCCCACCGCAATAGAGATCCCCGTCATATCAACGGCACTTCCGACCAAAACGACATTCTTAGCTGTTTCAGTTTTACCAGTGCCCAACGACCTTGATATGCAGTCTACTATTCCGTATGCATCCTCATATTGATCGAGAGGAAGACCGCATTTGGCATACTTGTCTTTAATCTTACTGCCACTGTCTTTGGTGGAGATATAGATTCCTGCCTCTTTATCCTTTAAGCCGTTATACATAATTGCCCTTGCAAGGAAGGCCTTCCCGGTTAGCGGAGGTCCGATCACCAAGATGTTGATAGCTACGGGAATGTCTCCAGTGAGAATATCCAAACCTTTTATTCCAGTAGCATAGTCGGGTATATAGATACCCCCAGTTATTCTATTTACAGCAGCCCCTTAATCTTTTCGGCGGCTCCGTCCATCTCTACAAGTATCAAGCCCAGCCCGGTTTCGGGGCCTGTCATAACCACAAACAGGGCTTTTGGTCCAGCGCCGCAGACTATCATTTTCGCCTCATCTGATTCTGCGATAACCCTTTCCGGCACTTCTTTACCAAGCTCAGAAACAGCTGTCTCGGCTGCCCCAAGCATCGTCGCAGTCATCGCCGCGAAGGTTTCCGCATTGACATCTGTGGGAATATCTGCTGCCATGAGTAAACCGTCTCTGGAGACCACCAGAGAGGCATCTACATCTCCTATCTTCTCCATGTCTTTCAAGACTTTTTCTAGCATTTCTTTTGTTGTGGCCACTTTTCCTCTACCTAAAGTAACGATTAATACTCATATATATTCATATATATAAATTGGGGTTATCTAATGATTCCATAAAATCTGATAACCTTCCCCCACTTTAGATGCTATTTTTACCACGGCCCCACGGGAAGGATAACGCTTATTATGCGGAAGCGATCATGGTGGTCTGATTAGACTTTCGCTGATTTTTCGACAACTACTTCCTCGGATTCTTTTTTGGACGATCCCGTGAAAAAACCGGGCTCTTCTTTATAAACATTATCAAAATTCAATTAAACAGGTTGGACAGTGTGTTTGGGATTTTAGGGTAACACGTCACACTATTTGCTCTTCTCTCCAGCCCCAACTACCTTCAAAAATCGGTCTCCCACTGCCTCTTCTACAAGTCTTAAAAGCGAGCCCTTGTCCTTAACGCCTCCAAAAAGACCAAGGGGTATCTTCGCTGCAGCAGCAGTTGAGTGACCGCCTGCCTGCCCGATATCGCCAAACGCCGTATTCATCGCCTCGCCCAGGTTGATCCTTGTGTCTCTGTTCCTTGAAGATACATGCACAACGTCCTTGCCGATGCCATAAACGAGGACCGTCGACACCCCCTCGAGTTTTAAAAGATAATCGGCGGCCTGTGGGAGTATATCTCGGTCTCTTATGAAACCGGCATTGGAAGTAAGGTGGCTGCCGACAATCCGCCTGTTCTTTATTGCCGCGCCCAGCGCATCGAGCGTCTCGGAAGACATAAGGGGTGTTTGTATCTTGGCGACCAAATCATGATTCGCCTTTGGATACAGCACAGCAACGGCATTTAAATCAGCTGGCGTCGCTCCCCTTGTGAAGTCCTGGGTATCCGTCTTTATGCCATAAAGCAGAAGCGTTGAAAGCTCCTCGCTCAACTCGTAGTCCATGTGAAGAAGGTACTGGGTCATTATGGTAGAGGTTGCACCGACTTCAGGCCGGACGTCCACGTATTTGCCCTTTAACTGCTTTTTATCTACCGGGTGGTGGTCTATGATAATGTCCGGTACAATATCGCTGTTCAGTGGATTGTTCCGGCCCGGTATCGACGCCTCTATCAGTGCTATTTTGGAGTAGTCCCTCAAATCTTTAACCTTTGAAATATGGATGAGCTGGATGCCCATGAGATTCACAAGCGCCCGGTTTTCTTCGTGGCCTATCTCTTCGCCATATATTATATCCGCTGTCTTTCCCTCTTTTTCTATTATTCTCTTGAGAGCCACGGCACTCGCAATGGCGTCTGGATCTGGATTGTTCTGGGTAACTATCGCAATGCCCTTGTCTGCCTCGGATATTATTTTCTTTAATTTCTTTAGTTTCTTTTTTGGTTCTATCTCATCGAGGTGTGAAACCGTATATTTAGCGATAACATTTGACGGGTAGATTACAACGTCTGCCTCCTCTGGTGAGAACTCCTTCTCTGTGCTGTATATCCCTGCCCTGACTACAACCATTACTTCAGTGTTTATTGCCCTTACTGCCTTTGCCGTTTTTTTATTCAGGTCCAGGTCGGTTGTCAGGATTAAAACCACATCTGCTTTCTCTACCCCTGCCCTTTTCAGGTCTTGCTTGGAAGTCATATCCCCCCGGATTATATCTGTAAAGCCGGCGTCCTTCAGAGTTTTTATCGTTTCAGGGTCTTTTTCAACTATAACGATCTCCCTTTTGAGCTCAGAAAGCTCTTTGGCGGCGAGGTATCCTGCCGTGCCGCATCCCAAGATGACGTGCATAGAAGATGGTAATATTAATAAAGTAATATTAATAAATTTGGGTGGAGGTGTGTTTAAATGAGTAGAGACGTCTGTCCGGAAGAAATCAACTTCTATGTCCTAAGAAGCCTCAGGAATGGTGCTTTGAAGGATAGGGAGGAGATAATTAGGGAGGTAAAATACGAAATTTTAAACGCAGATGATATGGGTATAGAAAAGTCGATAGAACAGGTCGATATGATTACCAACAGGTACACGGCCGTCACTGACCCTCTGGTAAGTGAGCTTGTACCATTCTATGCGTTCATAAATGTCAGGGAAAACTTCAAGGCCGTAACAGATGCAATAAAAAAGAACATAGGAGAGGTATCTATGCGGGATATGATAGTCGGTGTATACGACCTCATAGGGAAGCCAGACTTTTTGATTGTGGGTCTAACAAGGGGTGCAAAAGGAAAAAAGGCCGAGCAGTTTATCCATGACGTCCTGAGCGAGATGGGTGGTGAAGATATCCACAATCATCTGACAATACAGGTAGAGATACCCAGGGCAATAAAGAAATTCTGGCACTGTAAATTCGAGCTGGAGGACATCGACGAGCGTCTTGGGAAGATCAGGGAAGTCGAGTACGACCCTCTGGTTTTAAAAGAACTCCAGGAGGAGTGCAGATTTAAGATAAGATCCCGTGAAATTAGACTGCTTGAAGAGAGCGGTATTGTCAAGGGTTATTCGGTGGTTATAGACGCAAGCAAATACCAGAGCGATCGCTGGAAGTTTATAAAGGCATTTATCCAGGTAGACGCTCTTTACAACAAGTTTGAAGACCTGTACCGCCTGCTGGAGGAGAGACACGGCAAGGACACACGGGGCATGATAGAAATTCCTTACAGCAGATACGGCATTCTAATCGAGTGTGAATGTGCAAACATTGCAAGACTTGGAGACATAATGAGCACAATAAGGAACTGTGAATATGTAAGAACCACCAGGACTGCAATAGCGAGGGATGTTATCAAGGAAGAATTGTGGGTGGTATAGTATTGTACAAGCGAATTAGGGATTTAATAGAGAAGCAGGGGCGCTGGCGCGAAAACTGCCTTAACATGATCGCGAGCGAAAATATCACCTCGAATGCTGTAAGGGACGCCGTGGCCTCGGACCTTGGACACAGATACGCGGAGGGGCTTCTGGGCGGCAGGGACGAAGAGGGCCTCCAGATATTCGAGAGATTTTATCAGGGTACGGGATTCTTCGACGAAATAGAATCCATTGCCATGAAGCTGACAGAAAAGCTATTCAGCGCAGACCATGCAAACCTCGTTCCGGTTTCCGGTGCGGTGGCGAACCTTGTAGCGTACTTTGCGCTTACAAAATATGGTGACTCCGTCTCGGGTCTCTCCATAATGTGCGGAGGGCATATAAGCCACACCCACATAAGCGCAGCCGGAGTTATGGGCCTTCGGGATTTCCCATATCCATTTGACAAAAAAGAGATGAACATAGACGTCGAACTGGCGAAAAAGGCGGTGCTCGAAAAAAGGCCGAAACTGATGATATTCGGCGGGAGCCTGTTCCTGTTTCCGCACCCCGTAGAGGAGATGCGAGAGGTCGCAGATGAAATCGATGCATACGTCATGTATGACGGGGCGCATGTGGCAGGGCTGATTGCCGGGGGGAAATTTCAAAACCCTTTAAAGGAGGGTGCAGACGTGATGACCTCCAGTACACACAAGACCTTCCCAGGACCCCAAGGGGGAATGGTGATGTGCAAAAATTACCTGAAAGAGAAGATTGACAATGCGGCATTCCCTGGATTGATGAGCAATCACCATCTGCACCATGTCGCAGGGTATGCAATAGCAGCAGCCGAAATGAAAAAATTCGGCAAAGCATACGCAGGGCAGATAGTAAAGAACTCGAAAGCGCTTGCACAGGCGCTCTATGAAAGAGGATTCAACGTGCTCTGCGAACACAAGGGATTTACAGAAAGTCACCAGGTTGTCATGGATGTCACAAGTATAGGCAATGCCAGAGAGATTGTCGAGACTTTGGAGAGTGCTAACATCATAGTCAACAAGAATCTTCTGCCGTGGGACTCTCTCGAGCGCACCAAAGACCCCTCGGGTGTTAGAATCGGAGTTCAGGAAATGACCAGATACGGGATGAAAGAGGGAGAAATGGATGAGATTGCAGAGCTTATGAAAAAGATTGTCGCTGATAAAGCCGATACCGAAAAAATTAAGAAGGAAGTAATAGAACTAAAGAAAAATTTCACGAATATTGGGTTTAGTTTTAAGGAGGTCACCTAACATTAACAAAACAGAATTGGCGAAACATGAGGCCGAATTGGACCGGTTGATAAAAGAAAGAAGCGATTTGCTGGCAGGAGTGAGGCAGGTTAAAGACGAGACCTCTAAAATGCGGAGTTTGCTTAGAGAGTTCAACGCTAAAAAGAGAGATGCGATTAACGCCATAAAAATAAAGAACATTGAAGCAAACAACTACCGGAAAGAAAGAGATAAGGTAAATGCCAAGATAAAGGGCTTCAAAAAGGAGAGGGAAAAGGAAAATAACACTGCCAAGAACCTTATAGAAAAATTTAAAAAACTCAAGGAAAAGGCACCGGGGGGGGATTTCAGGAAAATGCAAAAAGAGCTAAGTATCCTTGAATGGAAGCTCCAGACCAGCGTCATGGAGGTAAAAAAGGAGGATGATCTGGTAAAACGGATTGAAACGCTGAAAAAAGAGCTAAGCGGCCATAAAGATCTAATAGAGCTATCAAAAACCATCGACAAACATAGGAAGCAGTCACAAAAATTCCATAGGAATGTATTAAAACTTTCAGAGGAGTCACAGAAGCACCACGAAAAGTTCCTGCCCGTAGTGGGAGAGATAAAGAAACTCGAAGATGAGATAGATAAGATAAACAAGAAGAAGGCAGAACTAACTCCCCACTTAGATAAATATAATAAGGAGCTCGATGGATTAACACAAAGACTAAGGGAACTTGAAGCGGACATAAAGAAAATTGAGGCGGAAACTGAGGCTATTAGTGTAGGGGCCACGGAGGAAGAGTTGGAAGATATGGCAAAAACGGTCTACAAGAAATTTAAAAATGGTGAAAAGCTCGGTCTGGATGACATATATCTTCTTAGGAGATTCAATTTGGTATGAAACAAGAAAAAATCCTGGTTTTGTGTATAGACCGTGACGGTGACATCAAAAGTAAAGTAGGAGAGGCGGGGCCAATTTACGGTAGGGAAAAGACGCTTGATGTCGCGATTAGACTTGTCATGAAAGACCCATCCGAATCGGATGCAAACGCACTCTTTGAAACTATAAAGATAGGGGACAATCTTGCCAGCGAGGGCAAAGACGTTGAAGTAGCGGCAATAACTGGCAGTGAAAACATTGGTGTTGAGTCCGATGCAATTATTTCGGAACAGCTTGGAGAAGTATTAGAGGGTATTAAACCCAAAGGAGTAATACTGGTAACTGACGGCGCAGAGGACGAGTATATACTGCCTATAATACAGTCGCAAACAAAGGTCATTTCCGTTAGAAGACTGATAGTACAACAGAGCGAAAGACTGGAGAGTACATATTATGCGATTCAGAGCTTTCTAAAAGACGTGATAAGTGATCCAAAACTTTCAAGGGTCATGATAGGGCTTCCGGGTATAGCGTTAATACTATATTTCGCCCTTGGGGAACGTGGATGGAGGCTCACTGTAGGTATAATTGGAACATTTCTGCTCATCAAGGGCTTTGGGCTGGAAGACCAGATCCGGAGATTCTACGAGGAGTTCAAATCCTCATTTACTACAGGAAGGGTGAGCTTCTTTTTCTACGCCGTGGCTGTTCTAATCGCTGCTGTCGGAATACTATCCGGACTGGATGCGGTCAATAATGCAGGGGTTGCATATGGAAATATTATGATATCGGTCCCGATATTTATTTCGCGATCTGTTAGCCTTTCGGCATTTGCGGCAATGGTGGCTCTGGTCGGAAGAGGGGTAGACTCTGTCGTAGACGGTCACGGAATTGCTCGCTATGTATTTATAGCAGTCCTCGTTGTCGGCGTTTGGCTGATGGCCAATACCTTAAGCCTGTTTATTTTGGGCAAGATGAGTCAGATGGATTTCGCAATAAATGTTACTCTGGTGCTGATACTTTCCATATTGACCTTCCTGTCTATACGGTCTCTAAAAAAGATGGCAACGCCAGTAAGCTAGGTTTCACCATTTTAAGCACTGCTTACATGCGAACGAACCCTCACTCCGCAAGCGGAGTACGGCATTCGACGAACGAAGTGAGGAGAATGCCGTGGGATTCACAATGAACTGCTAAGATGACATACGAGTGAATCCTTACTCCCTCTGGAGGAGTATGGCATTTTTGAATGAAATGACAAAAATGCCTACGGGAGATAGTGCAGCATCGCTGTTGCTAGGGTGAAATAGACAGTGAGGCTTAGGATGTCTTGAGTAGTCGTAATAAATGGGCTGGAAGATATTGCAGGGTCAACGCCAAGCCTGCTGAAGAACATAGGTATCAATATGCCCGTCGCGCTTGCTAGAGTCATGGCAAAAAACATGCTCGTTCCAACAATGATCCCAATCATCGGCATCTGTACTATCAGCTGTGCAACTATTGCCATTCCTATTCCAATCAAGACTCCCATTATAAACCCTATTTTAAGTTCTCTTAGAAAGTATCTTCCAGGTTTTTCTATATCTTTTGTCGCAAGTCCTCTTATGAATATGGTTGACGACTGAACGCCCACGTTCCCGCCCAATGCCATGATGACCGGTATAAAGAGGGCCAGCATTATAAAAGTAGCCAGAGTGAGAGTGGTTTCAAATAATTTCAGTACATAGGCCGAGATTAAGCCTCCGAAGAGGGCGAATATGAGCCACGGTAAACGTGCTTTGACGACTGCCCATATTGAAGCGTCTATCAATTTATCTATCTTCTCCCCGGTACCAGCGAGGTGTCCCATGTCCTCGACTACTTCCTCTTCTATGACGTCCAGCACGTCGTCTACGGTGACTATACCTAAAAGTATATCATTTTCATCGACAACCGGTACCACTGTTAGGTCGTAATCTGCAGTTATTCTTGCAACTGCTTCCTGGTCAGTTCTGGCGTCTACTCTAATCACGTCTGGATTCATAATATCTCTAAGCATGTTGTCGGCAGACGCAAGCACCAGATCCCTTAATGACAGCACTCCTGCAAGTCTCTTGTCTTTATCTACTACATAGACGTAGTAAATCATCTCGAACTCTCTGGCCTTTTCTCTTATGTAATCAATTGCCTCCTTGACCGTATTCTCAGCACTCAGATGCACGACCTCGGTGGTCATAATCCCGCCGGCAGTGTCCGAGGGGTGTCTTAGAAGTATTCTGGCCTCCTCCCGTTCTTCTTTTGTAAAACATCTGAGAATATTTCTTTTGGCGTCTAAAGGCAGGTTTTTGAGTACGTCTACCCTTTCATCCGGTGGCAACTTCACTAGGAGCTCTGCCGCCTTTTTTGGGGAGATGATCTCAATAAATTCGACTTGTCTATCATCTGGCAGTTCAGGCAAGAGTTCAACAAGGACACTGCGCCTCATGTTTGATAGGATTTCGCGTTGGACATCCTCGTCCAGCTCTTCGATAAATTCCCACAGGTCGTGAGGGTGAGTATCTTTTGCAATCTCATTGACCTTTGGCCAATTCTTCTCCTTGACAAGCCCATGGAGATTTTTTTCGGTTTCTTCAGATAGTGTAATCTCGCCCACCTCTTATCTAGCGTAACTGCCCAGGTTTTTAAAGTTTTTCGCATAACAAAAGGCTTAAATTTACGTGTCTTGATGGTAGGATATGATAGGCATCATAGGCGGGACTGGGATATACGACCCCAAAAGCGTGAAAGAAATAGCAGTGAAAGAGGTGGAAACTCCGTACGGGGATGCGCCAGAGGTAAAAATCGTAGAGTTTAACGGAAAACGGGTTGCTTTTCTGCCGAGGCATGGAAAATCGCATGCAATTCCACCGCACAGGGTGAACTACCGCGCAAACATATATGCCCTGAAGCAGGTCGGTGTTGACGGAATCATATCCACGAACTCTGTGGGGGGCATCAGCGATTCTCTCGCTCCGGGAGACGTGATGATACCACACGATTTTTTAGACTTTACCAGGGGGAGAAAGTCAACGTTCTATGATGACAAGGTGGTACATGTAGACATGTCAAGTCCCTATTGCCCGGAAATCCGCGAGGCCCTCATAAAGGCAGCTGGCACCATATCAAAGGTATTCTCCAATGGTGTATATGCCTGTACACAGGGGCCAAGATTCGAGACTCCTTCTGAAATCAGGCTGATCAAAACCCTCGGCGGTGACGTTGTCGGGATGACCGGCGTGCCGGAGGTCGTGCTCGCCAGGGAAAAGGAAATTTGCTACGGCTCCGTATGCATTGTGGCCAACTTTGCAGCCGGTATATCAGAAGAGAAGCTCACCGCCACGGAACTCATGGAAATCGTAAAGGAGAATGAGGCGACAGTGAGAAAAATTATTACCGGCGCAATAAAAAATATTCCAGAGCACCGCAAATGTGAGTGCGGCCGGGCGTTGGAGGGGGCAGAAGTTTGAGGGCAGTGCCCCTCAGATGCAGAACGCCTCCAGGGAGGGAAGCGCTGGAGAAATACAAAGATGTCCAGCTTATCGACCCCGCGTACATCGCGGGAGAGGAACATCTTAAATCTGCCATCTTTCAGGCAGAAAAGGCCTTCCTTAGAAAAGAAAACATATCCACAAGTCCCCTCATCGAAGTGGTGGTCAGGGCCTCGCTTAACAGGCAGATAAAAAACGCCTTTGAACTCCTCGGGCCCAAAGGCTCAAACGAGGTAGTAGCAATATCAAAGGAGTACCCCGAACGGTTCATCGAGGAATACGGGTGCAGTGAAGACAAAAGCATGCTCGACGTCGATGAAAAAAAGTTTGAAAAAATTAAAGAAGTATTCCACATTGGTGAAAGAGAGATAATGGCAGTGTCTGGCAGGGAATTTGAAGACAGAATGAAGACGCTGCAAAGAATCATCGCCGAAAGGATTGCGCTGCTTAATAAAGTTTAAGACGTTATATATCAAAAGTGATTGCAATGTTCGACCGTGTTACAGAAAAGGAAGTTACAAGGGCCATCGTAGAGGGCTTTGCGAAGGACTTTGCGGAGTATGCGGAAAGCGATGTGATTATAGTTGGGGGCGGTCCGAGCGGGCTTACTGCCGCAAAGGAGCTTGCGTCCGCTGGTGTCAAAACGCTCATAGTAGAGCGGAACAATTATCTCGGTGGAGGCTTCTGGATAGGTGGCTATTTGATGAACAAGGTAACTGTGAGGGCCCCTGGGCATAAAGTACTCGATGAGATCGGCGTGCCGTACGAAGAATACTCCAAAGGCCTTTACGTCACGAATGGCCCGCATGCATGCTCGAAGCTTATAGCGGCAGCCTGTGATGCAGGCACGATGGTACTGAACATGACAAAGCTGGATGACGTTGTTTTAAGAGAGAAAAATAGAGTAGCAGGCGTTGTGATAAACTGGACGCCCATCTCTGCACTCCCGAGAGAGATAACATGTGTTGATCCAGTGTCCATAGAATCTAAAATCGTTATAGACAGTACCGGGCACGATGCGGAGGTCGTCGATGCGCTCGTCAGGAGGGGGCTTATGAAAGTAAAGGGCTTCGGTGGCATGTGGGTTGAAAAAAGCGAGGACGCGGTTGTCGAGCATACCGGATTTGCCCACCCTGGACTTATCGTCACGGGCATGGCAGTATCGACTGTCTATGGACTCCCGAGGATGGGGCCCACGTTCGGTGCGATGCTTCTTTCCGGCAAAAAGGCAGCTGAAATCGCCATTGAACACCTGCAAAAATGATGAAGATATTCCTCTACTCCAGGGAGAAATTTGAATTTGTCGACGAAATAAAAAAATATCTTGGTGAGACGGTAAGTAAGGCAAAAGTTGAGGTTAGGGGAGATTTTATCAATTACTTTTCAGGTACTGAAACAGAAAAACTCGCACTAGAGATTGCAAGGATTAGGGTCACAGACGTGAATGCCCCCTTTGCGTACAGCGAGTCGCTGTATGGAGAAATCGAGCACGAGAAACGGGTGCTTTCTGGCAATGGGTCTTCTTTTGGAGTACTTTACGATGGCTTTAAACTTCACGGAATCCTTCAAAGCCTGATACCGGCAGAAGAGAGAAATCTTGACAGCATCCACATTATATTGACGGACAGGCTTTTTGGTACGTTTGACGAGGAGGACCTCAGATATCACGCAAGGGTAATTGTATGCGGATTTCCGTCGATAATTTCTACAACAGGTGTCGTTGAAGCGCCAGCAAAACCGCGGGAGTTTTATATTGAAAAGCAGCTTTTAGGAGGGGACAAAATCGCCATTGAAGACTTAAAGAAAAAGTTTGAGGGCCAGTTCATAGACTACGACGACCCGCGCATGCCCGATGTTTTAAAGGGTTATGTGATGCAGGCAATATTCTATCACGTTTTTAGGGAGGCTTTTTGCGAGGACAAGAACTGCAGGCTCTACAATGCCCACTGGCAGGAAGAAATGATACATGCGCAACTCAAGAGGCCTGAATTTTGCAAGCGTCATGAAAGGCTTGCGGGTTTGCTCTAAAAATTATCTCAACGTGCTAAACGTGTTCAGCAGTTCAAGGATTTCGCCAGATTTCTCTCTTTCAATATCGCCATCGTCTGCTAGAACTTCGACATATTTTTTAGCCTCCGCTATACCAAGATTATTAGCTTTGGAACAGATATTGCCAAATATCGTTCCACCCGCCTCCACGTCCTCCAAGATATTTTTGAGACGATATTCAAAGCTGCTCAACCCCCCTATGTTGAGCTTCAGCTCTCTGGGTCTGCTGCCGCCACCTGTATTTGTAGGGGCTCCTTTTTGCCTGGTGAATCTTCTTCGTCTACCCATTAATTACCAACTATCGATGCTTCTGATAACAGTCCCTGCAGTAAACGGGCCTATCTCCAGACGGCTGGAAAGGTACCTGGGCCTCGTCGCCGCAATCCGAACAGGTGATGGTGTATAGCTGTCTCTTTCCAAATCCACGGGATGAGTCTCTTGACATTTTCTTCCTTTGCCTGCAAGGCTTGCACCTCTTTGGAAGATTTTCAAATCCCTTTTCATGAAAGAACTGCTGCTCATCAGCACTGAATATGAATTCCTCTCCACAGTCTTCACAAACCAAAGTCTTTTCTTCAAATTCCATTTTTATCACTACCAAATTCAAAGCCAAAAAATAAGAAGATATCGATTCTCATTAGCTAGCTTTCCTAAGCCTATGGCACCGTCCCGTATATAAACAATGTTATAAAAATCCATTCAAAAAAGTTAGAGGAAATTTTGTGCAAAGCCCCTACCGCCCAAAAAGTTTATAAGGCTATTACCCTCAGTAATAAACGGTGCGCTGCATGTACGAACTACCTACTCCCAAGGATATCAAAAAATACAGAAAACAGGTGGAGCTCACGCAGGTGGAGCTCGCCAAAAAGGCTGGAGTCAGTCAGTCCCTTATTGCCAGGATCGAGGCCGGAGGCGTTGATCCCCGACTTTCCACCCTGAAGAGAATACTGGATGCCATGAGGGTCGAAGAGATAAGAGACGTTTGTGCGGAGGATATCGTGAAGACGCCCGTTATCCATGTCTCCCCCGAGGACACCATTGGCCAGGCATCCGAGATTATGGAGAAACACGGGATATCGCAGCTGCCAGTATTGGAAGGCGATGTCCAGGTTGGGAGCATTTCAGAAGCGATGGTTATAAAAGGAATGGATTTAGAAAAGGATTTATCCAGGATGTCTGCAAAGAAGATCAGTGAAATCATGAACGGCGGCTTTCCTACCGTAGGAAAGAAGACAGGGGTGAAGGCCCTCTCAAAGCTCTTGGAGATGGACCCTGCAGTATTAATCGCGGAAAAAGGAAAAGTTGTCGGCATAGTTACGAAGGCGGACGTGCTGAAACTCATAGAAAGGTGACAAGATGCAAATACCGGAAATCAACGACGTTGTGCTGGTGGCTGCAAGCGCCATTTTAGTGATTGCTATTGCTGTTATTTTGATAAAAAAGACAGGGCGAATGAGGAAGAAACAGGCTGAAGGAGAATTCGAAAGCGAAGAAGTGGATATCGAAAGCAAAGTAGAAGATGAAAGTATTGAAACCGACAAAGTCCAGCAATACAAGGCGAAGGTAGATCAGCTTGCCAACTCTTTAAATCTGGAGAGAGAGAAGTTAAAGGCGAAAGAGACGCAACTGAAAGAGCAGGAAAAAAACTATGAAAATGAGCTGCTCAAGGTCACTGCCTTAAAGGATGAAGCACGCTTCTTAAGAAAAAAGGTCGGTGAGCTACAAAAAGAACAGGGGGAGACAAAAGCGAAATTTGAAGCCGAAAGCGAGAAGATCAAAAAAGATGCAGAATCTACACTTGCGAAGGAAAAGAGCAAGTACGAAGAGGAAATTCAGAAGCTCGAAGAGCAGATTAAAGATACTATCGCATCCTCCAAAGCGGAGAAGGAGGATACAATTGAAAAACATAGAGAAGAGCTCGACGCCAAAGAAAGGGAGATAAAAGCCTTGCATAAATCGAGCGAACAGGAGAAGGAAAACTTAAAGAAGGAGCTACTTGCCGAACGAAAAGAGCTGATAGAAGGTTATGAAGATAAGATCTCAGAGGTCAAGGTAAAAACAAAAGACACGATTCAGAGATTGATTGATGAAAAGGACGGTTTGATGGGTCGCCTGAAAGACGAAAACGAAAAGCTTGAGGAGGAAGTAGATAAATTAAAAGAGCAGATAAGGCTGCTGGAGGTTGACAGGCTATAGGTGAAATCATGGCAGAGGTTATAAACATTCCGGGAATTATTTCTTTAGATGAAGTACAACTTTCAGTTATCGCTGTACTGTTTGTCGCTTTTCTTTTGACCTTTATCAAGGGGGGATTCCAGGCGAAAAGGACAAAGAGCCTCCAGAAGATGGTCGATGAGATGGATACTGAAAAGGCCGACATGTACTCCAAACTCAAGGGTTTTGAAGAAGAGAACAAGTCATTAAAAGAAAAATTCGAGAGCATGCAAAAAGAATACTCGGAAAAGATGGAGGTAGTGGAAGAAAAAGAAAGCTCTCTGGATGAAAATTCAAAAACAGTAAAAGCCAAGCTTCTGGAAATCGGGGCAATGGAAGAGACTATAGAAATGCACAGGGCAAAGATTGGGCGCCTGGAAATCGAGAAAGGCGATCTTGAGAGAAAACTTGACAGTGCCACCAAAGACATGGATAAAACGATGTCTTTTGAAAAAGAGAAACTCAAAAGCCATGCCCGGGAACTCGAACAGAAAACCAAAGAAACGATAGAAAAGCTGAAGAAAGAAAACGATGAACTTGGCAAAAAATATGAAAAGCTCAAGGAAAGGTTAAGTCTCTGGGAATCTGTAAAGGATTTGTAGACTTAGCGAAGTATATACAGCGCTCCCTTCGCATTTCTTTCTGCATGGTCTCCAGAGTATATTTGATATGTCCCTTTCAGTGTTTCTCCGTCTATCTTCACGTTCTTTTCTTCTTTTTCAGGTCTGAATGTCGGGAGGACTTCAGTATTGCCCATTACCACGATGCTACCGCCAATCATCTCCCCACCTGCCCTATTCGGTGTTGTCCCCTCAATAATAATCAGGCCTTTTTTCATATGCACTCCCGCAAAGGGGCCGCAGTTTCCCTTTATTGTTATTCTCCCGCCGACCATGAATACTCCAACCTCTGAGCCGGCATTTCCCTTGACTAGAATGGTGCCACCCTTCATCCCGCGCCAGTCGCCCCTGTAAGAGGCCCCCAGATAATCGCCTGCATTTCCTTTGATTATAAGCTCACCGCCTCTCATCATCTGGCCTGCAAACGAGTCGGCATCGCCCTCTACTACCACCTTTCCACCGCGCATATTTGCGCCAGCATACATTCCAACATTTCCTTTTATGACAATTTCGCCAGCCTTCGTCCCCTTGCCCACCATTTTTGTTTTTGGTACATCGCCATCTATAATGATCCGAATATCGTCTGCATCGTCGGCTTTCTGACCAGATACTTCAAAAAAGTCACCGAGCTTCGATCGTTGCCTCCCGCAGAAAATCTCGAGTGACTTGATTTCGCTCATGTCTTTGCCTGCAAACAGGTCGGGTTTTATCGTGTCTGCCATGAGCCCTACTTCAGGCTGTTCTATGGGTTTTAAAATGATTTCTTTCATGCCCCCACCCTAGTCGCATCGATTTTAAGTTCTTCAGGCCTTTTTAGATATTCTTCGGGAATAGGGTAGTTCGCAAGATTGACAGAGTAGTACCTCTTGAAATCGTATTCTATATCTTTTAGTACCTCTTCCTTCAACTTACCGTCTATCTGGCTATTTACCCAGTATGTCCTGCCGAATACAACCTTTACTATCTCGCCGTCTTTTACCAGAATCTCCCCCTCTTTTATCGTGTATGCAGTAGCAGAAAATCCCTTTTCTATCTCCCTGAAATCCCTGCCGGGGTCTATATTTTTGGTGTCTATGTCATAAACTGCGACATCTCCGTCTGCGCCGATGCCCAAATGTCCCTTCTTTTCCGCAAATCCCAGAGCTTTCGCCTGTCCCGCGCGGGTGACTATTGCGATTTCATTGAAGTCGTATTCCCTATCAATCGATGATATGCCGCTTCTCCTGCCTGCTGCCTCGTTTATCTTCTCTAGAGTCTCTTCCCTATAGTGCCTGCTCATGAGCCACGCTATTATTCTCGGGTATCGGGTGAAGGGCCCGGCATTCGGGTGGTCTGTCGTCATCAATACCTTCCACGGGTCTTTTACCAGAAGTCCCAGCTCAAGGCCGATTGCCCACTGGATTGCAGGGGTGGGCATCTTTGGTGAATAAACAAAAGGTGTGACGCCGGGTGCGGTTTCCAGTTCCACGTCTCGGTTAACCCACTTCAGGTGTGTAAGGCTCTGCAGGTAGTATTCCATAGGGCCGTCTGCTGTCATGGTTGTCGTGTTGTCAAGGGTCACGTTACCTGTGTCTATTATCGCATTATCGCTTTTGTTCACCACCTTTGCTATGTCTTCTGCTTTTGATTCGAAGTTTTTCCATGTATCTCCACCATATGCATGAAACTGGGCATGGGTGACGTGTAGAATTTGGCGATCTTTATCGGTCTTTATGCCATTCGGAACCCTGAACGTATCCACAGTTGTCTCATAGTTTCCGAGCCTTCCAAGGTTGTTTGCATGAAGATGGACCGAGTGGGGAAGGCCCAGTATCTCGTTCACCTCAACGAGCCCCCTGATTATCTCTTTTGGGGTAATGTCAAAGTAGGGTACGGGGTCATCGAGAGACCTGCAGTTCTTGCCCCATCCCCAGGCTTCCGTGCCCCCCGGATTTGTAAGCTTTATTACAAGGCCCTTGGTTGCGTTTAGAAGCCATGCTGTAAAGGCCGCACACTTTTCTATGTCGCCATCTTTAAGGTATCTCATTATGAACCAGTTGCCGTCTGTGAGCGTATACGCTCCTTTATCGATCATTGGGATGTCATCCAGCTCCTCGTGCGTGTGGCGGGCCGTGAGCGGCACCATTGCTGCAGTCATCCCTGTCGTATATCCCAGCTTCGAGTAGAGATACCCCGTCATGAAGGTTGAGGGTATAGAAAATCCTGATCCTGACCTGGTCAATCTGGTCTTTGGCATTACAAACTTTACGTGATCTTCCGGTCTCAACAACCTGCCAGCATTTACCTTTCCGCCTGCCATGTGGCTGTGAATCTCCACCCCGCCCGGCATTACTATCTTGTTCGAGCAGTCGATCTTTTTTGCCCTTCTGCCTGCATTTTCCACAATGATGCCGTCTTTTATGTGGATGTCCATCCTCTCTCCATTTATGCTGTTTATGGGGTCGTACACAGTTCCGTTTTTAATTATCAGGCTACCCATCAGCTCCTCCTCTTAACTTCCTTGAGTATCCTCTCAAGAATTTCGGCGTCTGATAATACTCCCTCCGGGGGATCGACTACCTTTCTCGTATTAAGCGGGATGGTGTCCATTCTATATGCTGTGCCCTCCGTTTCTATGCCGACGAAGGTGCTTGGTATGAAAACGTCTGCAAGTTCAGAGGTCAAGGTAAAGTGAGGGCCTATATAGACAAGCGGTATCCTTGCCATGTGCTCGACAGATTTTCTGGGAAGATGTGCAACCGGGTCTGACGCGACTATAAGCGCTGCATCTGCTTCGCCTCTCTGGAGCACGTCAGTTGCCGTGGTTTCTCCAGGATTATATCTTGGATACCCTCTGCAGAAATCGACCGCAAAGGGATAGCCGGTCTGCCATGTCAGCACCTCCCCAAAACCTGTGACGTTGTAGTGGCCTCTCATCGGCATGATGGAAAACTTTGTGTGCCTGTTTAGGTCTTTTGTCAAAGAAATTGCATTGTCTACGTTCCTATGCTTCCCGGAGCTCATTGTAAGCCCCAGTCCGAAGAATATTATCCCAAACTGGCAGTTTTTCATCTTTTCTGCAAGTTCGTAAATATCCTCCTTCTTTACTCCGGCTACCTCTTCTCCGGCAACTTCGTTACCGTTTACCACTGCTCTAAGCGCGCCCAATAATTCATAATCCTTGCCGTATTCCACCTGAATAAATTTGTTTGCAATCTTTGCGGTGTCTGTCTTTCTGACATCGACCACAACAAGCTCTCTGTCCTGATGCCCTCTCTCTCTG
>Ga0114921_10000397_pt1 | contig 18531 bp, 17 predicted proteins | sample BentaG_FD_87016 | JGI IMG/M metagenome (GOLD analysis project Ga0114921, IMG submission 87016) | Deep subsurface microbial communities from South Atlantic Ocean to uncover new lineages of life (NeLLi) - Benguela_00093 metaG | ecosystem: Environmental > Aquatic > Marine > Oceanic > Sediment ... | reverse complement strand
TCACGCTGACCGCAGACGGCTCGGCGCTGGTGATTGCCGAAACCCAGGGGCGTCGGTTGTCGAAATACTGGCTGACCGGCCCGCACGCCGGTACCGTTACGCCACTGGTGGAGAACCTTCCCGCGATGCCCGATAACCTGTCCACGGGCGCCGGAGGTCGGATCTGGTGCGCGATGGTCACCCCTGCCAACCCACTCGCCGATCGGTTGGCCGCTGGTCCGCCGCTGCTACGAAAGATGGTGTGGCGCCTGCCCAAGCCGCTACAGCCGAAGCCGGAGGCGGTGGTGTGGCTGGTCGCTTTCGACCCTGACACCGGAAACGCCGTCGCGGGCGTACGCACGACGCACCCATCGTTCAGTATGGCGACCGGGATGGTCGAGGCCGGCGGTCGGCTGTGGATAGGCAGCATCAGTGCGCCGTGTCTGGCCTGCGTCGACCTTACCGAAACCTCGCTCTAGACAGAAGGTATCGGCGTCGTCAGCAATGGCAACGGCGCCGGCGGCTAGTCGTCACCGGTCCAGAAGAGGTCCAGAACCTGCGCCTCCACAGCTTTCTTCTGGAGCATGGCCTCCAGCTTTGGCACAGGGCTGGCTGAAGCGTAATGACCTGGTATGTCCAATGACTCACGGTAAGTCGCGGGTTGGGTCAGGTAGGCCATCTCAGTCTCCAGTCTGCAGTCGACTTTCTCGGGTCGAGCATCTCCAGTCTTCATCCGGCAGCTGATACGTACCTGAGATCAGGCTACGAAATGACGGTGAGGTAGCCGCACATTTCCCTCACGGGACTGACGGGGTATTCACCGCCCCGATCGATCAAGATGAACCGGCCCGGTCGGAGTCCGCCGAGATGCAGAAAAGGGCGCCCCCACCGCCGGGGTCGCCCTTTTCTGGGACCTGTTCGGACCGTGGTCCATCGCGTCACGCGATGGCCCTAGCATGCACCCAATCGGTGCAGGGCGTCATCGTCGCCGGCGCCCGGTCCGCTCCGAGATTGAAACGAGGGATGCCTGCGCATCGCCTCGGCAAGTTCAAGGGAGCGCCGTTGAGCAGCACGGAAGGCTGGGTGCGAGTCCATATGGACAACGGTCGCACCGGCTGTATTGGTTCTCATATCCGCGCCTCCTGGTGAAAACTTCAGGATTCTCCTCGTTCGACGCTTTGAGCATGCTCGGCGTACCTGAGCGTTACCGTCAGGATTAGCCGTGAGCTTGATAAGAAACGTCTGCCCCTCTCCGGCCCCGCCAACAGGGCCTGAGCCCACACCCGACCCGGCGGGAAAGACTCATCCACCGGGCGCGAACCGAAGTCACATTTGAAACTCTAACCACACCAGTCACCGCGTGACTCCCCGATATCGCCCCACTGATCGCCTAATCTGCGCACACGATGGCGATGCTAGGACGAATCTCCACGCGCGCGTCGGCGCTGGTCACGACGTTGATGCTGGCCGCAGCCCCGTTCGCTGCCGCCGATCCGAACGCGACGCCGGACCCGAAGACCTGCCCCTACCGGGTAACGACCCCCCCAGCGGTTGACTCCTCTGAGATCCCCAAGGTCGGCGATCCCCCTGCACCGTTGCCCGTGCCCGCCAAACCCTTGGGCGGGGATGCACTCAGAGGCTGCGGCATCATCACCGCGCGCGGCACGCCGCCGGTACCCGGAGATATCTCCGCGGAGGCATGGCTGGTCGCCGACCTCGACACCGGTGACGTGATCGCCGCGCGAGACCCGCACGGCAGACATCGCCCGGCCAGCATCATCAAGGTGCTCACCGCGATGCAGGCGATCCGCGAACTACCGCTACACAAGGTGGTTCCCGGCACCGCCCAGGACGCGGCACAGGAGGGCACGAAGGTCGGCATCGGAGAGGGCGGCTTCTACTCGATCAACGATCTGCTGCACGGCCTGCTGATGTACTCCGGAAACGACATCGCGTACTCGCTGGCTATGCAGATGGGCGGGATGGACACCGCGCTGAACAAGCTGAATGTCCTGGCCGGCCAACTGGGCGCGCGAGACACCCGAGTGGCGACACCGTCAGGACTCGACGGCCCCGGCATGAGCACCTCAGCCTACGATATCGGCCTGTTCTACCGATATGCCTGGCAGAACCCCATATTCACGAAAATCGTGGCCACCCAGTCATTCCCATTCCCTGGACGTGGCGGCGCCGGCTACCCGGTGGAGAACGACAACAAACTTCTCGACAACTACCCGGGCGCAATCGGCGGGAAGACCGGGTACACCGACGACGCCAGGCAGACATTCGTCGGCGCCGCCAACCGCGACGGTCGGCGCCTGGTCGCCGTCCTGCTACGTGGCACCCGGCAGCCGATCGCCCCCTGGGAACAGGCCGCCCGACTACTGGACTACGGATACGCCACCGCACCGGGCACCAAGGTCGGCACGCTGATTGAGCCCGACCCCTCCCTGGTCGCGAACAGGGCGGACCCGGCCGCCGCGGTCACCAAAACCAATGCCAACGCCGCGCTACCTGATGTCAACGCTCTACCTGTCCGAGTCGGGGTGGGTGTGGTCGGAGCCATCATCGTCTTCACCCTGATCATGGGCGCGCGGGCGATGAATCGCCGACCTCAATATTGATTGACGCCTGATCGATTAACGCCTGCGCCACCGCGAAATACTCAGCGCGCCGAGCGCCCCCACCCCGGCGGCGACCGCCGCCTGCCACGGCCCCAGACCGGGTCGGGTGATGATCCGGTTCCTGATGACGGCCGGACCCGGTGCGGGGACGAGGTCTTCGCCCAGGTTCTCCGGCGTCGTCGCCGCCCAGGCGGTGGCAAACAGCACCAGCCTTGCCGTGATGTAGGCGAACACCATCAGCCCCAGCACTGGACCGAACGTCGCACCCGCCGGACCGGTGAGCACTGACCGGAGGTAGATCGCCGCGACCAGCTTGAAGATTTCGAACCCGACCGCTGCGATGAGTCCGGCCCTCACACTGCTACGGAAGCTGACCGACTCCCGCGGCAAACGCGCGATCACCCAGGTGAACAGCAGCCACGACACCAGTATCGACAGCGCGATCGAGGCCCAGTACAAGAACAGGCTCAAGGCTCGGGTGTCCCCAATGCCGAACCAGTGCAGGATGTTTTCGATCAGCGAGCTGTTGCTGAGCGCCGTCAGCGCAACGGTGACGACGATGGCTACGAAAACCGAGAGCAGCGCCCCCAGATCCGAGAGCTTGGTGCGGACGAATCCTGGGCGCTCGTCGCGGAAGCGGCCCCACATCTGACTCAGTGCCTCGCGTAGATTGTTCATCCAGCCCAGCCCCACCCAGGTCGCGGTGGCCAGGCCGATAATTCCTACCGACGCCCGTGACTGGATCGCCGAATCCATCAGCTCGACGAGCTGCTGACCGAGGTCACCGCTGACGGTGGCCCTGATGCGGGTTCCGATCTCGGCGAGCAGTTCGGGCCGGCTGGCCAGCACGAAGCCGCCGACGGCGAACCCGACCATCAACAACGGAAACAACGCAAAAATGGTGAAGTAGGTGATACCGGCGGCGTAGAAGTCGCCTTTGCAGTCGTTGTAGCGCTTCTGGGCGCGCAGTACATGGTCGAACCACGGCATCCGCGCACGCAACCGATCCAGAATGCCGGGCTTGTCGTCGGATTCGGTCGAGCCGTCCGGCGCGGTCATCCGACCCCTCTCTAGCTAGTGCGTCGGTAGAAACCCTAACCGGTCATACACCCGCCGCAGTGTCTGTCCAGAAACCTCTCGCGCCCGCGCGGCTCCGCCGGCCAAGACGCTATCCAGCTCGGCCGGGTCGGCGAGGAATTCGTCGACCCGGGCCTTAATCGGCGTCACGAACTCGACCACCGCCTCGGCGGTCTCCTTCTTCAGGTCGCCGTATCCGCGACCGACGTAGCTGTCGACCAGTTTGTCGATGTCGGCGCCCGTCACCGCCGACTGGATCGTCAGTAGGTTCGACACCCCCGGCTTGGCATCGGGCTCGAAGCGAATGTCTCGTTCGCTGTCGGTGACCGCAGAGCGAATCTTCTTGGCGGTCTTGGCTGGGTCATCGAGCAGGCTGATCAGGCCGGCGTCGGTGGCGGCCGACTTGCTCATCTTGGCCGTCGGGTCGGCAAGGTCGTAGATCTTGGCCGTGGCCTTGCCGATCATCGCCTCGGGCACCACAAACGTGTCGGGAAAGCGGGCATTGAACCGTTGGGCTACGTCGCGTGCCAGCTCGAGGTGCTGACGCTGGTCCTCACCCACGGGCACCAACTCGGTGTCGTAGAGCAATACGTCAGCGGCCATCAGCACCGGATAGGTGAATAGCCCGACGGTGGTGGCGTCCGCACCCTGACGCTGCGACTTGTCCTTGAACTGCGTCATCCGCGAGGCGGACCCGAAACCGGTGAAACACCCAAGCACCCAGGCTAATTCGGCATGTGCAGGTACGTGGCTTTGAACGAATACCGTGGCGCGGGCGGGATCAACGCCCAGTGCGAGATACTGCGCGGCGGTCACCAGGGTCCGCCTGCGCAGCGTCTCGGGTTCCTGCGCGACGGTTATCGCGTGCAGGTCGACGACGCAGAAGTAGGCGTCGTGGCCTTCCTGCAGTTCCACCCACTGGCTGACCGCCCCCAGCGCGTTGCCCAGGTGCAGGGAATCAGAGGTGGGCTGCGCGCCGGAGAAGACGACCGGCTTGGTATCTGAGCTCATGATGTCGCCATTTTCCCACTGCCCGACCCCGGCGCCCGATGCAGGCACCGCGGGCGAGCCGTCGGCCCGCGCACTGCAGGGCGGTTTCGGCGTGGTTGTCGGCTCTCAGCGGTGACAAACACGCCGAAGTCACGCGTAGTGGACCGTGACCGGCGCGTGGTCGGACCACCGCAGCCCATAGGCGGCCGGACGTTCGGTACCCGCGCCCGCGACCCGCGCCGCCAGACCGGGCGTGGCCAACTGGTAGTCGATGCGCCAACCCGCGTCATTGTCGAACGCCCTGCCGCGCCACGACCACCACGCGTACGGACCAGCCGTACCCGGATGCTTCTGACGCACCACATCGACCCAGCCAACGGCCAGCAGATCGGTGAGCCACTGGCGCTCCTGCGGGAGGAACCCGGCCTTCTTTATGTTGCCGCGCCAGTTCTTGATGTCGTTCTCGGTGTGGGCGATGTTCCAATCACCACACAGCACCGACTCTCTTCCAGCCGCGACCGACCGTGACATGAGCGCCGCCATCCGACCGGCGACGGCGGCCATGAAGCGCTCCTTCTCCGGCTGTCGGTCAGTTCCGGCCTCACCGGTCGGGAAATACACGCTGGCCACCGTCAGATCGGCGGTACCCACCTCGACATCCACCTCGAGATAGCGACCATGCAGCGCAAATTCTTCTGCCCCGCAACCTGTCCTGATGCCGTCGAACGGGGTACGCGACAGCACCGCCACACCGTTGCGTCCCTTGATGTGGGGCTGCGCCGACGCCAAGTGCCAGCCACCGTCCAGTACCGGCGACAGGGCGTCGGCGAGTTGGTCGTCATCGGCCCGGGTTTCCTGCAGGCACACCACGTCGGCCGAGGTTTCCTCAAACCACCGCAGCAGGCCGTGGTTGTCCGCAGACCGCTGCTTCACCGCCGCGCGGATGCCATTGACGTTGATAGTGCTGACGATCACTGACCTGCTCCCAGGGTGTCCGTCACGACCGCCGACCCTAACGGAAACGGCCGCACCGCCCACCCACTAGCACCTTCTCACCACCTTGCGATATTCTTCCTTTCGGTCATGAGCGCCAGCGTCAAGCCCCGGCTCGCTGGTCGGCAACCCTCCAACCGCGGTGGGGTGCCCCGGGTGATGACCAGGTTGAGCAGCGAATAACGGCTGCAAGGCAAGCGCGGGTCCGCTGTGACACGGGCCCCCTGACGAGACGGGGAAACCTGATGGCGAGGTCGGTAGTGCGCAGTTGTCGATGACTGCTGCGCATTCCTAATCCATCACCAGGCGCCCTGCGGTAGGAGGACATCTATGAGCACCAACAACGAGACCGACGCCACCACCACCTGGGCGTTCGAGACCAAGCAGGTACACGCCGGGCAGGCACCCGACGTCGCCACCAACGCGCGCGCCCTGCCGATCTACCAGACCACCAGCTACACCTTCGACAGCACCGACCATGCGGCGGCGCTGTTCGGCCTGGCTGAGCCCGGGAACATCTACACCCGCATCATGAATCCCACCCAGGACGTCGTCGAGCAGCGCATCGCCGCCCTGGAGGGCGGCGTCGCGGCGCTGTTCCTGTCCTCCGGGCAGGCTGCGGAGACCTTCGCGATCCTCAACCTCGCCGGTGTCGGCGACCACATCGTGTCCAGCCCGCGACTGTATGGCGGCACCTACAACCTGTTCCATTACTCGCTGCCCAAGCTGGGCATCGAGGTGAGCTTCGTCGATAACCCCGACGATCTGGAGTCCTGGCGGGCCGCCACCCAACCCAATACCAAGGCATTCTTCGCCGAGACCATCTCCAACCCGCAGATCGACATTCTCGACATCCCCGGAGTCTCGGCCGTGGCGCACGAGGCCGGCGTCCCGCTGATCGTCGACAACACCATCGCAACGCCGTACCTGATCCAGCCGATAGCGCACGGCGCCGACATCGTGGTGCACTCGGCCACCAAGTACCTCGGCGGGCACGGAACCGCGATCGCGGGCGTCATCGTCGACAGCGGCAACTTCGACTGGACCAATGGGCGGTTCCCCGGCTTCACCACGCCGGACCCGAGCTACCACGGCGTGGTGTTCGCCGAACTGGGCCCGCCCGCCTACGCACTCAAGGCGCGCGTTCAGCTGCTTCGGGACCTCGGCTCGGCTGCCGCCCCGTTCAATGCGTTCCTCATCGCCCAGGGACTGGAAACGCTGAGCCTGCGCGTCGAGCGCCACGTGTCCAATGCACAGAAGGTCGCCGAGTATCTCAACGGGCACGCCGACGTCATCTCGGTGAACTATGCGGGCCTGCCCACCTCACCGTGGTACGAGCTGGGAAAGAAGCTGGCGCCTAAAGGAACCGGTGCGGTGCTGGCGTTCGAGCTGGCCGGCGGCATCGACGCGGGAAAGGCGTTCGTGAATGCGCTGAAACTGCACAGTCACGTAGCCAACATCGGCGACGTCCGATCTTTGGTGATCCACCCGGCGTCGACGACCCACGCACAGCTCTCCCCCGAGGAACAGCTCGCGACCGGCGTGACACCGGGCCTGGTTCGGCTCGCCGTCGGTATCGAGGGCATCGACGATCTCCTCGCCGATCTAGAGCGGGGCTTCGCCGCGGCCGGAGCTGTTCCTCGGCTGTTGGGTACCGATTCGCTCACAATGGCATCGTCCTGAGGGTTGTGACGTGACAATCATGGATGTGAGAGCCAGCGACGAGCGCGTGACGCTTCCCCGCGAGGGTGAGGTCGCCGTCGTCGATATCGGCGCGCTGAAGCTGGAGAACGGCGAGGTCATCGACGATGTGTCGATTGCGGTGCAGCGCTGGGGGAAACTCTCACCCCAACGCGACAACGTCGTGGTCGTGCTCCACGCGCTGACCGGTGACTCCCACATCACCGGCCCGGCCGGAGCTGCGCACCCCACGCCGGGCTGGTGGGACGGGGTCGCCGGTCCCGGCGCGCCGATCGACACAGACCGCTGGTGCGCGATCTCGACCAACGTCCTGGGCGGATGCCGGGGCTCCACCGGCCCCAGCTCGCCAGCTCCCGATGGAAAGCCCTGGGGGTCAAGGTTTCCCGCGATATCGATACGCGACCAGGTGGCTGCAGACGTAGCTGTGCTGGCCAAACTGGGTATCACCGAGGTCGCGGCGGTGATCGGTGGTTCGATGGGCGGCGCGCGCGCCCTCGAGTGGATTGTCACCCATCCCGACAGCGTGCGCGCGGGACTCGTGCTGGCGGTCGGGGCGCGGGCCACTGCCGACCAGATCGGAACGCAGAGCACCCAGGTGGCCGCCATCACCTCCGATCCGAACTGGCGCGGGGGCGACTACCACGGCACCCGGCGCTCCCCCGACGTCGGTGTGCAGATCGCGCGACGCTTCGCGCACCTGACCTATCGGGGTGAGACGAAGTTGGACGACCGGTTCGGCAACGACCCGCAGGGCGACGAGGACCCGGCCTCCGGCGGTCGATACTCCGTGCAGAGTTATCTCCAACATCAGGGCCAAAAGCTGCTCGCGCGCTTCGATGCAGGTACGTACGTCGCGCTCACCGACGCATTGTCCAGCCACGACGTCGGACGCGACCGCGGCGGAGTAAAGGCCGCCCTGCGCGGCTGCCCGGTACCGACGGTGGTGGGCGGCATCACCTCCGACCGGCTGTACCCGCTGCGCTTGCAGGAAGAGCTGGCCGAATTGCTGCCCGGCTGTCAAGGTCTCGATGTCCTCGAATCGGTGTACGGCCACGACGGCTTCCTGCTGGAGACCGAAGCGGTCGGGGAGTTGATCCGCCGGACGCTGGAGATGGCGTCGCCGTGACCGGTGCCCCCGAGCAGCGGTCACTGTCGTTCGGTGCCGAAGCTGCGGCCTACGAGCGGGGGCGGCCGTCCTATCCACCTGAAGCGATCAACTGGCTGCTTCCCTCTGACGCGCGCGATGTCCTCGATCTGGGCGCCGGCACCGGCAAGCTCACCACCCGGCTGGTGGAACGCGGCCTCGACGTCATCGCTGTCGACCCGATCCCCGAGATGCTCGACCTGCTGAGCAGCGCGCTGCCCGACACGCCGGCGCTGCTGGGTACCGCCGAAGAGATCCCGCTGCCCGACGACAGCATCGACGCCGTGTTGGTTGCCCAGGCATGGCACTGGTTCGACCCGGAGCGCGCGATCAAGGAGGTGGCCCGCGTGCTGCGCCCGGGCGGTCGGCTCGGTCTGGTGTGGAACAACCGCGACGAGCGCCTGGGTTGGGTCAAGGACCTGGGCCACGTCATCGGCCATGAAGCCGACCCGTTCAGCCAGTCGGCGGCCCTGCCCGCCCCGTTCACCGACATCCAGCGCGAACAGATCGATTGGACCAGCTATCTGATGCCGCAGGCGCTGATTGACCTGGTGGCCTCGCGTAGCTACTGCATCACCTCCCCGGAGCGGGTGCGGGCCCGCACGCTGGACCGCGTACGCGAGTTGCTGGCCACCCACCCTGCCCTGGCCAACGTCAGCGGACTGGCCTTGCCCTACATCACGGTGTGCATCCGGGCCACGCTCGCGTGAGGCACCTGATCCCCCGCGACGGGCACACGCCAAAGCCGTTGCTGGTACGGCACGTTCGCGCGCAAAACAGCGGGGATTAACTTGTCCCGAGCGGATCGATGGTCCACGCGATGTAGAGCACGGCCGCGCTGAGCGACGCGGTGGTGAGGACGTCAAATGTCCGGGTGCGCACCGCAAGCAGCCCCGCTCGCTCATCGGTGAGGGTCAAACGCAGAGCGGCCGCGACACCCACGCCAATCGCCATCACCAGCGCGCCTCGGCGCCAATAGCCTGCGGCCACCAACGCGAAGGCCACCACCAGGAAGGCGCCGACCAGAAGAATCGGCCACTGCACGCCGAACACCTTGTGGGTGAACTCCCGCAGTTTCATCGGCTCTTCGCGCAGGCGCTCACTGGCTCATCGACCGCTCGGCGCACTCGACAACATTGGTCAACAGAAACGCCCGCGTCAGTGGGCCGACACCGCCCGGGTTCGGCGAGACATGGCCGGCCACCTCCCACACGTCAGGACGCACGTCGCCGACGAGTTTGCCCGCGTCGTCGCGGCTGACCCCGACGTCGACGACGGCCGCACCCGGGCGCACCATATCGGCCGTCACCATATGCGGCACCCCGGCCGCGGCCACGATGATGTCGGCCTCGCGGGTGATCTGGGGCAGCTGGCGGGTCGCGGTGTGGCACAACGTCACCGTGGCGTTCTCCGAACGCCGGGTCAGTAGCAGCCCCAGCGGGCGACCGACAGTGACACCGCGCCCAATGACGACGACGTGCGCACCCGCGATCTCCACCTGGTAGCGCCGCAGCAGGTGCACGATCCCGCGGGGGGTGCACGGCAGCGGCGCGGGCTCGTTGAGCACCAGCCTGCCGAGATTCATCGGGTGCAGCCCATCGGCGTCCTTGCCGGGGTCCACGCGCTCGAGCGCCGCGTTCTCGTTCAGCTGCTCGGGTAACGGCAACTGCACGATGTAGCCGGTGCAGTCGGGGTTGGCGTTGAGCTCGTCGAGGATCTCCTCGAGTGCCGCCTGGCTGATGTCGGCCGGCAGGTCACGGCGGATCGAGTTGATGCCGACCTTGGCGCAGTCGCCGTGCTTACCGCGGACGTAGGCCCGCGAACCAGGGTCCTCGCCCACCAGAACAGTGCCCAGCCCCGGAGTCCGCCCTGCCTTGGTGAGGCGGGCGACGCGCTCTTTCAGGTCGACGAGAATCTCGTCGCGCGTGGCCTTACCGTCCAATGTGATCGCACCCACAACGGTCATTCTGTCAGGCTCCGATTTCTTTACCGCCGGCGATCTCCGCCGGGCCGGCGTGGCAAGCTCCCAAGATATGACAGCCCCGCATGACGTCTTCAGCCCCGCCAGGCTCGGTCCGGTGACGCTGCGCAACCGCATCATCAAGGCAGCGACGTTCGAGGGTGCCACCCCCGACGCGCTGGTGACCGATGACCTGATCACCTATCACCGCCTTCCTGCGGCCGGCGGGGTCGGCATGACGACTGTCGCGTACCTGGCGGTGACGCCGGGCGGGCGCACCGAGGGCAAGCAGATCTATTGGCGCCCCGAGGCCATGCCGGGGCTTGGGCGCCTCGTCGACGCGATTCACGCCGAGGGTTCGGCGATCAGCGCGCAGATCGGCCACGCCGGGCCCGTGGCCAATGCCCGCTCCAACAAGGCCAAGGCCTATGCGCCGGTGCGGTTCTTCAACCCGCTGTCGATGCGCTTCGCCAAGAAAGCCACCCGAGCGGACATCGACGACATCGTCGAGGCCCACGCCAACGCCGCGCGCTGCGCAATAGACGCCGGCTTCGACTCCGTCGAAATCCACCTGGGACACAACTACTTCGCGAGCGCCTTTTTGTCGCCACTGATCAACCGGCGCACCGACGAGTTCGGCGGATCGCTGGCCAACCGCGCCAAGGTGGCCCGCGCTGCGGTGCTGGCCGTGCGCCGGGCGGTCGAGCAGGCGGGCACACCGATCGCGGTGACGGCCAAGCTCAACATGACCGACGGGGTGCGCGGCGGTATCTCGACCGAGGAGGCGTTGCAGACCGCGAAGTGGCTCGAGCAGGACGGCGGCCTGGACGCCATCGAGCTCACCGCCGGCAGCTCGCTGGTCAACCCGATGTACCTGTTCCGGGGCGACGTCCCCATCAAGGAGTTTGCGGCGGCATTCAAACCGCCGCTGCGCTGGGGCATCCGGATGACGGGCAAGAAGTTCCTGCGTGAGTACCCCTATCGGGACGCCTATCTGCTGCGCGACGCCCGGCTGTTCCGTGCCGAGCTGAGGATGCCGCTGATCCTGCTCGGCGGCATCACCAACCGCGAGACGATGGACCTCGCCATGGACGAGGGTTTTGACTTCGTCGCGATGGGGCGCGCGCTGCTCGCCGAGCCCGACCTGATCAACCGGATTCAGGCGGACGGGCCGGCGCGCTCGTTGCAGTCGGTGTGCAACCACTGCAATCAGTGCATGGCCACCATCTACACCCACACCCACTGTGTCATCACCGGATCGCCGACCACCCAGGGGCGCTGACCGCGCCGCGAAGCGCGGCCCGCGACGATCCCAGCTGCACCGCGGAGGTCGAAAACCTTTCGTGCACTGAACCGCTCGGCGCGCCCGCGCTGCGCGGTGACACCCAACCTCGCGGTCTCGACGTGTTGGTGCCGGAGGGCCAGATAACGGCGCTGCAACAGATCACAGACACCGTCCGGTGGCAGATCGCCACCTGACCGTCTACCGATAGAGTTTCCCCCGATGAGCCGACCAGCACCCCCTGCGCTGACTGTTCGGTACGACGGATCCCCGCGCACTTTCGCCCCTGGCACCGACGTCGTCGTCGGTCGGGACCTGCGCGCCGACGTCCGCATTGCGCACCCGTTGATCTCCCGGGCCCACCTCGTGCTGCGCTCCGAGCAGGGCCGGTGGATCGCCATCGACAACGGCAGTCTCAACGGGATGTACGTCAATGGCCGCCGGGTACCCACCGTGGACCTCACCGACGGCCAGCAGATTCACGTCGGCAACGCTGACGGGCCACTACTCACGTTCGAGGTCGGCCGTCATCAGGGATCGGCGGGTTCGCCGCCTCCCACCGCGGTGGTCCCGGTGGTCCGGCCCAGCGTGACCCGGCCCAGTCAGCAACCGCCACCGACAGGGTGGCGCCCACAGCCTGGGCAGTATCAATCCGGACCGTACCCGACCGGACCGGGAACTCCTTCGCCCAGCGCACCTCCCGCGCGCCCGGCACCGGTGCCGCAGTCGATCTCCTCGCCCGGGCAGGAGTCCCCCACGCTGATGGGCCCGGCTGCCGCACCGCGGCCCGGCGACGGCAACCTCGCGACCAACATGCTCAAGATCTTGCGGCCCGGACGCGCTGCAGATGTCCCGACGGGATCGATCAAGATCGGCCGGGCAGGCGACAACGACATCGTCATCCCGGACGTGCTGGCCTCACGCCACCACGCCACGCTGGTCCCGGCGGCCCGCGGCCCCGGGACCGCCGAGATCCGCGACAACCGCAGCATCAACGGCACTTTCGTCAACGGCGCCCGCGTCGACACCGCGCCGCTCACTGACGGTGACACCGTGACCATCGGCAACGTCGACCTACTCTTCCGCGATGGCACGCTGGTACGCCGCACGCAGACCGCTGCCGACACCGCAACCGGCGGACTCGACGTCCACAGCGTCACCTGGACCATCGAGGGCAACAAGACGCTGCTGGACAACATCTCCATGTCGGCCCGGCCCGGGACGCTGACCGCCGTGATCGGCCCCTCGGGTGCGGGCAAGTCGACGTTCGCGCGGCTGGTCGCCGGCTACACCCATCCCACGACGGGCCAGGTGTCGTTCGAAGGCCACGACGTTCACAGCGAGTACGCCTCGCTGCGCTCCCGGATCGGGATGGTGCCCCAAGACGACGTGGTGCACGGCCAACTGACCGTCAGGCAGGCGTTGATGTACGCCGCCGAGCTCCGTCTGCCACCCGACACCACCGAGGCCGACCGCGACCAAGTCGTCAACGAGGTGCTCCAAGAGCTCGAGATGACCGAGCACCTCGACACCCGCGTCGACAAGCTCTCCGGCGGGCAACGCAAGCGCGCCTCGGTCGCCCTCGAACTGCTGACCGGCCCGTCGCTGCTCATCCTCGACGAGCCGACCTCTGGCCTGGACCCCGCCCTGGACCGCCAAGTGATGTCGATGTTGCGCCAGCTCGCTGATGCCGGCCGCGTGGTGCTCGTCGTCACCCACTCGCTGACCTATCTCGATGTGTGCGATCAGGTGTTGTTGCTCGCCCCAGGTGGAAAGACCGCGTTCTACGGCCCGCCCAGCGACATCGGCCCGTCGATGGGCACCACGAACTGGGCCGACATCTTTTCCCGCGTCGCCGGAGACCCGGACGGTGCAGCGCAGCGCTTCCTCACCCAGCATGGACCGCCCCCGCCCCCGCCGCCCGCATTGACTCCGTCCGATCTGGGCAATCCGACCCGCACCAGCGTGCGTAGACAGTTGTCCACGATCGCGCGCCGCCAGATCCGGTTGGTGATTTCCGACCGGGGCTACTTCGCATTCCTGATGCTGTTGCCGTTCATCATGGGCGTGCTATCTCTATCGGTACCCGGTGACGTCGGGTTCGGCGTCCCGAAGACGGCGATGGAGGGCGGTGAAGCGCCCAACGAACCGGGACAGATCCTGGTAATGCTCAACGTCGGCGCAATCTTCATGGGCACCGCCCTGACCATCCGGGCACTGATCGGCGAGCGGGCCATCTTCAAGCGCGAGCAGGCGGTCGGTCTGTCCACCTCTGCCTACCTGATGGCGAAGGTCGTCGTATTCACCGCGTTCGCCATCGTGCAGGCCGCGATCGTCTCGTCGATCGCGATCGTGGGCAAGGGCTGGGGCCCGGGGGCCGTCGACAGCGGCGCGGTGATCGGCAACCGCAGCCTGGAATTGTTCGTCGACGTCGCGGTGACGTGCGTGGCCGCCGCCATGGTCGGCTTGGCTCTGTCTGCGCTGGCCAAGTCCAGTGAGCAGATCATGCCGCTGCTGGTGGTAGCGATCATGAGCCAACTGGTGTTCTCCGGCGGCATGATCCCGGTCACCGGCCGCGTCGTCCTCGACCAGATGTCGTGGGCGACACCGGCCCGCTGGGGTTTCGCGTCGTCGGCATCGACCGTCGACCTCATCAGGTTGGTGCCGGGCCCGCTGACACCGAATGACCGGCACTGGGAACACACCCCTAGCGCGTGGATGTTCGATATGGCGATGCTGGTCACGATCAGCGTGTTCTACCTCGGGTTTGTGCGCTGGCGGATCAGGCTCAAGGCTTAGCTCTGTCTGCCGAGCAGCGGGGCATTATCAGTCACCCGCCGATGTCCAGCCCATGGGCTGCTGCGTAGGCCAGTGCCTGCTCGATGTCGACCTTGGCGCCCCGCAGTCGCGCGGTGGTCCAGAAGGTCGGCTCGGCACGTGCGCCGCGCAGATCAGCACCCTCAAGTCGGGCGTCCTGAACCCGGGCCCCGGTCAGGTCAGCGCGCAGCAACACCGCCTCGCGCAGGTCAGTACCCACGAGGCTGGCCTCACGCAGCCTGCAGTCGGACAGATCGACCTTTCGCAGGTCGGCACCGGCGAGCACGGCCAGCGTGAGATCGACCTCGACCAGCGTAAACGGCCGCATCCTGCATTCGATGAACGTCGACCCGATAAAGCTGCAATGGCTAAACGTGCTGTGCCACAGCGAAGTCCGCCGAAAAGTACAGTTGCGGAACGCGGAGCCGACGTGCTGGGACTCGGACAGGTCGACACCGGAGAAGTCGCATCCGGTGAAAACCACACGTTCGGTGCTCAGACGACTGAGATCGTCGTCGCGAAAGTCGTGGCCGTCGAATTCCCGGTCCACTTCGTGAGCGTCCACCCCGTCAGCCTGCGGCCGGCGCCGGCCGGTCGAACGTCACCGGCCACCCACACTGTCGGCGGGGGCACCCGCGATGTATTGATCGACTGTCATTGATAAGGCTCCTGCTGATAGCGCAGTCGCGCGACCGGGCATGCCGGGCGAGCCTGGCAATGGAACGATAAAGGCAGCCACCTCACTCGGTCTGCCCAGTCCCCCGTGAGCACCAGAGGAGTCGGCGAACCCGTGAGCCACGAACGTTGCACGCGACGACGGCCACTCCGGTGCGGCGTCTGTCGGCGCCGAATGCCGAATGCCTTATGCGGACCGAAGGACCGCGACGAGGAAATCGGAATCATCGGTGAGCGGTTGCAGATCCCAGGTCGACAGCAGCAGATCGGGCGCGAACCCGGCAGTTGCGGCGTCGGCGAGAAACTGGGCGAACGCGTACTCGCGACCGGCCCCGAACCCGATCACCGCACGACCGTCGCCACCAAGGTGTGCGCGTAGCCGGCCGAGCACCTGGATTCGGGTACTCGGGGCAAGAAAGGTCATGACGTTGCCGGCCGAGGCGATGACGTCGAACGATTCGGTGATACCGCGCGCCGGGAGGTCGAGTTCGGCGAGGTCGCCGACGAGCCAGCACGGCCCGGGATAGTCCTGTTCAGCTGCCTCGATGAGGGCCGGGTCGACGTCGACACCGACCACGCGGTGACCGACCGTGGCCAGATATCCGCCAAGACGACCGGGTCCGCATCCGGCATCGAGGATGTGGGATCCGCGGGGTGCCATCGCATCCACCAGCCGCGCCTCACCGGCCAGGTCATCACCGGCGCGCGCCATAGCGCGGAAGCGCTCGACGTACCAGTGCGAATGTCCCGGATCGGCGGCGACCTTCTGCATCCAGATGCTCTGCTCAACCATTCACACCACACGCATTGTCGATGCCGATCTCATCTGTCGAGTATAAGAAGGTTGCCCAGGGGCTGACCCGGCATCGGGCGGGTGTGGCCGCGCCACCTGGTCGGGATCAGATTTTATGCAGCGGGACACCCTGCCCGACAACGAAAGCGGTCTGGTGTGCGGCACCCCCCAACTCAACGATGATCGCCTGATGCCAGGCATGCCGGTGGTGGCGACAGCTGACCTCCAGCCTCTCCGGCGTCGGCCCATCGTGGCGTGCACCCGGTATTCACATCTATGGACCCAAGCAGTCATGTTAGGCAGATCCCGTGGGGGACGATTCAGTACGCTTTTGCGGAAACGGCCTTGCACTAGGGAGATGCCGATGACCGAAGCTCGAGACTCGCCCGCGCGGCAGCCACCCGCGGCGGGCCTTAACGAAGACCTGCGCAGGCTGATGAGCTCTCCGGGGGCCCAGCCGCCCACATTGGCTCAACGTATCGGACTGAGCCCGGTCGCCGCATTTGCACTGTGGGCCATCTACTGGCTTGTCACCAACAGCCCGGCGGGATGGTTCTCTGCGGCAGTGACCGCCCTCGCGGTAGCGCTGATATTCGCCGCCCCGACGATCCGTTCCGGACTGAAGGTGTTCGATGCCGTAACCATCGTGTTCTTCGCGGGGTTGGTCGTTGCGGGCGTCATCCTCGGCGCCAGGTACGCAGAGGCAACAGACGTACATTCCACCGTGGTCGCCGCCGCAGCACTGGCCCTGTTGGCGTTCGTATCCCTGCTGTTCACACCCATCACTGCGGAATACGCACGCGAGTATGTCTCACCCGAGGAGTGGGACCAGCCGGTGTTCATACGTATCAATCGGGTCGTGACTTTCGTGTGGGGTTCGGTGTTCGCGGCCATCGCAGTACTCGAACTCATCGCTGATAACAATCCGCCAACCCGCGACTGGGCGAATTGGGTTCTCCCGATCACGTTGTTCGCGTTCGCGGTCAGATTCACCCAGCTATACCCGGCAAGGGCCATCGAACGGGCGCAGCGCACGTAGCCGCGGCGTGATCGAGGTGCGGCCTCCCTGAGCGGGGTTGTCTCTGATGATGTTTGAGTCGATCCTCGCCAGCAGTTGGGTCACCTCATCTACCGCCTTGGCCAGCACGCGTCGTAACCTTCCAAGCACCCGCGCCAAGCACCCGCGCCAAGCACCCGCGCACAGGAAGGACGGCCGTGTTGTGTTCAAAGTGATGTTCTATTCACCGCAGATCGCCCCCAATACGGGTAACGCGATCCGGATGGTGGCAGGCACCGGGGCCGATCTACACCTTGTCGAACCGCTTGGGTTCGACTTGGCCGAACCCAAGCTGCGCCGCGCCGGGCTGGATTATCACGACCTCGCGTCGGTGACGGTGCACCCTGACCTCACCGCAGCCTGGACGGCGGTAACGCCGGCCCGCGTCTTCGCCTTCACCGCACACGCCACCACGTCGTTCGCCGACGTCTCCTACCAACCCGGTGATGTGCTGATGTTCGGCCCGGAGCCCACCGGCCTCGGGCAGACGACGCTGGCTGACCCGCACATCACCGCGCAGGTGAGGATTCCCATGCTCAGCGGCCGACGGTCGCTGAACCTGTCCAACGCAGCCGCCGTCGCCGTCTACGAAGCCTGGCGTCAACACGGATTCTCCGGGGCGACCTGATCATCGGACACCCGCTCCGCACGTACCTCGTCGGGCGCTACCAGGTGTCCCAATGGCTCAGCTGCTCGGCCGGCAGCCGCTTGGCCGGGCGGAAGTCGGTGCCCTTGGTGTAGGCGATCGGGAATAGCCCCGCCTGGCTGTACTGATCGAACGGGATGCCGAGCAGTTCGGCTGCCTGCCGCTCGCCGTCGCCCAGAAGGTGCAGCGTCGTCCAGGCCGACCCCAGCCCGCGGGAACGCAACGCCAGCATGAAACTCCACGCCGCAGGGAGCAACGAACCCCAATAGCCCGCGCTGGCCCCGGACGGAGTGTTGTCCGGCTTGCCTTCCAGACACGGGATCAGCATCACCGGAACTTCGTGAAAGTGGTCGTTGAGGTACATCGCCGAGTCGTAGACACGAGGTAACTGCTCGTCGCGGATGTCACCGTGGGCGGGCCTGGGCGCGGACAGGTAGGGCGTCGCGTTGGTCCGGTAGATGTCGGCGAGGGCTTTCTTCTTGTCCGCGTCTTCCACGAACACCCATTGCCAGCCTTGACTGTTCGACCCGGTGGGCGCCTGCAGCGCGATCTCCAGACATTCCATCAGTACGTCGCGAGGGACTGGCTTGTCGAAATCCAGCCGCTTGCGTACCGAACGGGTGGTGGTCAGGACTTCGTCTGCGGACAGGTTCAGAGGCATCCTGCGAGACTACATTCGGCGGGATTGTCGCTGTCGCATACGCCAAGCGCGCTGGCGAGATTGTCGCTATCGCATACGCCAAGCGCGCTGGCGAAATTGTCACTGTCGCACGCGCCGAACGCGCTCAAAATG
>Ga0114921_10000395_pt1 | contig 18560 bp, 18 predicted proteins | sample BentaG_FD_87016 | JGI IMG/M metagenome (GOLD analysis project Ga0114921, IMG submission 87016) | Deep subsurface microbial communities from South Atlantic Ocean to uncover new lineages of life (NeLLi) - Benguela_00093 metaG | ecosystem: Environmental > Aquatic > Marine > Oceanic > Sediment ... | reverse complement strand
TTTCCTGTAAGGAGTTCTGTTCTGGGGAGGCCTGCACTTAACAACATTGGTGATATAAACATCTTGCCTCTGGAAATGCATGGCATTGATGATTTTTGTGAGGAGCTGACCTGCTCTTCCCACAAAAGGCTGGCCCTGGATATCCTCATCATGGCCAGGGGCTTCGCCCACAAACATCAGTTCAGTATCTATGCTTCCTTCTCCAGGGACAGCATTCGTCCGCCCTTGGGAGAGAGGACATTCTTGACAATTGAGGATTTTCTCCCTCAAGGAAGGGTAAGATGAACTTTTCGATTCAGAGAAAGAAATAAGATAATCAATCCCCAACTGAGAAAGAAACTTTACTCTCTCTTCAAGATCACTAATGAGTTTCTCAGCTCTTTCTCCCAATGATTTCCTCTATTTTATCAAATATTATTTGGCTTATCTCCCTCTTGCTCATCCTTTCAGTCTGGAAGACTTTTCCTTTAGGATTAACAATACTCACTTGATTAAAATCTGATTCGAAGCCTATCTCCTTTTGTGAGACATCATTAGCCACGACCAAATCAAGCTTTTTCTCTTTCATCTTTCTGAGGGCATTGTCGACAACGTTCTGTGTCTCAGCAGCAAAACCCACAAGAACTTTTCCCTTTTTCTTCTGACCTAGGTTTCTTAAAATATCCGGTGTCTGGATAAGCTCTACTCTTTTCGCCAATTCGCCTTTCTTGATTTTCTGGGAAGATATCTCTGCAAACCTGAAATCCGAGACAGCAGCGGCCATGATAACTACATCCGCCCGAGGAAAACTCTTTTGAACTTCTTTAGCCATATCGCCTGCTGTCTTCACCTGCTTCAATTCTGCCTTTGAAGGCGGCATGAGCTGAGTTGGGCCAGAGATGAGGATGACCTCAGCTCCACGGCTCAAAGCCTCTTCAGCCAGTTCGTAACCCATCTTCCCAGAGGAACGGTTGCTGATAAAACGAACAGGATCCAGAGGTTCATGGGTGGGACCTGCAGTAATCAGGATTGTTTTTCCTTTTAAGCTTTTGCTCTTTTTGATCAACTTCAATCCTTCTTCGATGATCTTCTCAGACGCTGCCAGTCTCCCCCACCCTTCTTCTTGGCAGGCAAGCTGCCCTTTTTCTGGTTCGACAAACCTCACTCCCAGAGCCTTGAGTCTTTGAATACTGGCCTGAGTTTGACGGTGAAGATACATGGCTTCATTCATGGCTGGAGCAATGAGCACTGGACATCTTACGACGAGAAAAAAAGTCGAAAGAAAATCATCTGCTACTCCAGAGGCAAATTTTCCTATTATGTTGGCTGTGGCAGGGGCAACGAGAAGAAGAGATATTTCTTTTGCCAGGGAAACATGTTCTATGGATGCTGAGGATTCCTCCTCAAAAGGGTCGACCAAGGTTTTTCTCCCAGAGAGCGCGCTGAAGAGAAGCGGAGAAATAAAATGAGTCGAATTCTTGGTCATGATGACTTGAACCTGGAACTTTTTTTCCTGAAAACGACGGATGATTTCACAAGCTTTATAAATGGCTATGGAGGAGGATACTCCTAAAGCAATTTTCTCCATCTTGACCTTTCTTAACTCTTAGTAAAACTTCGCAGGATGGGTTGGATTTCCGCCTTGCGAGCTTCCAGGCGGTACCCCGTGGATTTTATGATTGATTCCAGCTCGGATACCGCTTTCTCCAATTCATCGTTGATAACTACATAATCAAATTGATCATAATATGCGATCTCTTTGCTGGCAACCTCAAGTCTTTTTTGGATCGAGACTGCATTCTCCTGCCCCCTGGCTATGAGCCTCTTTTCTAACTCCTGGAAAAGAGGAGGCATGATAAAGACAAAGACAGCTTCTTTGAATTTTTGTTTTATCTGCTGGGCTCCCTGGATGTCGAGATCTAAGAGGAGATCTCCTTTGGCTCCCTTTGTCTCGAGTTCTTCTTTTGATGTCCCGTAGTAATTGCCATGGACAACCGCCCATTCAGCCAGCTTACTTGCATTGATCATCTCCTTGAATTCTTCCTCGGAGACAAAATAGTAATCCTTGCCCTCAATTTCATCATTTCTTTTCTCTCGAGTAGTGCAGGAGACAGAAAACTCTACGCTTTCCAGATTCTCCATAACTCGACGCACAAGGACAGATTTACCAGCACCTGAAGGACCAGTGATTACAAACAGCATTTCCCAGCTCTTATTTATGGAATCAATCACAAACTTAAGTGATCATGCCTCTTTATTCTATGTTCTGAACCTGCTGGCGGATACTCTCCAACTCTCCCTTTATGGCCAAGCATTCTTTAGTAATCTCTAAATCCTGAGATTTTGAGCCTATGGTATTCGTCTCACGGTAAATTTCCTGGGAAATAAAATCCAGCTTTCGGCCCACAGGTTCCTTCTTTTGGGGAAGAAGAAGCTCCTGGACATAATTTAAGTGGCTTTTTAGCCTCACTATTTCCTCAGCTATATCATATTTCTGAGCGTAAAAAGCTGCTTCTTCGATTAATCTATCCTCCGGATATGGAATGTCATTAGTTAATTCTCTCAAACGCTGTTCAAGCTTTTCCCTGATGAGAAGAGGCTGGCCTTTGGCCAACTTTTCAACTCTCTTCACAGCCTGCTTTATGTTCTGGACATTTCCTCGAATAGCTTTCCCAGTTTCCTTTCCCTCCCTTCTTCTCTGTTTAATCACTTCCTCTAAGGTCTTCTCAAAGCCTTTCTCCAAAAAAACTTTCTCCTCTTCGCTAAAATCTTTTCTTCTGATTGTCACTGCCTGAGGAATCCTAAAGAGATTCTCCACCGAAATACTTATAGTCTTTCCCAACCTTGAAGAAGTTTTTTCCAGAGAGGAGAAGACTTTCTCGAGCAAATCATTATTGATTTTAATATCCCAGTTCGCATGGTTAAAAAAGTTCATTTCCAGAAAAACCTCAATTCTTCCTCTGCGAAGCTTCCGCTGACAGATGTTTCTTAGCCTAAATTCAACTTCTCCAACCTGAGGACCATTATAAATCCAGTCCAGGTAACGATGGTTTAAACTTTTGATGCTTATCTTGGCGGAAAAATTTCTGGAGTGGAATCTCTTCTCGCTGAAGCCGGTCATACTCTGGATCAAGGCTCTATTTCCTTTTCTTCGGGGAATTGGAGTTCGTATAACTTCCTGTAAATTCCGTTTTGCCGACAGAGTTCCCGGTGAGTTCCACTCTCCACAATTCGCCCCTTATCAATCACAAATATCCTATCCGCCTTCAATATCGTTGATAAACGGTGGGCTACCACAAAAGTTGTCCTGTCTTTCATAAGGGCTTCCATAGCAAGCTGAATTAGTTTTTCTGACTCAGAATCCAGAGCTGAAGTGGCCTCGTCGAGAATCAGAATAGGAGGGTCTTTAAGAACGGCTCTAGCAATAGCAAGCCTTTGCCTCTGTCCACTCGAGAGCAACTTTCCCTTTTCACCAATCTGGGTGTCATAACCCTGAGGAAATCCCATAATGAAATCATGAGCCTTAGCAGTCTTGGCTGCTTTCATGACTTCATCCAGAGATATACCCTCGTGTCCATAGGAAATGTTTTTGCGGACAGTATCATTGAAAAGGATTAAATCTTGGGTGACAAGGCCGATGCAGGAGCGAAGGGAAGATAGTGTTACTTCGCAGATATCGTATCCATCGATAGTTACTCTTCCAGAGTTAGGTTCGTAAAACCTGGAAAGAAGATTAATGATGGTTGTTTTCCCCCCTCCACTCAAACCAACAAAGGCCACAGTCTCTCCGGGCTTGACTTCGAAATCTACATCATGAAGGACAGGCCTTGTTTCGTTATAACTGAAATAAACATTCTCGAATTTCGTGTGTCCCTTGACAGATGGAAGGGGAAAAGAAGCAGGTTTATCCTTTATTTGAGGCTCACTTGCCAGGACCTCCTGGATTCTCTCATAACAGGCCACTCCCAGCTGAATCCTGTTGTTTGCCCGACTAAGTCTTTTAATAGGATTATACATCAAGAAAATGGCCATGACAAAGGCGCCGAAATCGCCCGGACTCATCTCTCCCTGACTAATCCTGTATGATCCTACGACAAGGATAAAGGCACCTACGACTCCTCCCACGAATTCCATGAAAGGCGAGGATAAGCTCCCTATCCAGGCCAGTTTGATGGATGTTTTGAAGTAGCTCAGGGTTGCCTGGAAGAATTTCTTTATCTCAAACTTCTCCATCGTGAAGGCTTTGACTATCTTGTTTCCGGTTATCGTCTCGTAGAGAATGTTATATATTTTGGCCATCTTGACCTGATTCAATAAACCCTTCTTCCTTAGCTGACGGCTAAAAGCAATCAAGGGAATGAGAGCTAGGGGAGCTATGATAAAAGAAGCAAAAGCCAAGCGCCAATCTATTATGAATATGCCGATAAAAAGGGCAAGAAGAATAAACATCTCCCGAATAAAATCCCCCATGCTCCCTGAGACTGCCTCCTGAATCTTATCGACGTCATTCGTCAGGCGGTGCATCAGCTCTCCAGTAGGGACGTAATCAAAAAAATCAGAAGATTGATAGATTAGACGCTCGTAGAGCTTGTCTCTTAATTTCTTGACGACTTTATGGCCTATGGACCTCATATTATAAGAAGAAAGGAAAGTAAAAAATCCCTTTCCGAAAATGACAACAACCAGAATTATGGGAAGAGCTATGTTCAATTGCTCCTTGGTAACATTGAATGTGCGAAAAACAAAATCCATCAAACGGGTCTTTTGAGGAATACTCTGAGGAGCCATTCGAAACATCTCATCCATGATGGGCTGAATCAAATTGACAAAGACATAAGTGAAAAAAGCAACAAAGATTGTGAAAACAAAGGTGAGTATTAACCTCTTTTTCTCTCCGAGAGTGAGTTTCAGAAGTTGAAGTATCTGTTTCATTTTTAAGTCGAAGATGAGAAAATTTTCTTTGCGATCTCAAAGGCGTTTAAGGCGGAACCTCGAGTTAGATTATCCGCTACTGCCCAGACCCAAAAGCTATTGGGAAAGGATTCCTCCTTTTTAATCTGCCCGATATAGATTTCCTTCTTGCCCGCCACAGAAATGGAGGAAACTGGGCATGAAACATTCGGGGGATAGAGCTTAAAAAGCATGCTCTCCTTGAATAAATTTTCCAAACCCTGAATGCTGGCTTTTCTCTTCAACTCTACAAAAGTCATTATTGAATAAGTATGGAAAACGGGAACTTGGATTAGAGATAAGCTTAGCGGAAATTCGCGGTTTTCAAGAACTCTCTTTATTTCCCCTGCTATTTGTTTTTCAACAGGACAAAAACCATCTTTCTCAGGTTTTTCAGTATGAGAAAGAAGATTGAAAGCAATCTGCTGCTTGAAAACTTTCTTTTGCAATGCTGAACTGCTCAAGAAAGCCACACTCTGATTTGCCAGCTCATCTATCCCAGCATTTTCATGAGCTGATGCAGGTTGGAGGATAAGAGAAATCGCTCGTGCAAGTCCAAATCTTTGGATGACCAGATGAAAAAGGTGGGCAAGGATCACAGTTACAGGATGAGGATTGGCAATGATATCAGGCTTTTTTCGGGCTACAATGTCATCGTTAACACCGGCAACAACCACAGGAACATTTGTTTCTGTGTTAAATGTTTCGCTTAAATCAATGGCCTGAAACTTCTTTTTCTTGGCTAGAACACCGACTTCCCGGCTGGCATTCTTATCTGACGCTAAAAAAACCAAATCTGCACTTTGAAGAGAGTCACTGTCCAAATGGTGGACGACTTTGGGTTTCCCCCCAAATTGGGTCAGCTTACTGTATTCTTCCTTCACATCGGGATCAAAAAAATCAATTTTCTCAATGGGAATCTCTTCCTTGCTCAAGATATTCTGGATTTCTTTGCCCCGAAGCGAATCGGTTCCAACAACAGCAACATTAAATTTTTTCTTGATTTTCATTATTTCTTCCAAAGGCTAAGTCATGGATGAGAGCTCTTGTATTGCTTCATTAAAAATAACATCTTATCTTTCAGGGCAAGCTTTTTTTTCTTCAACTCTCTTTCCTTAATCTTCTCGTCCTCTGTCAGAAAACTCTTGCTTTTGAACTTTTCGAGTTCCTTCTCAAACTTCTGGTGTTGCTTGTGAAGATTTTTGAACTCTTCAGACTCTCTCAGCATTAGTCCTCTCAACTCTTTTTCATCCATTAACTATTTCCTCCGTTTGAAGTTTAGAATATCACAATGAATTTTCTATTTCAATTTAAGTCTTTCTTTAAAAATCTTTATTAACCTGTCTGCCACCGAAGACCAAGTGAATTCATGAATTTTCTTGTAACCAGCCCGAGCCAAGCTGAGGCGCAATTTTTCATCTTCTATCAGTCTGTTTGTTTGCTGGCGTAATAAAAAGGAATGAGGGAAGGGTACGATAAGGGCAGTTTCATTGTGAACGGCGAAATCTTGAGTACCGCTTTTTGTACAGACGACAGGAATCTGGCAAGCCATGGCTTCGGCTGTTGTGTTTGACCAGCCAGCTCTCCTTTCAGCACTGACGAATACATCAGCCTGGGAATAGAGCCAAGCCATTTTGCTTTGCGGCAAGTTCAGATAAAAATCGTGGGGGACTTTGGTCTTGACCAAAGGTCGTGGGTCCAGCCTCCCCTCTCCCACCTGAGTGTCAAAAAAAATGAGTCTTAACTGAGGATTTTTTCTGTAGAGACCTTCGGTTGCTCGAATAACCTTGCGTATGCCCTTTCTTCTTCTGTAGAGGCGTCCGTAGCAAAGTACTCTGAATTCATTCCTTTGAGTTCTTCTCTCCAAAGGAAAAAAAATCTCTGGATTTATGCCCCCAGCGACTTTAGTGCAGGAAATGTTGTATTTTTTCTCAAGACGGCGGCATATTCCTCCTGAATTTCCGAGGAAAAAATAATTCTTTTTAACAACATCCTTCTCATTTTTATGCCCTTCTAGGATGAAATAAAAAAACTTTATCTTAGCCTTCAATTTTTCAAAATAAGGAAGAAGAGAATACTCGCTGCATAAGCCGATGTCGTAGCTTTCTTCTTCGAGAGAGGGAAAAGGTTTTATTCCTCCCTTAAAATCAAACCATTCAGGTTTATTTCCTTCAGGATGAAAAAGCACAAAAGAATATCCTCTTTTTTGAAGTTCGTTTCCTATTTCTAGGTAGCGCCTGACTCCTCCAAAAACTTCGAGGTGAGGTAGCAGAGCTGCGATTTTCATTTTTGAACTAATCATATATCAACTAATTTATTTCATTTACTCAGTAATCCCTGTCTTCTTTTGCTTTTTCAATTACTTCTGGAACAACTTTTTCCAGAGATAGAACATAATCCCTAGGGTTTTGTCTAGCTAAATGGTGATCAGAAGCAAGAGTTACAACACCCTCTATTCCGCTCTGGTAAGAGACAACAGAAGATGCCGTCTCTTCACCGGTGGCTAAATTCAAGATAAGAGCCCGGACCGAGTTTGTTCCAAAGTCGAGACCCAGAGAGTAGGTTATTTCTGGCATTTAAATTCCCTTGAGGTAAAATTTCGAATGCTATTCTAACAAAATTTACCATCAGTGAAAAGACGGGGTCAGTGAAAAGATTGACAATTTTTGTGGGAAAAACTATATTAGGTTGGATAAACTGGCGAGGTAGCTCAGTCGGTAGAGCGAGAGACTGAAAATCTCTGCGTCGGCGGTTCGATTCCGTCCCTCGCCATGCTACTATCTACTTAGTATTCTTTTAAATACAAACAACTTAGCCTGATTTCTTCAGCTTAATAATTTCATCAGTTTAACCAAATATCCAATATGGAAAATTTTTAGCATGATTTTGGCAGATTTGATGGAAGCCAATTTTTTTGTTCTTCATATTGTCCTTCTAATTCTATTCCATGAATGGATGGTAGGAATTATTAAAAAAATTTGAAGGCCTGACCCCAATGATTGACTAATTGGGTAAATTTTGGTAATTTCTAATCATATCCAAGAAGAGCGAAATTCAAAGCAAAACATCTTCTTTCAATAAAGACAAATGGCTTCATACAGTCAATTAGGAATTCTCATCGCCGATAAGGAAGAACCTCCCCGTCACCAAATTGGGGCTCATTTGAGCGAAAAATACTGGGTCTGGATTTTCGATACTGGCAACGAGGCGCTTGAAAAATTAAAAAAATCTCAGGTCGATATCCTGATCTCTGGTCTAAAGCTTAATGATATGAGTGGTCTGTATTTTATTAAACAAGCCAAAAAGATATGTCCCCAGATATACGCCATCATTGCCATAAGTTCAACCGAATTATCAGATAAAATGGAGCAGCTCAGGGAGATTGCTTCTGATTTCATCACCAAGCCCGTCAATGAAAAACAGCTCAATCTGGTTCTTAAAAGAGCGGTTGACCATCAGCAACTGCTCAGGAAAAAGGAATTTTATGAAGAATTATCTATCCTAGACCATCTGACCAAGGTTTATAACAGAAGATATCTCGATTTGATGCTTGCCCGGGAACTAGAAAGAGCCAAACGATTTTCCCATTCTTTTTCGCTTTTGATGATAGATATTGATAATTTCAAGAAGTATAACGAAAAAAATGGTCACTTGGCGGGAGACTCCCTTCTCCAACGATTTGCTAACCTATTGATGAGATCCTCGAGAATTCCTGATTCAGTGTTTCGCTATGGCGGCGATGAATTTCTAGTTCTCCTACCAGAAACGTCAAAAGAAGATGCGGCAATTCTTGCTCATAGGATTGAGGCCATTATAAAGGAAGAAAAATTTAAGGGAATGGAAGCTTTCTCTAACAAACACCTCACTTCCAGTATAGGCCTGGCCAGCTATCCGGAGGACGGTGTCTCCACTGATGCCTTACTCTCCCTGGCAGATCAGATGATGTTTAAAGCCAAGAGGCAGAAAGTCAAAAAAGTCTGCTTCGCTGGAAAGATTTAGTCTATCTAATTTGTCTAGAAAGGCAAGATTAGCAAGAGACATTAAAAGTACGGATAAAAGAGGAAGGGAAATAATTCGCGGCTTCTAATATTACTCTTCTTACATCCTATTTCTTAGGTCTCACTAATAAAAGATTTGAGGTATTCTCTTAAGGGCTGGCTGAACTCTGGCCTCTTCAAAGCAAGCCCGATAGTAGCTTCGAGGAATCCCAGCTTATCTCCTGCATCATAGCGCTTTCCTTCAAAAAGACACCCATATACAGGCTGCTTCTTCAGGAGGAGCTTTATGGCATCGGTTATCTGGATCTCGCCTTTTTTATCAGATGCAGTGCTTCTTATCATCTCGAATATTTCAGGAGCAAAGACATACCGGCCAAGAATGCCAAGGTCAGAAAATGCCTTCTCAGGACCAGGTTTTTCAACCATATCCTCTATCTGAAAGACTCTTTCGGAAACCTGTTTAGCTTTGACAATTCCATACTTCTTTGTTCCCTCTTCATCTACACGCCCGAGGACAATAACCGAAGCCTCATATTCAGAAAAGACGTCAATAAGCTGCCCAATGCAGGGTGTAGGGCAGTCAAATATATCATCAGGGAGAAGAACGGCAAAAGGTTCTTTTCCAACATAATTTTCAGCCATCAATATAGCATGACCCAGTCCAAGTGCTTTTTTCTGACGGATGAAGCAGAATTCGGCAAGATTCGATATTCTTCTAACCTCTCCTAAAAAATCGAGTTTCTTCTTCTCCTCCAGAAACTGCTCTAATTCGGGACTCCTGTCAAAGTGATCTTCCATAGTCGATTTTCCTCTGCTTGTTATGATGGCGATGTTTTCGATACCTGACTGAACAGCTTCTTCGACGCCATACTGGATAAGAGGTTTATCGATGACAGAGAGCATCTCTTTTGGCTGGGATTTAGTGGCAGGAAGAAATCGGGTTCCAAATCCTGCAGCAGGAATAACAGCTTTCCGAACCTTCATGCTATCCTCCTTTCAAACTATTCTCTCTCGCTGACAAAGACTTCCTCTCCGCTGATGAATCGAAAAGAATATTTCTCATGAGCCGATACAAAAGGATTTTCCTGGCTTCTCTTCTAGAACTTATAGCTTACAGAAATGCTACAAGCAAAAATATTCATCTCGAATAAACCCGGCATGGCCGTTTCATATCCGGATGCATTAACAATATTGAAATCAAGTCCGCCAAGAGGAACAACATCAAAAGGTACATCTCTTTCTTTTCCCATCAGGTATTCAACGGCAAAATCTATCTGAAGGCCGTCCAGGCTGTATCCAAAGCCTGCTGTAATGACATTAAAATCATAATTGGGCAGGAGAATGTTCATGGTTTGATCAGGAGCAGGAGAGGGATCCCAGTAATATCCACCGCGGATCGCGATGGTGTTGATTTTGTATTCGGCGCCAAACCTGATTTGGAGAGCATCTTTCCAGTCCATCTTTCTCACATCATCCCCGCTTTGTTCCATAAAAAGCGCCCAGAAAGGATGCTTATAATCGGTCGTTATATTCTCAATTTTTGACCACTGAGTCCACTGGAGATCAGCTGTCAATACCAGATTTTCCGTAGGTCTAAACGCTACACCTCCAGCAAGCCACATGGGCCAGGTAACCTCTCTATCAAGGTCTGATTTTGTCTCGATAGTAGCGCCAAAAAAGGGACTCCCGGGAATCTGGCCAAGAGCATTCAAATTGAAAATTTCTGCCTCTCCGCTGAATTTTATAGTGCTGGCTGTGCGAAAAGTTGCTCCCAGGCTGAACTTCTCATTGGGTTTCACAAGCACACCCAAGGTCGCTCCATATCCCCAACCACTCATGCTTTCCTCATACTGACCGAGGTCCACTCCTAGGTCTTGGGAGCCAGCGTGCATACCAACATCAAATATCCCATAATTGATATTTAAGGCAGCTCCTACAAAAATCTGTTCGCTCACTTTATAAGCAAGAGCAGGAGCAAAGGTGACAAGTCCGATTTTACTCATCCACTTTAGATTAGGATTATTCATGGCTACCAAAAAAAAATCTTCTCCGCTCCAATTCGATCCCAGCCCCGCAGGAGTATAAAAACCCAATCCGAAGACCATATTCTCGCTTATAGGATGATAATAGGCGGCCATTCCGACAAGATAATGCTTTCTTTCAGTCTTGGCATTGACAAGGCGGAACTTTCCCAAGCCTGGAAGTTCTGGCACCAGCTTATAAGTACCAGAAGGAATAACATCTGTGCCGCAGAAGCCAAAATACTTTTTATCGAATTGAGCGATTCCAGCTGGATTCCAGTGAAGAGCACTAAAATCATCTGCCAAGCCAACAAAAGCCCCACCCATGGCCAAAGCCCTTGAGCCGACACTGTTCAGATTCAATCCGTTGGCTAATGCCATAGAGCTAAGAAACATAAAAAGAATGATTGTAGAAAAGAAGACTCTTCCTTTTTTCACTTTGACCTCCTTCTTGTTTTCCCCATGTTTACTATATTTTTTATTTTATTGTCAAATAAGATTCGCCCTTGCCTATCAGCATTTTCGGACTATTTATTTCTCAGGCTACGATTAAAGTATGGTTGCGTTTTGTTATATAACTTACAAATTCCAAACAAGATACATATCATTGGAGCTTTATTTATACAGCTTGAACTTCCTTAATATCAGGTACCTTCTTCTTTATGAACTGGGTGATTCCATGGGTCAACGTCATCTGTCTCATCGGGCATCCTTCGCAAGCGCCCAAAAGCCTGACCTTGACCACTCCATCATCCGTGACTTCGACAAACTCCACATCTCCCCCATCTGCCTGAAGATGAGGCCTTATCTCTTCAAGAGCCTTTTTTATTTCTTCTTCCATATTTCTTCTCCTTTTAAAAGCTAAAAATATCTATTTTTTTAAGAAGACAAATTCCTTCTTCTTGTTGACATTAACTTTTACAGTATCTCCCTCTTTATACTCTCCCTCCAGAATTTTCAGGGCTAGCGGATTCTGAATATCCCGCTGGATAGTCCTTTTCAGTGGTCTTGCTCCGTAAATTGGGTCATACCCTCTTTCCGCCAGCAATTTCTTGGCTTCTTGGCTTAGTTCAATGTCTATCTTTTTTTCCTGAAGTCTCTTCCTCAGTTCTTCTAGTTGTATATCGACAATTTTAAGGATAATCTCTAGGGAGAGGGCTTTAAAAATTATGATTTCATCCACTCGATTGAGAAACTCCGGCCTGAAGCTGCTCTCAAGAATCTCCCTGACTTTCTTCTCCATAGTCTCAAAATCCCCGCTTAATTCTTTGATCACCTGACTCCCTAAATTAGAAGTCATTATAATGATGGTGTTTTTAAAGTCTACTGTTCTTCCTTTTCCGTCAGTTAGTCGCCCGTCATCCAATATTTGGAGAAGTATGTTAAAGACATCGGCATGCGTTTTTTCTATTTCATCGAGAAGGATGATAGAATATGGCCTTCGCTTTATGGCTTCGGTGAGTTGTCCCCCTTCCTCGTATCCCACATAACCAGGGGGAGCTCCGATCAATCGAGAAACCGTGTGTTTTTCCATGTATTCTGACATATCGAGTCTTACCAGAGCCCTTTCGTCATCGAAGAGGAACTCTGCCAGTGCTCGCCCCAGCTCAGTTTTTCCCACTCCTGTTGGTCCTAAGAAAATGAAAGATCCTAAAGGTCGGGTGGCATCTTGGATGCCAGCCCGGGCGCGTCTTATGGTGTTGGATACTGCCCTCAAAGCATGGTCCTGACCAATAACTCGTTTGGTCAGGTTAGTCTCCATTTTAACGAGTTTTTCTACCTCTCCTTCCAGCATTTTAGTTACGGGTATTCCTGTCCACTTGGAAACAACCTGAGCTACATCTTCCTCATCTACCTCCTCTTTCAGCATCTTCGTCTTCTTCTGGAACTCCGACAACTTCTTGGTTACTTTCTCAATTTGTTTTTTCGTGTCTACCAATTTCCCGTACCTAATCTCGGCTACCTTCTCTAAATCACCTTTTCTCTCAGCATTCTGTTCCTCGATTTTAAGTGAGTCAACCTGCTCTTTCAGCTTATGGAGGTTTTCTATCAGCTCCTTTTCTTTCTGCCAGTGCACCTTTAGAGTTTCACTCTTTTCTTTGAGGTCAGCCAAATCTTTGTTCAATTTTTCCAGCTTCTCTTTTGCATCTTTGCCTTTTTCCTTTTTCAAGGCCTGTTTTTCAATCTCGAGCTGAATTATTTTCCTCTCTAGCTCGTCTATTTCTTCAGGCATGCTGTCTATCTCAATCCTTATACGGGAGGCAGCTTCGTCGATCAGATCAATAGCCTTGTCAGGAAGATAACGGTCAGAAATGTAACGGTTAGAAAGAGTAGCAGCTGCCACCAAAGAGGAATCTTTAATTTCTACTCCGTGGTGAACTTCGTACTTCTCCTTTAATCCTCTTAAAATGGAAATAGTCTCTTCCACTGAAGGCTCTCCCACATAAACCTGCTGAAATCTTCTTTCCAGGGCCGCATCTTTCTCGATGTGTTTTTTATATTCGTTGAGGGTTGTCGCACCCACACACCGAAGATCTCCTCTTGCCAGGGATGGTTTGAGCATATTGGAGGCATCTATTGCCCCTTCTGCTGCTCCTGCTCCGATAATCGTATGAAGCTCATCGATGAAAAGCACTATTTCCCCTCCAGCTTCTTTAATCTCCTTTAAAATAGCCTTCAACCTATCCTCAAATTCTCCTCGATATTTTGTTCCTGCAACTAACGCTCCTATATCCAAGGCAACGAGTCTTTTGTTTTTCAGGGATTGAGGCACATCTCCGTTAGCAATCCGCTGAGCAAGCCCCTCCACTATGGCAGTTTTACCAACCCCTGCCTCCCCAATCAAGACGGGATTATTTTTTGTTCTTCGAGAAAGAACCTGAATAACTCTTCTAATCTCATCTTCTCTTCCAATCACAGGATCCAATTTTCCTTGACGAGCCAATTCAGTAATATCCCGGGCATAACGCTTTAGAGCCTGATACTTCGCTTCAGGGTGAGGATCTGTGACTCGTTGGGTTCCCCTTATGGACATGAGGGCTTTGAGCACTGAATCTTCTGATGCACCATTTTGTTTTAAAATCTTACCAGCCTCGCTTGAATCATCCTTCAATAAAGCGAGGAATAAATGTTCGGAGGAGATATATTCATCCTTTAATTTTTCCGCCTCTTTCTGAGCCCTGCTCATGACTTGGCGCAAAAGAGAAGAGAGGTAAACTTCTCCCCCCTTCACTTTAGGGAGGCTGTTGAGGTAGGCCTCAATATCCTCACGTATCTTAGAGAGATTTACTCCAAGCTTTGCCAAAACTGCAGCTACAATATTTTCTTCTTGACTCAAAAAGCTCCAAAGCAGATGTTCTGGCCTTAACTCTTGGTGCCCTAGTTCCTCAGCCTTTGATTGGGCCAGCTGAAAGGCTTCCTGAGCCATCACTGTGAACTTATCCCATTGCATTTTCTAACTCCTTATCTATTAAAATATTCGCTCGGATTTATGTCAAGCACATAAAATGAATATCTAAAGAAACGGATTATTCAAATTTTTTCCTTTTTCCTCTTGACAATTTAATAAAAACTGATATTTTTCCTTTTGGGAGCTTGCAATGGAAGAGATTGAAATTTCCAGTTGGCTTACATTAGATGCCATTAAAAAAGCAGCGAAGCTGGTGGAAACAGTGGGCAATCTACAAAGCGGCCATAACATGTCTATTTTTTGCAAGATAGAGGAGGATTTCTTAGAGCTGTGCTACAGCGACACTGCCGCGAACTACTTGAGACGCTACGAAGACAAAGAAGAATTTGAGATTGCTTTGGAAAACCGGAAAGAAGAAGAAGGGGAAACACCTTATGAAGAAGACCGCAACTTCGAAGAAAACTTTGAAGAAGAAGGAGAAAAATCAGATAATTTCAATTTAGAGGAAGAATAACTCAATCCTAATTTCTTAATCTGCCTTAAACTGTCTCCCATTCAGCAAAAGCTGTTTACGTCAGCACAATACTCAGTCTTGGAACTACAAACACTTTATCTTCACCAAAAAATGGCTATTCTTACTTATTGAATTTTTCTAGTACAAAATTTATAATCTCTCAAATCCCAAAAAAAAGGAGAGACAGAAATGCCAAAAGTCATTCATTTTGAAATTGGTGTGGACGATCCGGAAAGAGCGATCAAATTCTACTCTGAGGTTTTTGGATGGGAAATCAAGAAGTGGGAAGGCCCGATAGACTACTGGCTTGTTTCCACCGGACCTGAGGAACAACCAGGTATCAATGGTGCATTGATGAGGCGCGAGGATCGCCGAGAATCAGTAGTAAATACCATCGACGTCCCTTCTGTAGACGAATTTTTAACCAAAATTACTGAAGCTGGTGGTAAAATAATTCAACCAAAGCAAGCTATTCCTGGAGTTGGATATGTTGCCACATGTCACGATCCAGAAGGAAACACTTTCGGCATAATCGAAGAAGACACTTCAGTAAAATAATGATATTCGTGGCTTTTTTTTATTGCTGTATAATTTCAAGAACAGAGTTTTCCTGCCTTGTGTAGTTGTCTATAATTTCAACCCTTTTAACCTGCTGAGGCTATTTTATTTTAGCCAGTGAAGAGACAACAAGGACGATACCAACAGCTATAATTATCAGAGGCCACCAATTTGCCATCCCAAAGACAAACGCTCCGCCAATCACAGCAAGTACGGCTCCCCCAATCAGTCTTCCCCTGGCATGGTGACGATAGGAGGGAGTTGCACTTCTTATAATACCATCCAATATCAAGATTGCACCCAATCCCAGCAGGAAATAGGCCCACCACTTGCCCCAGGAAATGACATCCATCGTTGCAAGCAGAAACATGACTCCTAAAAGAATGACTATCAAACCTCCTATTACTCCAGAGAAAGCGTCACCCTTGGGGCTTTTCTGACAACTCTCTTTTTCCTTTTCCTTAGAATTATTCTCAGACATATTTTTCTCCTTAAAAAATATACGAGTATTTTTTCTCTTAAAGTCTATGTCTAGAGTATTGAAAATTCAATCCTATAAGTCTAAAGCATACAGCATTGGGAAGAATTAAAGTCAATAATGCTCGGGTAAGTGGGATTCAAAGACACGCAGCTTTTGTCCCAGCGAGACAAAAACTGCTCGGTTTCAGGCTTCGCTCCCTCTCCATTCTGGAGAGGACCATGCCCGCTCAGCCCTCAAACGATCTTTTACACCCACTTACCCTCGCCAACCAAGAAAATTGATAATTTTAGGAGCAAAAGCAGAAAGCTTTCAATACACCCGACCTTATCTATCATTTTCCCCATGAAGGAAAAGGAATCCTATATCATCTCTAGGGGTGATTTCGTTGAATAGAAAATCACCTCCAAAATCATCTAAAAAGGCGATTGACTTTCTATCCCCCAAAACGCATCTTGTTTATAAGCAACAATTATTATTCTTACCAGATTAAAGATGTGATTTTTTGGGAATAAGGTATGAAACATTCAATAAAGGGGAGGAAATCATGAAAAAGTTTGGATTCTTCCAATGTGATAAATGTATAGGGATAACTCCTTGTAAGATTTTGCCAAACGGAAAGATTATCTGCGATTATTGTAAAGACGAGGCTAAAATCAATACCTTTATCGGATTCATTCCACGACCGCCAAAGGCTCCTTCCAAAGAGCATCGCGTTTGACATAGTCTTCTTTCTCATTTATAACTCTCCCGAGGAGAGTTATAAAAATGGGAAAGAAACGGAAAAATCAATCACACCGTAAAAAACAATATTTTTATCTTCTTTCTGTAGTTTTAGTCTTTCTGACTTTATTCAGTTGCTCATCAGAAAACAAAAAAGTCAGTGTCCAAAAAAAATCAGAACTCATCCAGCCTGCTAAATGGTGGAAAAAGCTCCCCCGCCCGATTTACTCCTCATTAGAAAAAGTGGAAACCAGCCATAAGTGGTTTGAAGTCTATAAACTCCTTGATGATACTTATGCCATCTATGAACCTTATCAATTTGAAGAGGCAATTAGTTACCTTCTCATCGGTAAAAATAAGGCAATAGTTATTGACACAGGTACTGGCATCGGAAACATTAAACAGGTCATATCTGAATTAACTTCTCTTCCTGTTTCAGTTGTGAATACCCATGGACACTGGGACCATATCGGCAACAATCACCAGTTTGAGCGGATTGCCTGCTACAACAACAAAGACTGCATCAACAGGTTAAGCTCGGGTGTTGATAATGCCGCTCTTCAGAGGAGCATCACTGGCGATTCGCTCTGGAAGCCACTTCCAGAAGGCTTTGACGCCTCTTCCTGGAAAATCCCTCCTGTAAATCCTACATCTCTGTTGGAGGACGGCGACATGATCAATCTCGGAGAGAGAACTCTGGAGGTTATTTATACCCCTGGTCACTCTCCTGGTTCCGTATGTTTGCTGGACAAGAAAAATCGGACACTTTTCACTGGTGATACTTTTTTCCCAGGGCCTTTGTATGCTCATCCGAGCGATGTTAATATTGACGACTACATGGCCTCTATTAAGAAGCTGAAAAACCGTCTGGATGAATATGATTACGTCTGTTCCGGACACAATGATCCCTGGGTGAAAAGCGAGGTTATTCCCCGGATGGCAAAGGCCTTCCAGGACATCATGGCGGGAAAAGGGGAATACAAGGAAGATAAAGGGATCCGCCGCTATTTCTTTGATGGTTTCGACATCCTTATCCGCTCTGATATGATTAAATAACCGCAAGACAAGCAAGACAGAGTCCGTAATTCAATGACTCTGTAACTCAGTTTTAAAGGAAAGAATAGACCAGTAGGATTTGATGAATCAAACCCCTACAGAATTATTCTTTACATCTCTGGCGAGTTGCTGATTTCGCCTAGCAAATCTAGCTAGTCTAGCTCTTATCCTTTTTTAGTTTCTTCTTGAGCTCGTTTAGAAAATTCAAAGCCTCCAGCGGCGTGAGAGAAGAAATATCGCGCTTTTCTATCTCTTCTCTGAGTTCCTCCAAGACCTCCTGTTCTCTATCCTTCTCGAACAATAGGAACTGAGCTTTGTCTCTTTTCTTAGAAGAGTGATAGGCAAATCTTGGGAAACCCGAATCATCAAGTTCCTGCTTTTCTAGATTAAAGAGTATCTCCTTAGCCCTGCCCACCACATTCCTAGGAATCCCGGCCAGCTTAGCCACGTGAATGCCGTAGCTGCGGTCAGAAGGACCAGGAACAATTTTCCTGAGGAAAACAATATCGTCCTTTTGCTCTTTTACTGTCACATGGTAGTTTTTGATTCTCTCCAAAGTTGTAGTCAATTCTGTTAATTCATGGTAATGGGTGGCAAATATTGTTTTGGCGCGTATGTCTTCCTTTTCATGGATGTACTCAGCTACTGCCCAAGCAATGCTGAGCCCATCGAAAGTGCTCGTTCCACGGCCAATCTCGTCAAGGAGAATCAAACTCTGAGAAGTTGCATTATGTAGAATATTGGCAGTCTCCAGCATCTCCACCATAAAAGTAGACTGGCCGGCACTTAAGAAATCCATAGCACCTATTCGGGTAAAAATTCGGTCTACAACTCCAATCACCGCTTCTTTGGCAGGGACATATGAGCCCATCTG
>Ga0114921_10000394_pt1 | contig 18566 bp, 32 predicted proteins | sample BentaG_FD_87016 | JGI IMG/M metagenome (GOLD analysis project Ga0114921, IMG submission 87016) | Deep subsurface microbial communities from South Atlantic Ocean to uncover new lineages of life (NeLLi) - Benguela_00093 metaG | ecosystem: Environmental > Aquatic > Marine > Oceanic > Sediment ... | reverse complement strand
GGTCATGTCTGCTTTACCTCTGATTTCTGAACATATCGAATATGAGATGTCAAGCAATCATCTGGACAGTCTTTAGTTTTCTTCCCATAACATGCATCACAATTAGTTTTACGTTTTCTCAATCCTCTGTTCCTCCTGATCTGCGGTATTCGTGAACCCTATGATCTTTCTTTTTCCGAATTGTAACCCATCCAGGTCGATTAGGATCCTCAATACATTCCGACCCTCCACAAGAACAGGTGAACTCTTTATTCTCAGAGTCCCATCCCATGAATTTCCCACAGTTGGGACAATTCACAGGGACAAAATCTATGACAAAATCACTCATGTCTGTGTCTCACCCAAATAACGACTTTTGAAAGAGGGATTAATTGAATAGCCAATGGGACATTCTGGATAGTTCTTTTTATAGAATGAAACTGCGTTAGCGATGTGTTTGTCTGCAATTTCTTTATTCTTGGTCATTACTTCATCAACTCGATCATCAGGTACAAATTCCTCTTTTATCCAGCGATACCACTCAAATAAGGCATCAAGACACCTGGGGCAGAAATAATACCCATCTTTTGATTTGTACTTTGCCTTTGAGCCATGATCGGGACAGGTGGGCCAGCTCAACTCTGAACCTCCTTTTCTTCTGATCTCTGACACACTGAACAGAGAAGTTGGTTGCCCACTTCTTTGAAGTCGGTGTCTTCAAGGAAATAGTGTACTCCGCACTCATCACAGACAGCAGCTTCACCAAAAGCTAATTCCGATGTCCTTATTCTGACAAAGCCTGTGGTCCAACCCCTCTTTTGCTTAGAATTGAACTCCTCTATAGCCGTAGCAATCACTGTGGTAAGTTCATCGTATAGTGGTTCTTCTGGCTTATCTGATAATTTGAAGAAGTGGATCTCACCCGATAATACTTTCTCACTCATTTTTGTCACCACTTTCATCCGAAGTCTGAAAACGCTCTGTGTCCGTAACGAATCCACAAGATTTACACCTTGTCATACTTTTGAACATAAAATCGGGTTCAGTGTCGGTTGAACCACATTGAGGGCATTTCATGTTTCTTCACCTGTTTTCTCAGAACTACGAATGATTGATGAATCTGTGTCTTCATGGCCACAATCATCGCAAACCCACTTAGTTACGCCTGGATTGTTTATTTTACCCCATCTAGGATTCAATTCCATCTCGAAACCATAGAGTCCTCTATGAGTGTCCTTACTACCACATTCGGAGCAACTAGCGAGACCATCTCTGATAGCCATCAGTCCTCGGTCTCCTGTGTCACATCAGAACTCCGCATAGCTGCTAATCTGGCATTGTTTTCTTCGATGGTTTCACTCGATTCCAAGACTCCTGCAATGACACGAATCCAGGCTTTTTCTTCAAGAGTCAGATGGGTCATGTTTTTGCCTCCTTTTTTTCCGAACTCTGCACATTCTTAGTCTTGCGTCCACAACTCGGACAAGTCACCAGTACAAGACGGCTCTTTGTATCCCAAGAATGCCCGCATTTATCACATTTTATCATTTTATTTCCATTTCCTCAACCGTTATTCGAATCTCTTTTCCAGTATACTTCTCAAGAAACTCATTAACTGAAAACCTTCCAACATAATAGGTAGTGAAAGAGAACGATTCCCCTTCCTCAGCATACCCTTCGATAAGTTCTGTGAGTTTCCCTGAAAGCATCTCTGTCATCTTTCAATCCCTCCAATATTACCACTACCACCACCAATATATAACTGTTTTCTTGTATGTACAGGCTATAATGATTTCGCTTTTAAGTAAAATGCAGAAAGAATGTTCAGAGTTGCGTAAAATGGAGACACACAATCTACCAGACGTAAGGGACATCCGAGTTCGAGTGGATGCCATTGAAGTCCTAAAGTACAGAAATGCGTTGCGTTATCAGTACCTAATATGTGGACGAGTTAGCGAAGTCTGCGGCAAGTATGGCCCCAAGGGAACCGATGCAAGCATAATTGAGGTAGATGGAGAAGAGGCAATCCTATTCCCTGTCAAGACAGCTAAACGGGGTGGAAAGATTAGGCCAGTAATGTTGCCTCTTCAATATGACCCCTGGGCTAGGGCTCTGGCAGGTTGGTTTGAACACAAGGGAGAAGGGAGGGCATTTCCCATGTGTATGCGTTCCTTACAGAGATTTGCATCAGGTGTATTTGAGGGGCTATCATATCCTATTGAAAAATATTATAAGCCAAACAAGGTTGAAGTCGAGGCACACTGGAAGGATATGTGTACTCACGCCCTACGTCATATCAGGGCCTTACAGGATCTAATGTGTTTCTATGGGTTCGATGGACTTGATCTGGCGATATATGGGGGATGGAGTAGTCAGTTTGTAGAGTCTCGACTTCCCAAGATCGCATCCAGGTATCTCCACTTGATTGGGAATGACACAAATACGAAGCTTCTGACAAGTCTAGCTAAGAAATACTTCCCTAAACTCTGCAAGGTGCAGGATTGGAGTTAATATGCGGATTATTCCAACTTCGTCAGTAGTCGGATCATTAATTCATAGTCTTCCGTAATTGGAACCTTGCTCTTGCGTACCCTATGGGCAAGAACCCTGAAACCCTCTCCCTTCTCACCAGTCTCCAGAAAATGCTCCACCATCTTACGTTCCTTATCACTGAATAAAGCAGTTCTCATTAGACATCCACCTTCGCTCGCGCGCGCGAAGGGCGATAATCATAAGCGAACATACATAGAGGGATCCTTATATTTTGCGCTAGTTTACCGATGAAATCTTGGACTTTGCTTAATTGTGGGTTTTTATCTTCGTTTACAACGTGCCTTATCAAGCAAAACACATCAATGGGAAATAATAGACCGTCATTAAGAATAATTGCACACTTCCTAAGAAATGGTTTACCTTGAAGCTTCTTTGGGTCTACCTCACTTAGTTGCGACACTCTCTGAACGATATTCATTTTCTCAATCTTCTGGCTGTGTATTCTCATTTTTAGTTCCCCTCACATATCTCGTATATCTTGTTGTAGATTTCGGCAAATTCATTGCGTACTTTCTTGTTTCTGATTGGCTTCATAGTGTTTAAGGCATCCATAATTCTTTCGCACTTTGTTTTCATTTCCATCCCGTTTCCCTCTGTTACATAAGGTGTAACGGGTTATATTTAAACGTATCGTAGGTTGTAACGCCTATGTCTGTGTTTCGTAGTTACTCCGTAGTTAGTTTAGAACTCTTCAAATATTCATCCAGCCCTGGCTTCAGAACATAGTTTATATTCTCTTTCTGTAACAAATCAATGAGTAATCGTGCCTTTTCAGGTGAGGGCCTTGGTAAATATTTCGTGTAGTTCTCTAATCCTATCTCGACAGCAATGGGGTCTATAGTTTTAATCATGTAAAACAAGGTTTCCAAGTCAAAATCACTCAGAGGCTCAAGGCTCAGGAATGTGTCATGTATACTGTAGGCATGTTCGTCTGTGCTATACCAGAGTTGGAGGAATCGTTCTGTTGGTGTAGGTGCATTGCTCCAAGGGGTGTCCCGATTGGTTTCAATAGTTGTTCCTAAGATGGGTCTCAAGTTCAAGCTATCCATTGCTGGAAGCCATTCTATTGCACGCCCAGGATTCTTGGTCTGAAAGAGGAATCTGTTATTCGTGGCTTCTGATGCCTTATCGATCACCCTTTTGATCCATTCATCTTTCATCCCCTCACAGAATAAGTCACACATGCTTCCTACGAATATCCAAGTTCCATCATTAGGGAACTTGTCATTGAATGCTGATTCTTGAAGTGCTGGCTCAAATGGTTTGCCCCATCTCTGGCGAAGGGATTTTGCCCAACAGTAAGCACAATTATGAGTGCAGCCGACACAGGGATTCCATGTCCACCCCACGGATTTGAACATTCGTCCTTTGGCTTTATTCAGTGGCATTATTTTGTCTCCTTTAGTAATGAAGTCATCAACTTTCACCCCACTGGTACATTAACATAAGCTCAGTTTCCATATTCAAGTCCTGATCAGGAAGAGGAGGCCTATATCCAAGAAGAGGAACGGGCTTTTTCAGGTTCTCAAGAAGGTGATTTGCCATTCGGCGTTCCTCTTGTTCACGATGATACTCCCTAATCAAGTGATTACGTATAGTGGATTGAACACGGGGGCTTAGGTGCCTGGGTATTTGATCCATGATGTGATTTGGGGTTCCTCTCATTTTTCTTCACCTGTTTTGTTAGAACTGCGCCACCTTCTATGAAAATAAATTAATGTTTCATTTGTGGAGGCCGTCACATACCCCAAGTTCACATATAGATGGTATCGATCTTTGAGCTTGATAGTGAATTTATCACCCTTGTTACGGAGTTTTTCTTGTATGTCTTTAGGAAGCCTTGAAAGCCTCATTTTTTCAATGAATGTCCAACCAGAGATATGAAAGGGGTTTCTCATGTTTCATCACCGTTTAGGACTTTAGGGGGATCTACGACACCGTTTCGATATTGATTCACAGTTGGCTGAGGATCGATAGCGAAGATAACGAGTTGATTGTGTTTCCTGCTCTTAAGCCGCATATCATTCATCTCTTTCTGGGTCCAGTATTCAGGAACAGCATACTTGTAGCCCCCATCATAGCAACAATCGCAGACCTTGACATTCCAGACCTTCATCAAGTCCAATTTTCTGAGGCATTCAGTGTATGGGATCCTCCAGTTCACGATCATGAAAAGCATGATTTCATTCCGCTTGTAGCCAGCTTTGGTGAGAATGAGGATTGTATCTTTGATCTTCATCTGGTCCTCAAGTGGCCCATCCCAGGCGATACGGGGTCTCACGAATCTAGATTTCTTGAGTGCGTCAGCTATTTCCTGAGTTAGTAATTTGAAGTGAATTCCACAGATTAACTCGTACTTGATTACTTTTCCATTGACCCGTTTGGATCCAAGTTCCTTGATAATATCAAGAGCATCCTTCCTCGCTAGGAAGTTCATATCAAGAATCTCGACTTGATTTTTAGTAAGTTCTGGAATAGGAAAATCTTCATGCTCAAAGGGTTCATAACAGTAGTCATGAACATTGGCCATTGGGCATCCTCTGTGAAGTTCGATTCTCTGATTATTGCCCTTAATTGCGACATATTGAGGCCCCCCATAGGTTGTCCTGGCGATGGGCTTCCGTTCCTTTGGAGATAATATCTGCTGTCTAATCATGTCGATCCTTCCTTGTTCGTAATATCTGCACCAGAATTGGAATTAACTCTGAAATCAGTTATCTTGGGAACATGGTCGGGTGGTTTACTATATTTATCTGCTCTAACTCTCTGTTCAGCCATCTTAGCATATTCTGGGTTAAGTTCTATTCCTATGAATTTTCTCCCTAGTTTTCGTGATACTCGAAGGGCTGTACCTGAGCCAGCAAAAGGATCAAGAACAACTCCGTCTTTAGGACATGATGCCTTTATTATTGGCTCAATCAGTTCATCGGGAAATACTGCAAAATGGGCTCCTGGGAATGCTTTTGTTGGGATGTTCCACATATCTCCTGGATTTTTTCCTTTTGGATTACCTGTTCGTTCTCCTGCCTTTACACCATATCTACCATTACCCGCTTTACCTAGTTCTGGTCGGCTTCCAAATGTTTCAGGATATTTATGAGGAACTCTAACTGCATCCAAGTTGAAATGATATTGTGGATTCTTCGCAAAAAAGAAGAAAAATTCATATGATTTTGTAAAGCGATCTTGTACGGATTCTGGCATATGATTAGATTTATGCCATATCACAGAGTTTCTTAGAATCCATCCCTGCTCTTGAAGACCTATAGCAACCCTCCAAGGTATCCCTATAAGTTGCTTAGGCTGAAGCCAAGCATCATTCTTAGGTAGACGCATCCCGCCATGTATGTTTCCATCTTTACTGTCCTTTGTTTGCTTTACTTGATAACCCCTATTTGCAGCGTAGGTATCCCCAAGATTCAACCAGAAGGATCCTGTCGTCTTTAGTATTCGTTTGACTTCATAGCAAATTTCAGTAAGATGGTCAATGAACATCTGAGGGTGGGGTTCTAGTCCAAGGCTACCACGCCAAGCCCCGCATTTAGAGCAGAAATCGCTTTTCTGATTTTTCCCCCGTAAAGTCCCTAAATTCGTAGACTGTTTGCCTTCTCCACCCTGTTTATTGAAGGAGGATACCTGTTCGTTCCATTCGTGTTCACATTCGGGGAGTCCTCCCCATACCCGCACCGTCTCAGATCCGTAATCACGAAGGCCCCAATATGGAGGGCTTGTCACCACTAAATCTATGCAATCGTCGGGGAAGGTCTTCATCACCTCACTGCAATCTCCGCAGAGTGTCTGATTTAATGGCAAATCTGACAACATTATTTCTCCTTGCCTGTCTTTGTCATATATTCTGCAAGGGCCATATCCAGAACATCCCAATGTGTGTTGAATGAAACTTCTTCACCGTCTACAGTGACTTTGTATCCTTGATCTGGGCAACTACCACATTGAAGGCGTGGCCCCAAGTAAGGGTTCGTTGAAGGTTTGATACAGGGTAAGCCAGAGTGTTTTAGATCGTAGTCAATGGGGCGATTATGACGATTACACCAGGGGATACCCTCATATCGAGTCAAGGGGATTCCTCCTGTCCGCTGTTTGACGGAGACTCTGTATTGGTTAGAAATTTGTCTTCATAATCGAGTAGGGTTTCTATAACCCCATAGTTATTTCGTAGAACCAGTATGTTCTTCTTGATTTGTTTGTATAACCGCCTAAGTGCGGGTGAGATTTTAGTAGCCCTCCCGTATAGAACATCTTCGAGAAAATCACATATTAATTTGTGTTCAGAGTTGGTTAAGATCTGGCTCTTCATTTTGGATTCTCCTTGTCGCTGTCTTCGCAGATCTCTGCATACAAGTGTTCGTTTAATTGCGGGGTTGGACCAAACCATCCTGTCAGACGCATTAATGCCCAATCGTATTGAGGAGCAGAACCTTCCGTGAACTCTTTTTCTCTGATCGTTCTTCTGTTTATGTGCCTAGGTGCATTTCCTGAACAGGTTAATCGGTCTATACATTTATGACAGGGGTTATCGTGCCTATGATGTTTACGACACCAGAATCCATGATTGTTAAGCGTGAATCCGAATGAGTCTAGTAGCTTATCTACGTTTTCAGCTTTCTGACGAAATGCATCACCATGCACCATTATTTTTCCTCCGATTGCATACTTGGTATGGAACGCCTCAACCCCTCACGTTCATGGAATTCCTCATCAGAAACAAAGGTCCAGAGAGCTAGGGCAATTAACGTAATGGTGAGGGCCCCTAGGGCTGCTAAAATATTGATTATTAGACTGTGAAGCATCATTTTAGCCCACCAACCGCGCGCGCATACAGGAAATCGATGTAGTGTTTTATGAAGTGGGGGTAGTCAACATGCCAGATCGGTATGTCTCCTTTATTCAATGTGGGGTTTTTATTTGATGCGTAGTCTGTGTCGTAGTGCCACACATTATGGGATACGTTCTCTAGTCCGTCTGAAGGTTCATAGGTCCTTACACGATTGGGGTCTGGGGGTTCACCTATATGGGTGTGGGTTCTCAGGTCTACTCCATATTTTCCGAGTTCCTCCAAGATATTCGGATACTGGTCTTGAACCACATCTCTTATCCCCATTATAGGTGTCACCCCGATTAGTTTGTCAAGTTTTATGATGGTGTCCGCGTATTCTCTGACCTCATTATAGATAGGTTCCAGAAATGTGGGTTTGAGCCCAAAATACTTGGCGATCCCGTAGAGAAGCAGTCTTAAACCTCTTTTGAACGCGTAGTTTGCGCGAAGGAAGGGAGAATCGTAGTCATGTAAAATCATCATTTGAATAACCTCTTCAGTAAATACGCGATGTATCCGCTTCTCCTCTTCTGGACCCTGCAAGGATTCCCGAAGGCCACAACGTTGTCAGGAATGTCCTTTACCACATTGGAGTTTTGACCAATAAACGAGAATTCGCCAACCTTAATCCTGTTTCTGACCGTCACGCCCATGCCAATATAGGTGCCCCTTCCTATCTCAGAAAAACCGCCAAGGGTGACCCCCGCAGAGATCATGACCCCATCATTCAGAATCGAGTCATGGCCTACATTGGAGAACTGAGCCACTTTAACATTATTTCCCAAGTATGTTGGCCTTTCAGAGCCAGACATTATTATGGCTCCACATCCTACCCAGACATCATTTCCAAAGACTACACCCATCTCTGGAACCACTATTTTACCGCCATGAAAAAGATAGGGCTGGGCCCCCACCTCTGCGCTTCTCTCAATGATCACGTTTTTGCCTTTGACGATCTTGACTGACCTTACAATTCTAGCAGGATTCCCCACATATACGCCAGGTACGGTTATGCTCTTGCGTACATTTGCTTTTGAGCCGATTATTGCCCCAGGGCATATTGTGATTCCTGCTGCTAGTGTTACATTGGTTCCTATGAAGACTCGATACTCTGTTTTTTTATCCCATTTACCTACTCCGATTTTTGCTCCACCGATTTCTGTTCCATTCTGGTCTAGGTTTTCAGTCATTAATTGGGGAGATATGAAAACATCGTCTTCAATCTCTACGCCTCTGGCGATTATGCCATCATATCTTAAGGTGACTCTGTTTCCGATCTTATTTTGGCCAGATGATTTAACTCCGCTGTCAATGTACGAGTCGTTTCCGATCCTGGTGCCTTTTCTGAGTTCTACGTTATTCTTGATTTTGACGTTGTTCCCTACTTTTACGTTTTCTTCGATAAGGTTGAATACCCCCCTTTCAAGGTTAATGCCATGTATGAAGTCGTGGGCTATCTGGTTGAGTTCGTTATCCGTTTTTTATCCCTCCTAGTAATGAGATCAGGAAGAGACAGGCGGGGATTCTCATGAACCAGGTGGCTGGGTATCGGAGTACGGATATGTTGTTGAGCAGGGATATGTTGTAGAAGAGATAGGTTGAGTATCCGATGAAGAGGGCCAGCGTAGCGTAGATAAGTTTGTTTGGTTTAAAGCCTGTTTTCTTCAGCTCGTATGCCAGTAGTAAAAGGCAGATGATTTGGCCATTAATTTTGTATACTGCAAATTGGGATATGAACATTGCAGGGGGATGAAAGAAAGGTATTTCGTACAGCCAGCCTCCTCCTACGGCTGCCAGTGTCGCCAGGGTGAATGACTTCAATTTATTGGGGTCTGATTGGAGGGAGATCCTGTAATACGCGATGAAGAACAGGGTCCAGGTTAGAACGCCTTGATAGTGCCACTGGAAGGGAATTATGCTTGTAAAAGGTATTTGAAGCATGAGCCCTGTGAATGTGTATGAGAACAAAACCCCAATTATAACTAGGCCTGTGGTCATGAAGGTGTCAATTATTTGGGTATTTGCTTCTTTGAGCTGCCTGTAGAGGACGTAGAGGATTAAGGGGAGTGTCTGTCTTAGATAGAAATACCCTCCCGTGACTGAGATCACAGGTATCGGCTCCTCAAGATTCTGTTCATCTCCCGCCTAGTTTTAATGACCTCCCCCACGATTCTACTGAGGGTGAGAGGTTCGGGCAAGTCCTCAAGGAGTTCACGCGCGCGAGGCTGGATCCTGTAGTTAATGGCACTCAAAGTAGAGGCCCCCCGCAGCTTAGACATACGTTGAGACCTAGGTCCCGTGATATGGCGCAGTGGTGGTTACGCCATTTGCGGGGTCTGCCTCTACGTAGTACCTGTTTAATCACCTTCTCGGGGAGGTCTGGGTGAACGCTTTTAGCCTGACTTAGTTCTAAACGCTGCAGCGCGTTCATTGCCATACCCTCATGCCATTGGATTTCAGGAACGTAGTTGATCTCTTGACCAATGCGTTTCGGGTGTGTGCCGTCAACTCGTACTCTGCGTACATCTGCCTCAGTTCAACGGAGGTGATGTCTCCGCCCAGCTTCTCAGCCCGTGCCAAGGCCATCAGGCTTATTTTACGTTGAACGGCTTCGATGCTGTTGGGGTTGTCCTCAAAGTAGTTTGGAAGAGAGGGTACGTTGGGATCCAAGTATCCAATTAAATAATCATCAACGAACTCGCTGATAACGAGACTTACGGTTTTTCCTTCAGCTTTTACTACTTCTTTGAAGCGTTCCAGAACTTCACGGTTTCTATGGTAGAAGGAGCAGGAGGGGCTCAGCGCATGAAGCCCCCTTTATAATATATTAGATATAATATATTAGAAATACTATTTACTATATCCACTAGCGGGAGGCCTCCAAGGTGTTTACGTTGTCTATTTCATGAAATATTGCGTCTATTTTCTCTGCGATTTGCTTGTTTAGGCTGTGCTTCGCCATGAAGTGAAAACGGTACTTCAGCTCCAACTCGGGATCCTCGACACTGAATTCCTCAAGGGCAACCATGTCCCCCGCTACGAGCATGGCGAGGTGGTCTAGCTGCTCCTCGTTGACGATTAAGGCGATCTTATTCGCCAAGCAGAATCCTCCTGGCGAGCTGGTGAAGGTTGTCGGCCCTCTCCCCTGCCTTCTTGTAGCCCTTCAGATGGTTAGGGTTAGGGACTTTACCACCGAAACGCTTCCCCTTGTCTCCCAATTAACGGGCCTCCCATAGTTGGGGTCCGTTTCGTTGTGAGTAGGATTCTACGTAGATGGGTCTGTTGAGAGGGTCCTTATGCTCCCGCATTTTGCGTAGGGCTCTGCCTACGTCTGAGATGTCGTGGAAGGCGGGTTGTATGCTGATCTGCTTCTCGGTTAGGGGTCCAAGTTTTCTCAGGTAATTGTAGATCTTGCGTTGAGCGGGGGTGAGGTCCTTGGAGGGGTTCTTGAGGTTGGGAGGGAGAACCCCGCCCATAAGGGTTCTCTGTGATGGTGCCATTATGGATCATCCTCAGATAACAACACATCAAGATTACCAGTTAAAGAGGACAAAGAACCAATGAGTGCATCAAATGTTCCACCTTCTATAAGGGCCACTGTTTGTTTGTAGGTATCCTCATCATCCATCTGGAACATTATTATTCTCATTGAATCTAGTTTCTTGATCACTCCTTGCCCAAACCTTGCGATTTCCTTAGCCATTTCTTCCATTCTTTCACCTCACTACTCTTCTGATACTGATATAGTCTGCCTCCATCTCAATGGAATCTGAAACCCCCTTCAAGAGTCCCTTCAGAGTCAAGAACTTACTGTATTTGATGGAGGTCTCACGGTCAACTCTGAAGGCTGCCAGACGGTAAACTTCACTCATTATTTTGTTTCCTCCTTCTTTTTCATCAGAATTTTGTGCCAATTTCTGTTGCCCACAACCTTGTCGAGGTCCTTCTTCTGTCGGTGTTGAACTTGATTCACGCAAGGACCCCCATTAAAGCTGGCATGAAATATCCCCACTCCCCGCCCCTTGTCTGGGCTTGAGGGAAAAACCAGAACCAGATGTCTGCGATCATGGAACCGATTTGGGATATGACCATGCAGAGCAGTATGATACAAAAAAGTTTGACAACCATATCCCAATCAAAATAATCCACATCGTGAATTGTTTTGATTATCTTTTTAGGTGAAAACCATCTTTTTATACGCTTCCACATCGTATTCTCAGATTTAATGGTTCTTTCATATAGATCCCTTTCCTCCTCTCCACTCATGCTGTGGCTGCCTCCGTTAATGGTACCATCATGAGACCTCCCGCTGATGTTTGCAGATGGCCCCTGTGAAGGCGAACAGGCATTTCTGGGGGTCGAAAAACAGGGCGCACCCCTTACAGGATCTCATTTATTTGTCTCCTTGAAAAGCTGGGCGTAGAGGTGGGGCGCGTCTCGCCTTATTTTCTCTCTAATGGCATCTCGGAAGAACTCGGCATTAGAAACATGAGTGTCTAATTCAATGTATTTCTCTATCAGTTTGTGTAGGTTTTTTGTGACTCGTGTAGCTATTACAATTGTTTCTGCCATCGGCGTTCAAACGTTATTATGACGTAAACCTTATAAATTTTGTTTATTACATCATAAGACTTGGTATTATGGGTATTATGGTCCCGTTTTCGCCTTAAATAGTAGGGTACCTTTTAATTCTATTGAGAACTTTATTGGTGTCAAAAGACGAATGGTATTTTATACATAGGAATGGCCTAATGAGTGGCGGGTTTCATAAGTTCAGCTCTGGAAACTTTGCGGTCAGAAATGATATTTTAGTTGAGATGCTAGAGGGAATAAAGTTCGGGAGCATTGTCGAGGTGGCAGGAGCCGAGGCCGACCTTGCGGAAAGATTGTTGAAGAAATATGATTTTATAGTGAAATATGACTGGAGTGACATGGTAGAAGAAGCCAAAGAGTATGCTCACAATAGGATTGAGGATCTGAGGTTCGAGGCCACGATATTAGACTTAGATACGGAGAGTCCTCCTAAAGCTGATCTGTTTATATGCACCGCCCTGGAGCATACATTAAGATATATTGAAATTATTGAGGAGTTGAATCCTGGCACTTTGGTTCTTTTGTCGTTGCCTAGTTTTGACAGCATAGGGCATAGAGTATATTTTCCGCAATTCACTGATATAATCAACTCCTATGGGAAAAGGCTGGACTTCATAAAGGTTCAGGTCTTTATAAATGCGCAGGGCCTAAGAATTGGGTTCATTGAATTTGTTAAAATATTTTTAAAACGCGTTGGGCTGTTAGATGGATTTAGAAAGATGGGGGTATTCAAGAGAGGATGCGGTAGAGAATCAGTTAATTATAAGTGGTTGATACTGGCTAAACGGAATCATTTATGCCAATTATGATCGCCATGATGTTTGTAGACTCGATTTATCATTTTGTTCCTAATCTTTGTGCGAAAATAATAGAAGAAATTAAAAAACCGTCTTTCAGCCATTAGGGATAGAACTATTATTTTATCTATCATGGGGGCCTCATGATATTTCAAGTATCTAACGAGTTTTCGATACCCAACACCCATCATTTTAACCTTTAATCCAATTGTCATGTAATTACCCCGAGTAGTCTGAATGCTAGGTCTGTCACGGTGTTGATTACGAGGCCGAACATTGACAGGAGCCAGCTTGTGACGTTAAAGACGGTGGACAGATCACCAAAGAAGACCGTGATCTCTCCCTGTCTTTCTCCTCTTGTGGCGATGCTTTCAACCCACCAGATGAACAGGAACACGGGGATCACATCTATCCATGTGCCTATGCTGATGAAGTCCCAGATGTTTCCTAGCCCTGTGGTTATCGTGCCTGTGCCGTCAAGTAGCCCCGTAATCGCGCTTCCAATGCTGATAACCAAGCTGACCATTCGGGTGTACCAGTCTATGAAGAAGTCAAAGATCCCGAGGATTAGCAGGAACTGTTGAGTTATGAGCTGCATTATGTTTGATATGCTGTCTATGAAATAGGTTCCCAGGGCGGTGCCGTATGCGGTGGCGTTGGCGATATAATCAACGATCCCAAAGACGCTGAATGCCTCATCTATGAGCCAGGATATATAGAAGCCACTGGTCGTTGTCACAGCTACATAGTCACCATCAGGGGCCAGCCCGTCCACATAATCATCCAACAGGTCTAGGTAGACATAATATAATGTGGTCCCCAGAGTAGAGGAAGCGTTGAAGGTAGAATTAAAGAAGCCATTGACTATTACCGTATCCGTGGCAACTGTCTCTGTTTCATCATTCTGAATCTGTACTGAGGTGAACTGAGCATCAGGAGGATACGAAGACGATGCCAGATCTCCAGTACCAGTTGTGGCATACCGCACATATCCTGTGATCTCTATAGGATTATTGATGGAAACCGTTGTCTGGTTTGGCCCCAGACCATACGTGACCAGACGGGTTATGACATCAGTATAGTTATTCTGCATGACTGTAAATCCCGTTGAGCCTCCATTTGTGTCCTCCACATATACCGCGAATTCCAAGTCCTCTTCATAGGGGTAATCCCATTCAAAAGCCAAGTTAAATATCGCGGTTCCCGTGTCGCCGTCTTCATCCCAGGAACAGGCCGTAGAATTTAGGTTTATGATGGTTGCCCCCGTCTGAATGGCCCAGACGGTAGGCGTGGAGTTGAGGTCTGTAGCCCTGACCTCAAACCGTACTGCGCCTTCCTGTTGACCTTGAAGGTAGACTTTGGAGATATTGTCAGCCCCCGTATCATCGTCCAGAACCACTGTGAAATTATAATACTTCATGGCGTAGCAGTTGTCAGAATCATCCATATCAGGAATAGTCATGGATGTAATCGTTGAATTATAGGATACCCCATAGAGGTAAAAGTTTACATCATGAGCTGCTTCGGCTGCCCAGGCTCCATTCGTATATCTAATCCTGTTTCCACTATGTGCACCAGTGGCATCCCTACGAATGTTCACCCAATCGGATACATCATTAATCGTCCCAGCAGTGGGGCCCTCCAATGCTATAACATAGTAGGTATCAGGAGTCAAATCTACTTGTTGAGCTCCTGTGAAGTTAAACATAATATAAACACCCGCACCACCAAGTGTTGAGACATCGAAGCTGTCACTTGTTGCCAGAGGCGCACCCGTAGGAACTGAACTTGTTCCATAGACCCCTGAATGAGCATACAGAACCGCATGAGCATCCCCCGTAGGGGAACCTGTTTTATATATCAGAAATTCTGCGCGTGTTATTTTAAACCGAGTGGCGGGGCTTGTAAAGGATTGACCATTAGCTGAAGTGCGAGCCGAGTCAGATGGATGGAGGTCCTTTATAGTCACATAGGTCCCAGCATCCGTGTAACTATCGATCAATTCTTCACCTACGGGTGGAATCGGGGCACCAACTGCGTATAGTTCCAAGCCAGTTACATCTTTTCCACCATACTGAGAGAATATTAATCTCAACTCTAAAACATAGTCCTTTACGACTTCTGGCTGTATCAATGGCTTTCCTGAAGCCCCTTCAGTAAGAATAGTGCCTGTCATGTCCCATGTTGAACCATTCCAACCCCATTCATCTATATCCCCACCTTGACCCGCCCCACCATCACCAATGAGAAAAGCCGTGACGTTAGTAGCCGAACTAACTATGAAGTCCATGCCATTATTACCATGGTCTGTGGTGGTGATTTCCTCCACTGACTCCCATGCTGCGCCACTCCACCTTACAAAATAGTATGACCATCCTGTAGCCGTTGTCTTACAATATATGATATAGGGATAGCCACTTCCATCTAAATGGAGGGCCATGTGACATGTCACATACGCGCCTGTATCTACTACCCTACAGCTTGCATCGGCCTCCGTTTTAGTAATTGATGCTCCTAAATCTGTTCCAGACATACTATACATGTGCCCGTCCGTTGTGTTCAAATAGGCATGATAAACACCTTCTGAGTTGGATCCATCATGGTATCTCCAGGATAAATGGGTGTCATTATCATCATCAACTTGAGGGGTATAAGCATAAATGGCGTGGGTATTCGAGTTTACTTCTATTATTACGGTCACTGCCCCCCAAGACAGGCCATTATCATCCGATCTTATGTAGGCCTCCTGATGTTTTCCAGATGCTCCAGTAGATTTTCTGAAGAATACATAAATACTTCCGTTTTCCAGCCTGACAGGTTTGGGGTATGTGCTCATTGTTGATGGGTTAGATTGTACGGTCCAGGCCGTAATATTTTCAGGGTTATCAGAGATCGCATATTTTTGGTCACTGACATGAGAACCATAGAAAACATGTATGTAGCCACTGCCATTAACCAGAATTACAGGGGCCCCATGCGAGTCTGACGATAAAGGATTTGAGGCTATTTTAACAGCACTTGACCATGTATCAGTTGAGTGATTATAGGAGATTATATACGGATCGTAACCCGCATCTCCTTGCCATGCGATATACGTCACTCCATTAAAATAAGCTGCACTAGGGTTGGATCCATCATAAAACGGATTATGTACCCCATTACTTGCGAAGGTATCTATTGCAGCCTTGACGGAGATCAGAGAAATATGTGTGAAAAATGATGCCACCAAGAGGATGAGAAGAATTAGCCCCCTAGAGCGTTTAGAAGCCATTCCATTCATCTCCTCCTCTTCGATACGTCCACCTCAGACGGCACATACTTGACCCGCCTAAGCTGCTGCGCCTGACTGAGAGCCTGGGGGAAGGATCTGGCTGTCACCGTGAAGGTCTCACTTGGACCCTTGGGGTAGTCGAATACGATCTTGTATCCCTCCTTTATGCCTCCAACCAAGGCCCTGAACACATTGGGTCTACTCCCTGGGTCTCCCTTTTTCTTCTTAGGGGTCTCGGTAGGGGTTTCGGCTTCAAGTTCCTCTGTCACTGTTTCAACAATGTCCTCTATCACGGCTTCATCTATTACTGTCTGGTCCAAGTCTTCTATTACTGTCTGAATAACGTCTTCTATTACCTCCTGATCTATGTCCTCTACCACCGTCTGAGGGAGTTCCTCTGTCACTGTCTCGACAAGTTCCTCCATTATTACCTCTTCAGGTGGAGGCGTGTACCCTGGCTTCTGGGCTTCTTTCAGCCTCAGCTCTGTGCGTGACACGGGGCCTGTTATTACAGCCTTCTCTTGAGTTTCCTTTAGCTTCTGCCTTAGGGATTCCCTGTATTTCTCAAGGTCTGACGCTATTTTCTCGTATGCCTTCAGGTCTGCCTTTGGGGGTGGAACCCCATTTATGAAGGCGATCATCGTGGCGGGGTTCATTGTGGGCCCCAGCTTGTTAGCCTTCAGAAAGTCGATGTATTCATCTACATCATAGCCTATATCATCCAGTACATCCGCAAATTCCTGTAGGGCAGCGGGCTTGTAGGCTGCCCCTGCGCCGTAGAGGTCGGGGTTTTTCTTCCAAAAATCATAGTATTTTTGGTACCCCTCCATCAGTTCATCCCATTCAGCATTAGAAAGTTTATTCAATTTGGATCCTGCCTTCCGTAAGTCGGATGTGGAGTACCCATATTGACCAACCAGTTTCTCAAATTGGAGGGCTTCATCAGAGGACAATGAGGTTCCTTTCAGCACCTTCCTGAGTATCTTTGTGCCCTTCTTCCCTGCGCCCACCAGGGCCCTGACTCCGTTTGAAATAAGCAGATCAGCGGGGGAGGGCGTGAGCAGACCCCCCGTTATTTGGAGGATCGCATCTTCCATTCGTCGGGGTTGACCTGCACCCAACGAAAAGGGTAATGTCACCTCTCGGGCTCCACCTAAAGCAACCTCAGATGCTAGGTAATTCATGCGGTTCAAGGCTTCATCGAAGGTCTTAGGGGGCTTCTCAGGCTTCGTGCCCGTCATTATATCATAGGCGAGGAACGGGTTTTTCTGCACTTCCTTGAGAACAGCTGCTTTCTCAGTGGGGGTTAAAAAATTCCCTTTTCCATACAGCATATCGTTATGAGCAGCCCAATTATCAAGAACACTGCCAATGCCTTCCTTTGTCTTCAAGCCCGCCTCTGTAATCGTCCCCGTGACAGCGCGAGCGGATTTCATGACTAAAGCAGGAGGGGCTTTACCTTTTGGTATCTTGATTCTTTTAGCAATATCTCTGGCCCTCTTCGTGGCGGCTAGGTCTCTCTCACGGGTCTGCCTCACCCGCTTAGCGGTCTCGACCTGCTTCACCCTGAGTGCTTCTAATCGTCTAGCGGTTGCAGCCTTCTTAGCAGCAGCTTCCCTCTGAAGCCGTTCACGTTCACGCGCTTGCCGTGCCCGTCGGTCAGCAGCCGCACGGTTAGCCGCAGCAGCCACAGGGTCATACTCGCCGTCAACCGTAGGTCTACTAGACATTTAGCCACCTCTCTTCAGATGCACCCGCCTTGGTGTAGCATCTGTCTCAAGGCGGATCAGGCCAGCCTTTAACGCCCCAACGTAGGTAGACCCACCTACTCTGTGTGTTTCAGAACCACTTGGGTAGAACACCTTGACGCTGTAGTTCACGCCTCCTCTGCCCATGCTGCTCTTAGAGGAGCCCTTGGGCTTGTTCCCCTGTCCACGCCTGTAGTTCCTGACCTTGTTGCCGCTGCGAGTGTGAGTTCTCACTTTATGATTATAGGGGCGTTTCCTGCCTATCAGAGCCTCCCCCTGAGAACCTTTTTGACCTTCTTCTTTCCCTTCTCAGAACGGTTTTTATGACCCTTAACAATCGGATCCGTCCATTTACGCACCCCCTTGGGCAACCTGATATAATGCCCTATGACCGCCTTGCTTGCCCGTTTCTTCGTCATTTTGAATCACCGATATAGTTTATCCTCTAAAAAACGAGGGAAAAGCCTTCAGCCTGAATGAACACAAACGGGGGTATTACCCCCGTCTGGGTCTATCCAACCGCCTTGAAGGCATCTACGATGGCGATGAGAGTCAAGAGACCCGCAATGGCTACACCCGCAGCCCAAAGCTCAGTCTGAACACTCTCCATGAAAGCTATCCCTGCAAGTACAAGGATCACGGCGATGACCAGGACTGTTTGGATCGTCTTACTCTTTAAGACGCTCTTAGCCGTACATTTTCACCGCCTAACGTACAATGGTTAATAGTTTCATTAGAAGGTATTTAAATCTACTTTTGGAATGAGAAGAGAACCCCGCCCAATAAAG
>Ga0114921_10000393_pt1 | contig 18598 bp, 20 predicted proteins | sample BentaG_FD_87016 | JGI IMG/M metagenome (GOLD analysis project Ga0114921, IMG submission 87016) | Deep subsurface microbial communities from South Atlantic Ocean to uncover new lineages of life (NeLLi) - Benguela_00093 metaG | ecosystem: Environmental > Aquatic > Marine > Oceanic > Sediment ... | reverse complement strand
GCTCTGCAATTGCTAGGCTTGATGAGTCAGGAATTCCTTTTATTTCTGTCCTGACTGACCCCACAACAGGAGGAGTAACAGCGAGCTTCGCCATGCTGGGAGATATTAACATCGCTGAGCCCAATGCTCTCATCGGCTTTGCTGGGCCTCGAGTCATCGAACAAACAATAAAAGAAAAACTGCCCAAAGGATTCCAGCGATCTGAATTTCTTTTTCAGCACGGCATGCTGGATGATATAGTAGATAGACAGAATCTACGTTCTTATCTAGTTCGAGCCCTCCGGCTTTTTCTCAATCGTCCTCAATGAATTACGAGGAGTGCCAGCGCTATCTAGAAGAAATACAGAAATTAGGAATTAAGTTTGGCTTAGATAATGTAAAAAACATCCTTTCTTCTTTCAACAACCCTCACCAAAAATATCCTTCTGTATTAGTGGCAGGAACGAACGGAAAAGGTTCAACTTGTGCCATGCTTACCCAGATTTTGACCTTGCATGACTTTCGCGTTGGGCTTTACACATCTCCCCATCTGATTAAAGTCGAGGAGAGAATTAGAATAGGCACAGAACCAATCACAACTTCGGATTTCTGTGAGAAACTCACTTTACTGAGGAATAAGATTGAGTCATTAATATCTTCCAAAGAACTGCTTTCTCTTCCTACTTATTTTGAGTTGCTGACCTGCCTTGCGTTCATCTATTTTGAAAGTCAAAAGGTTGACCTGGCAGTATTGGAAGTAGGTATGGGAGGGAGATTCGACGCTACCAACTTGGTTGTTCCGGCTGTTTCTGTCATCACCACTGTTTCTAAAGAGCATCAGAAATTTTTAGGGTCCACTTTAAGCCAAATAGCTTTCGAGAAAGCAGGAATCATAAAACCAGGGATTCCTGTAGTTGTTGGAGTGAAAAGAGGGGAGGCACAGCGTACTATTAAGAAAAAAGCGAAGAAGTTGGCAGCCCCCATTCATAGTGTTTTTGATAGGAAAGACTGCTTTCAGGCAAATAAAACCAAAAATAGGTATTCTTTTATTTATGAATCCGAAAGAGGTAAATACCATTTTACACCTTCCCTTCAAGGTAAACATCAGGGCGAGAATGCTGCTGTGGCTATCGTTGCCTCAGAACAGCTCAGCAATAGTTGGAAGAAATTAGAGAAAGAGAAGATTATTCAAGGCATTGAACAGGCTCAATGGGAAGGTCGCTTGGAGATATTTTCCCGGCGCCCCTTAGTGATTTTAGATGGTGCTCACAATGAAGAGGGGGCAGAGGTTTTAAGGAAATATATCCAGGAATTCATATCAGGTCCTTTAATCCTGGTTGTAGCCTTGATGAGAGATAAAAAAATTGGAAAAATCGTCCGCATTTTGTTTCCCTTGGCCCAAAGAGTCATCATCACTCGGTTTCCCTACTTCAGGGCTGCCTCTCCAAAAGAAATTAGGTCCAAGGCCCTGAAGTTCAAGGACAAGATAGTCCTGGAACCCGATGCGAAGAAAGCAGTAGAGTTGGCTCATTCACAAGCTGGCACCAAGGGCTGCATCCTTGTTACAGGTTCCATTTATTTGGTAGGAGAAGTAAAGAAACACTTTAAAAGCTAGAATGGCTAGACAAACTAGACAAACCAGACAAACTAGATAAACTGGTTAGGCTTGCTTTTTTAGGCTAAAAATGATAAATTTTCACTTACTTTTCTTATCTTCTTAATAAAATGCTTTCCATTGATAGTTCAGTCATAGCAATTTTTATAATTATTTGGGTTTTGGTCTATGTCCTATCCAGGGTATTCTTTAAGCCGATTCAAAGGATTATGGCTGAACGCGAGGCTAAAATCCAGAAGAACAGAGAAGCCTATGAAAAATCTTTCGAAGATTACGAGCAAAGCATAAGTAAGATTGAGAAAAAATTGAGAGAGGCCAAGGCCATTTCTGATGCAAAGAGGGAAGAACTCGAAAAAGAAGCTTTATTAGAGAAAAAGCGCTTTCTAGAGGAGATAAACGCAGAATTTCGCACCCAAATCGAAAAAGCAAGAGCACGGCTGAAAAAACAGACAAAGCAATTGAAGGAAAAATTAGAATCTGAAGCTGAGGTCTTATCCAAAAAAATCGAGAATAAACTTGTGCACTGATGAGAAATAAAAAGCAAATTTTCCTTATATTTTTTTTGCTGCCTTTATTTATTTTCATGGTTTCTGAGGAAGAACATTCCTCATCGAATCTGCTGCAGTTTATAGGTAAAGGCATAAATTTTATTCTACTTTTTGGGATTCTCGCCTATTTTCTTTCCAAACCTCTCCGGAGTTATCTCGAGAAGAGGTCATCTGAAATTAGACATTCTCTGAGTGAAGCTGAAAAGTCGAGAAAAGAGGCAGATAAGAAATTGGCAGAAGTGAAAGCGCAGTTAGATGGTTTGGAAGAGAGAGTTGCCCAAATAAAAAAGGAAGCAGATATTGAAGGCCGTAAAGAGAAGGACAGAATCCTCAGCGAAGCAAAGAAAGAAGCAGAGAAGATGAAACGTCTTACCCATAAGGAAATAGAGATGCTCCTCGAATCAGGCATCCAGGAACTTAAAGAATACACAGTGGAGATAGCCGCGGTTCTCGCTCACGATAGAATTAAAAAAAGGCTGACCCAAAAAGATCATTCACATCTCATAGACAAATCCATCGAAAGGCTTTCTAAATTAGATGAAAAACCTGAAGCTCATTAAGAAATACACCCAGGGAATAGTTGATGCTATTACGGGTGAAAAAGAATTTCTAAGTCTTGAGAAAGAGCTGTCTGATTTCTCTGCATTTCTATCTGAACAGAAGAAGCTCAAGGAGGTTCTTTCCAGTCCTTTTTTGCCCAGAAATAAAAAAATTCAATTAGTCAAAGACATCCTGAAGAGAAAAAAATTAAGCCCGAAAGCGACTAGATTTATTATGATACTTTTTGAAAACTACAGGATTGAGCTTTTACCGGATATCTTAGATTTCCTGCCTATTCTTTGGAACGAGAAGAAAGGGGTTTTCACTTATGAGGTTGCTTCTGTTGTACCATTAAAGCCGATTCAGAAAAAGAAGTTGGGAAAGAAGTTAGAGGCGCTGGAGAATAATCGGGTCCTTTTGAAGTACAAAATCGACCCTGAACTGCTTGGAGGCCTCACCATAAAAAAGGGAAATATTGTTTATGATATTTCTTTAAAGGGAGGCCTATCAAAAATGAAAGAAAAAATTATTCAAGGAAGTTGAAAGATGGAAATAAAAGTCCAGGAAATAAGCAAGATTATCAAGCGCCAAATCGAGGGATACGAGACCAAGGTTGACATTCAAGAAGTTGGAACAGTTGTGTCAGTGGGGGATGGAATTGCCAGGATTCATGGCTTGGATAATGTGATGTGCAATGAACTCCTTGAGTTTCCTCAGGGAGTCCTCGGTCTTGCCCTTAATCTAGAAGAGGAAAGTGTTGGCGCAGTGCTTTTAGGAGAGATTCACCTCGTCAAGGAAGAAGATCTAGTCAAGCGAACTCACCGGATCGTGCAGGTCCCGGCTGGGCCGGCCATGGTCGGAAGAGTGGTGAATCCTCTCGGCCAGCCCTTGGATGGAAAGGGCCCTATCAAGACTGATGTTCACATGCCCGTCGAGCGCTTGGCTCCAGGAGTTGTGGATCGATTGCCTGTAAAAGAGCCCTTGCAGACAGGGATAAAGGCAATCGATGCCATGATTCCCATAGGTAGAGGCCAGAGAGAGCTTATCATCGGTGACCGCCAGACAGGTAAGACTGCTATAGCGATCGATACCATCATCAATTTGAAAGGAAAGGATGTAATCTGTATTTATGTAGGAATCGGACAGAAAAGATCCACCCTCGCCTACATAATCAAGATTCTGGAAGATTATGGAGCCATGGATTATTCCATCGTGGTTGCAGCTTCAGCCAGCGTCCCTACTCCTCTTCAATACCTGGCTCCTTACAGTGGCTGTGCTATCGGGGAATATTTCAGGGATAACGGAAAGCATGCCCTTCTCATTTACGATGACCTTTCCAAACATGCTGCCGCCTACAGAGAAATCTCCCTGCTCCTTCGGAGACCTCCAGGGAGAGAGGCTTATCCAGGAGATGTCTTCTATCTTCATTCAAGACTTCTCGAGAGAGCCGCCAAATACGATGATGAACATGGGGGAGGTTCCCTAACAGCCCTCCCGATTATCGAAACCCAGGCAGGAGATGTCTCCGGTTATATTCCTACCAATGTCATTTCCATCACCGATGGTCAGATATACTTGGAACCTGAGCTCTTTAACTCAGGCATAAGGCCAGCCATTAACGTAGGTATATCCGTCTCTCGAGTAGGGGGGAATGCCCAGATAAAAGCCATGAAGCAGGTGGCAGGAAAATTACGCCTCGATTTGGCTCAGTACAGAGAACTGGTAACCTTTGCTCAGTTTGGTACTGAATTGGATAAGGCAAGCCAGGCACAGCTGGAAAGAGGAGAAAGATTGACTGAAATTCTCAAGCAGGACCAGTACCAGCCTTTGCCTGTCGAAAGGCAGATCTTGATCATCTATGCCGGAAACAGAGGATTTTTGGATGAGATAGAGGTCAGCCGGATAAAGGAATATGAAGAGAAGCTTTTTGCCTTTGTTGAGAAAGAACATCGTGATTTGCTGAAGAAGATCGCTAAAAGGAAGGAAATCGATTCTTCTTTGGATGAATCCATTAGCTCTATTCTAAAAGAATTTAACAGTCAATTCAAAGGAGAGAAAGACTGAGATGCCCGCGTTAATCGACCTGAGAAGAAGAATAAAAAGTGTCAAAAACACCCAGCAGATAACTCAAGCCATGAAGACTGTTTCCTCAGCCAAGTTCCGCAAGGCACAACGCCTTCTTTTAGAAGGCCGTCCTTACTGGCACAATCTTTCTGATTTATTAGCTTATGCAGCTTTCTGGTCTGAAGGATACTTTCATCCCTTGCTTGCAGAGAGAGAAGAAAAAAAAGTAGAGGGGCTGGTTATAACCTCTGATAAAGGCCTTGCCGGTGCTTTCAATTCCAACCTGTTGGAGAAGGCACTCTCTTTTTTTAAAGAGAAGACCCGCTCTTCAGAGGTGAATCTTGTTTTAGTTGGCAAGAAGGCTGTTTCCTTTTTTAAAAACCGTCCTTTTTCTGTTGACAGTGTGTATTCAGATAATGTTGAAAAGCTTACGTACGATGAAATCCGGGAGATTGCTCGATTCTTGATGGAGCTTTATGTTTTTCAAAAAGTGGATGCAGTGTATGTTGCCTACAACGAATTCCGCTCTATCCTTTCTCCTCGTATGACAATTACCAGACTCCTTCCCCTTGTTTCAAGTGAAGAAGAGGAAGATCAAAGCCTTCTTTTTCCTGACTGGGAGCCAGAGGTGGTTTCCATTCTAAATTCTTTGCTTCCTCTCTACGTGGAGAGCCAGGTTTATCATTATTTTCATGAATCCTCTGCAGCTGAACATGCTGCTCGGATGATGGCCATGGATAACGCAACCAAGAATGCTGAAGAATTGATCGATGATTTAACTCTAGTCTTAAACAAGATTCGCCAGGCTTCCATAACCAAGGAGCTCTTGGAAATAATGACCGCTGTTGATGCTTTGGCAAAGAAATAGAAGCTTTGGAGAAATAAAATGAAAAAAGGGAAAAAAGCAGAAAGAATTGGGAAGGTTGTTCAGGTTATCGGAGCTGTCGTGGATGTGGAATTCAGAAACAAGGAACTTCCAGAAATATACAATGCCATTCGAATCACAAGCGAAGGATATAAGACACCTGTTCCCGTTGATATTATATGCGAGGTGGAACAGCATATTGGCGAGGATCGAGTTCGTTGTGTATCCATGCATCCCACCGATGGACTTGCCCGAGGAATGAAAGCTGTGGACCTCGAGGGTCCGATCCAAGTTCCGGTTGGGGAGGAGACTTTAGGACGGGTGATAAATGTCATAGGGGAGCCGGTTGATCATCTAGGGCCCATTAAGGCCAAGAAAAAATATCCCATTCATCGTCCTTCCCCACCTCTTGATCAGCAGAGCACTAAACTCGAGGTGTTCGAAACTGGAATTAAAGTCATCGACCTTATTCAGCCTTTTTTAAAGGGCGGAAAAATCGGTCTCTTTGGAGGAGCCGGAGTAGGCAAGACTGTCATCATCATGGAGTTGATACATAACGTGGCTAAAGAGCATGGAGGTTACTCTGTTTTTGGTGGAATAGGAGAAAGAACAAGGGAAGGGAATGACCTCTGGCTGGAAATGAAGAAATCAGGCGTTATCGATAAGACCTCTCTTATATACGGGCAGATGACCGAGCCACCAGGAGCCCGGCTAAGAGTAGGTTTGGCTGCCCTTTCTGTAGCCGAGTATTTCAGAGATGAGATGAATCAAGATATCCTTCTTTTTATCGATAATATATTTCGATTCGTTCAAGCGGGCTCTGAAGTTTCGGCTCTTCTAGGAAGGATGCCTTCTGCTGTTGGCTACCAACCTAACCTGGCTGCAGAGCTGGGAGAGCTGGAAGAAAGAATCACTTCTACTAAAAAGGGCTCGATTACTTCTGTCCAGGCTATTTATGTCCCTGCAGATGATTTTACCGATCCAGCGCCGGCCACAACCTTTTCTCATCTGGATGCCTCCACCAATCTTTCTCGTGCATTGACAGAAATGGGTATTTACCCTGCAGTCGATCCCTTGAGTTCCTATTCTCGAATTTTGGACCCAAGAGTTATAGGAGAAGAACACTATCAGGTTGCCCGAAGTATCAAAGAAATCCTTCAGAGATACAAAGACCTGCAGGACATCATCACCATTCTTGGCATAGAGGAATTATCTGAAGAGGATAAGGTGGTTGTTGCCAGGGCCAGGAAGATCCAGAGATTTCTTTCCCAGCCTTTTCATGTGGCAGAAGAGTTTACCGGTAGGTCAGGTACATATGTTCCCGTAGAAGAGACGGTGAAAGGATTCAAGGAAATTGTGGAAGGCCTCCATGATGACAAACCTGAGCAGGCTTTTTACATGGTCGGAAACATCGACGAGGCTTCCAAGCGTGCAGAGGAGCTTTCAGCAGCATGAGCCAAAATTTGCCCTCATCTCTTCAACTGAAAGTAATCACTCCTCACGAATTGTTAGTAGAAGCGGAAGTTAAGGAGGTAACGCTCCCAAGTCTGGAGGGATATCTGGGAATTCTTCCAGGTCATCGTTCTTTGTTGACAGTTTTGGGAGAAGGAATAATTACTTACCGGAAGGAGAGGCAGGAAGAGCAATTTTCTGTCCAGGGAGGATATGCAGAGATCCTTCCAGATAGAGTTCTTGTTTTTACAGAATTAAGGAGAGAGGAAACTGCCGAACCAGGTGAAGGCTGAGGATGAGACTCTGGATACATTTTATTCGGGTCGCATCCTTGTCCTCCAGAAGAAGAAAGGATACCGTTTTTCTGTAGATGCGCCCCTTCTTGCTGATTTTATTCAAACCAAAGATTCAGATGAGCTTTTAGAACTCGGAGCTGGGAATGGAATCATATCCCTTCTCCTGAGTTTTAAGCCTTTTAAACACATTACTGCTGTAGAAATTCAAGGATCTTTAGCTGATCTAGCCAGAAGAAACGTGAAGATGAACAATCTTGAAGAAAGAATCAGTGTAGTAGAAGGGGATCTGCGCACTTTCCAGCCAGAGCAAAAATTTGATGTCGTCTTTTCAAATCCTCCATACATCAAGAAAAAAACAGGTCATCTCGGTTCCTCCGTAGAAAAATCTATTGCTAAACATGAGTTAAAGTGTAATATTGATGATGTTTTGGCCAAGACCCAAGAGCTGTTAAAGCAAGAAGGGAGAGCATTTTTTGTCTATCAAGCAAAAAGGAAAGAGGAGTTCACCAAGATTTCAGAGAAGCATGGATTGAAGATCAAGACCTTTCGATTTATCCGTCCTCGGCCAGAGGCTCCTCCTAATCTGTTTTTGGTCGAGTGCAACTTTTCTTCAGGAAAGTCAGCTATTCTTCGTCCCTTTATTCTTTACGATGAAAAGGGAGAGTACACTAAAGAGGCTAAAGAGGTATTTTCAGGGAGAATCGATGCTACGGCTTTTTAAGAATCTCAAGGAGCTGTATAAATACAGGGTTCTTATCCAGAGTCTGGTCAGTAGGGAGCTCAAAGCGCGCTATCGGGGAACGATCTTGGGCTTTCTCTGGTCATTTATTAATCCACTTCTCCTGATGATTATCTACACCATTGTCTTTGGCTTTATCATAGGGCCGCGTGATCCTTCCTATGGAGGGTCTCCTTGGCTTTATGCGCTTTTTCTGTTTTGCGGAGTACTGCCATGGACTTGGTTTTCATCCTCTTCCCTGGAATCGGCCAATGTATTGATGGTCCAGGGAAATCTGATAAAAAAGATACTTTTTCCCGTGGAAATCCTTCCCATTGTTGTCGTTATCAGCAATCTTATCCACTTTTTTTTCGGTCTTCCCATTCTTTTGCTTTTTATTCCCATCTTCGGGAAGTCTTATACTCTCTATTTGTTCTTTTTGCCAATAGTTATTTTTGTCCAGCTCGTTTTTTCTCTGGGATTCAGTTTTTTGATTTCTTCTCTAACAGTTCATTTCAGAGATATAAAAGACATCCTGGCAAATCTACTGATTTTCTGGTTTTTCGCTTCTCCCATCATTTATCCCATGACCTTTGCTCCAATACAGAAATCAGGATTACTGAAGACATTCCTGAATTTAAACCCGATGACTCATATCATGCAGGGCTATCAGAACTGTGTCTTTTTCGGAAGGCTTCCCTATTGGAGAAATCTCGGAATAACATTTCTCCTTTCCCTTGTCCTTTTTTTTCTGGGATATTACATTTTTGACAGGCTAAGAGACTCTTTCCCCGAGGAGGTCTAAGTGGTAGTAATTGACGTGGAGAATGTAACCAGGATATACCAGAAATACTCTGCCCGCCACCGCTTTCAGACTTTCAAGAGTGCCTTCGTTAAAGGCGACATATTCAAGGCTTTGAAGCCGGACGAGTTGGTCACTGCTCTGGATGGAATCAATCTCAAGGTCGAGAAGGGAATCACTTTTGGCGTCATCGGGGAGAACGGATCAGGAAAAAGCACTCTTCTCAAGATAGTGGCCGGTATCACCAAACCCACTTCTGGAAGGATAAGAGTTCAAGGAAAGGTTTCAGCTCTTATCGAGCTCGGAGCTGGATTCCATCCTGAAATTTCCGGAAGAGAGAATGTCTACATAAACGGGATAATGCTGGGCCTTTCCCGAAAAGAAATCAATGAAAAATTTGACGACATCGTGAAATTCTCTGAACTTGAAGATTTTATCGATGCTCCAGTTAAAACCTATTCTTCAGGGATGCACATGCGGCTCGGATTTTCTGTGGCCATCAATGTTAACCCTGAGATTTTGCTTATTGACGAGGTTCTGGCTGTGGGAGATGCCTCTTTTGTTCCAAAATGCCTTGATCGAATAGATGATTTTCGCCGCAGGAAGAAGACAATCCTTTTTGTCAGCCATGATCTGTCCACCGTAGAGAAAATCTGCGATCGGGTCGTTTGGCTCAAGGAGGGAAAGATCCAGATGATGGGTGAACCTAAGAGAGTAGTGGATGCTTACCTCCAGGATGTAGTTGAAAAGCAGGAAGAAGATTTCGAAGTCCGTCATGAGGAGATGGATTTAGAGCAAAAATGGGAAGAAGAAAGAAGAGAGAAAAGATGGGGCAAGAGAGAGATTGAAATAAAGATGGTCAAGATAAAGAGTCTCGATGGTCAAGAGAAGCATGTTTTCTCTCCCGAGGAAGGAATGATTATCGAGATGGACCTTGTTTCCTCCTCCAAGATTAATGACTTTGTTTTTGGTATGGGTATCTTTAATTCTCAGGGTGTTTCTTGTTATGGAACAAATACTCTACTGGAAGATTTTGAGTCTGTTTCTATTCAAGGAGAAGGGAAGGTCATCTGCAAGATAGAAAGACTCAATCTTATTAACGGTACTTATTACCTGGATGTGGCTGTCCATAAGGAAGATGGCTATCCCTATGATTATCATCGAAACCTTTATTCATTCATGGTATCTTCCCGTTATAAAGACGAGGGTGTAAGCCGGCCCTCCCATTCCTGGAACTTTTCTCCCAAAATTAAAATAAAACCACCTAAATAGTTTGTTTAGTTTATCTAGTTTATCTGTAGGGGTTTGATTCATCAAACCCATCTTTTAAGATATCTTACACGCAAACTAAGGGGACAGATTGTAGCCATTTTAGTAATTTAGCATTATAATAAGAATCGGGTCAGGTCCAATAAACGGAAAAAGTAATGGTAAAGAAGATTCAGAAGCTGGAGAATCTGGTAAAGATACGAGAACAGTTAAAACATCAGGGGAGAAAGGTAGTATTCACTAACGGCTGTTTTGACCTACTCCATGCTGGTCACATCCACCTCTTCAAGGAAGCAAAAAAACTAGGGGATGTTTTGTTGGTCGCTGTTAATGATGATGCTTCAGTCAGAAAGATAAAAGGCTCCTCAAGACCCATTTTTTCTCTGCAACATAGGTTAGAAGTCCTAGAAGCTGTTGAATACATAGATTACCTCACTTTTTTTTCTGAAGAGACGCCTCAAAAAATCATCGCTTCTCTCCTTCCTGATGTCTTGATTAAGGGTGGAGATTGGAAGATTCAAGAAGTCGTTGGGAGGAAGGAAGTTGAGCAGGCTGGTGGGAAAGTGGTGGTTATTCCTTACCTGAAGGGTCATTCAAGTTCGGCTATTATCGACAAGATCCTCAGTTCCACGGAAAACAGCAAAGAGTAAAGAGTGGGGAGTAAAGAGTAAAAAAAAGGCCCGCTCTTAATCCATTCCTTAACAGCGAGCCCAAAGATATATATCTTTACCTTAATGAGCCTTTTTACATCATGCTCAGGATACTCATAAACAGCCTTCCGAGCAGTGAGCTGTTCTGGGAACCATGAATTTTTGCATCTATAACTCCTTTCTGAATTTTAGCATACAATATTTATCCTATCAAAATAATAGGATTTAGTCAAGTTTTTTTCCAGCGATTTGATTCATTTAAATCCTTAAGCAATGGGGTCAGGTCTTGCATTATGACATATAACTGTGTAAAAGGATTGATTATGGAGAATAGTACCGTAACCAAGTGTAATAATGCAAGACCTGACCCCCCCCTCCCCTGAAGGTTGGAAGTAGAAAAGATTCCAATCCTTCAATATTAGAGATCGATGATGAAAGGACCCAGAAGGATGGTCTTTTGTTTTGGAAGGAAGCAAATATCTATTTATCGAAAGAAATTCCTCCCCAATACTTGAGCGTCTTTAAATAGAAAGGCGTTATCTCATCTTTCGGATGCGGACATCGATTTCTTGCACATCCTTCAGCAATTCAACAATCTTTGAAGTATCGGTATTTCCGTAATGGTAAGGGTAGAGAATTTTTGGCATGAAAGCTTTTGCAGCATCAGCCACCATTTCGGGGGTCATCGTGTAAGGAAGATTCATGGGTAAAAAGGCAATGTCGATATCCTTGAGCGCCTTCATCTCTGGTGTATTTTCTGTGTCTCCAGCAACATAGACTCTCTTGTCACCAAAGGCAATCACATAACCGTTTCCTTCCCCCTCTGGATGAAAGGGAACGCCTTGTCTCCGCATGTGGACGATGTTGTAAGCAGGCACAGCCTCAATCTTGAGACCTTGAATGGCCTTGACATCACCGTTTTTCATGACGATGCCGCCTTCCACTTTCTCGGCGCACTTTTCTGTATAGACAAGAGAAGTTTTTTCTGTGCTGATCGACTCAATCACTTTTGCATCCAGGTGATCACCGTGCTCATGGGTAACCAGGATAATATCAGCTTTGGGGAGCGATGAGTAGTCTGCTTCCCGACTCACAGGGTCCACATGCATGATTTTATTGCTAAAAGTAAACATCAGCGTTCCATGACCGATGAACGTGATTTTCAGGTCGCCTTTAGAGGTTTTAATGATATCTTCCTCAAAATTCTGTTCTGCAGTTGCAGTCATAAAAAATCCAAACATTAAAAGAATGACAAAGAAAAAGAATTTACGCATGATTTCCTCCTTTATGGAGCTCTTTGAAAAATAAAATGGTTCTTTTCCATTTTTAAAGATAGAGGGATAATATAATAGACATAAAAAAATTTCAAATTGCATATCCCAATTGACAAATTCGCCTGGGGTCAGCCCTTATTATTAATAAATGCACGAATGAAGAAACGAATTCCAAATCGTACTATGACGATAAGGCCTGACCCTAAAGAGCATTTTGTGAGAGCGAAGCCTGAAACCGAGCAGCTTTTGACCCGCTGGGGCAAAAGCTGCGTGTTTTGGAACCTATTAGCCCGAGCTATACGGTTAGGATTTCATGAGTATGAAGGAGCTTGTCTTTGACTTTTAGACCATAGGGACAGGCTGCTTCACAGTATCCAGCGCAGTTGGTACAGTTGAGAGGTTTTTTGTTTTCTTCTAACTCAGCGTAGTAGCGCACAGCTTCTTTTTCTATCCTGTAATTCTCGAAGTACATGCCGTAGCGGAGAACATCGTTGATGGCAATGCCTTCGGGACAGGAGCCCAGGCATTTTGTGCAGCTCACTCTGCAGTAATGCTGGCTGGCCTGACGCTGGTATTCAGCAATCATCTTGAGGTCATCTCTCCGGAGGGATTTCCCAGATGCAGCCACGTATTCCTCGACGTGAGAGTAACTGCTCATGGTCGGGATACAGGTATCAACCTTAGGATGACTCATTACCCAACGAATCGCTGCTTGTGGGTAGCTCACTTCTTGATTGATGAAGTCTTTTAAATTTCCGTGTTTCCCCCCAGCAAAGATTTTCATGGCAACAGTTCCGATTCCTTTCTGGCGGACTTTCTGGATGAGAGGTTCGATTTCTTTACCTTCCAGGTGGCTGTAGATGAAGAGAATGACCTGAGCAAAATCCGTATCAAGAGCCTGCTTCAAGGTGACTTTTGCGTTGTGGGTGGAAAAACCTGTGAAGCGAATTTTTCCCTCCTTTTTCAGTTGAGAATAGGCAGCCAGGAGTTCTTCATTTTTGAGTATCGAAAGGTCATTGGCACCATGAATCATGGCCACATCGATATAATCAGATTGAAGGCGTTTCAAGCTGTCTTCCACTCTTTTGATGATGCTTGCTTTCTCGATTTTCTCTCGCTCAGAGTAGCCATGTTTTGTGGTGATGACTACTTTATCCCTGACATCTTTCAAGGCCTGACCGACATATGATTCACCTTTTTTGCGCAAATAGCTTTCAGCAGTGTCAAAGTAATTCACTCCTAAATCGTAGGCGTATCTTAAAACATTAGGCTCAAAGAAGGAAATCGCTCCACAACTGACATCAGAGACTTTTAAGCCTGTTTTTCCCAGGAGATTATATTTTTGAATTTTAATCGAAAAGGCTCCTTGTGTAGTGCCTATTTTCTTTGGGCTTGCCTTTACATTTTTTGCTAAACCAAAACCAAATACACTTGAAGTTAAAGCAGTTAAAAAATTGCGACGGCTTACATTCGCCATTGTATCCTCCTTTTTCACTTTCTTTTTACCCGAATCGGCAAAAGAGGTTCTAATTTTTCAGAGAACTGCCTGTATTCTTCTGACCAAAGGTAAATAAGATAGTTTTCACTTCTTTGGTTGGGCACCATGAATTTCATTCCAGGACCGATAGTACCTCTTGGCGGGACTGTCTCATAAAAATCAATTTCAATCTGCTCATCACCGATCTGAAGAATCAATTTATCCTTTGTTTTGAAGCCAGCGTTCTTTGTGCAGGTGTTTGTCCAGTTTGTCCCTATCATGAGCATGTTTCGTCGGAACATAAATTCAATGATGTTTCCATTCAATGATGCTTCTGCGATTTCGACCTCTCCAACATTAATATCCAATGCTGAGAAGAAGTCTTTGCCCAGAGCTTGATTTATTTTCAAATCAGAAATTTCATACATTGTGCCTCGGGTACCAACCTGAGAGCTAAACCAGGAAGAAGGAATTTTCACTCCGTTTATCTCTTGATATGTCCCGATGTCATGATTGACCTCATATTTGCCTGTTGTCTTGTTAAAACCCTGAAACACAATTCTTTTAAGCGTAAATTCCTCCTTATCAAGATAGAATCCAACCTTTAAGTCATCGATGGTGGTTGTCAGCAGATAAAACTGCTCGGGACCGAATTTTTTTACACCCTGAAGTTTGAGCTGTCCCTTAAAATTCATCAGAGTGTATAAACCGCTGCGTAACTTAGCCAGAGTCTGATAAGTGGCTTTCTGCAGTCCTGTTATCTCAGTGATGTTGTTGTAACAGTTTCTCTTTACCTTTTTCTGGTCAACAAGGACGACTTCGGTAATAATCGGTTCTTTGCCCTCTGTTATTTTCATAAGACCATCAGAAGACATGAAAAAGGATTTTGTTCTGTACTTGAAAGAATAATTCTCAATCTGGGATAACTTTTCTTTTCCTCCAGCAGTCTGAACATTTTTTTCCAGAATTTCCTTTACTGTGAGATTCGGTTGGGAATGGGAAAGAAGCACAAAAATCGAAAGAAACAGCAAACCAAAAAAATAGACTTGCCCGCGATGCTTGGCCATTTAATCCTCCTCGGGAAATTAATTAAACAAGTATTCTAAGAAATATAGTCTATCTATGCAATAAAAAATTGATATATTATTTTTCAACGGCTTTGATCTGTCTGATTTATTTTATTTACTCCTTACTTCATTTTGAGTGGTTTGTTGTTCAGAAACAGGAAGAATTGGCAGTCAAAAATTAAATAGCGAGGGGACCAGCAAAGGTTTTTTATTCCATGGAGAGGTTGAGAAATTTCAAACAGAGGAGGGATTATTTTTCCATTTCCTCTAAATGCTTTTTGAGAGCTTTGATTTGGTTTTTAGGAGTGTTTATAAATTCTATGCCCATTTCGAAAAGTTCATCGGCGTAGCGGCTTTTGACCCATCGAACTCTTCCCATTCCTGAAATAAATCTGGGAGGTTTTGTCAGTGAAACCTCTAACTTTAACAAAGAGTCAATCGGTAAAAATGTATTGCTGAGGATTTTAACCCCGAGAAAAGATATATCTTTGCTTAGGTGGTAGCTGATTGCTTTGCCCGACTTATGTTTATCATTAGGGATGAGCGAAATTTTTACTTTACCTTCTTTTTTTATCCGTCTTGCTTTTCGTTTTTCTTGTGACACTTATGTTTCTCTTTCTTGGGAATTCCTATCGGAATACATTTTAAATTTCCGAGCAATGCTGTCTCTTTGAGAGATGAGAATTTTTCGTCTTTTTAGCGGAGCTTTCCGCTCTCCTCTCATCCTTGCCTGCCTGCCGGCAGGTCTTTTATTTCCCCTGCGCCAAGAATATACCACAAGGAAAAATGTGATGTCAAATAAAAAAAAAGGAGGAGAAAAAAATTCTCCTCCTTATCGATGAGGCAGGCTCGATAGATTAACTTTTTTTCAAGTAAACACTGCCGCTGAAGGTCGAGAGATTCACATCAGCTCCTCCGTTATTGACTACACCATGAATCTCTCGCTTATTGATTTTTCCAGAGGTGGTTATCTGGAAGTCACTGTGGATGCTCCCGCTGAAGGTTTTAGCTTCAAACTCAAAAGCAGAGTCAGATGGCAGAATCATCTTAATACTTCCACTATGGGACTTCAGGGTATATTTCCCACCGGCAATAATTTTCCCTTGATAGACTATTGAACCACTTAATACTTTCCCCTTCACAACTTTAGCCTCTGATACATCTCTAAGCTCCAATCCTCCGCTGACCGTCCCTGCATCGATAGAACCTTTGATCCTTTCTACGGTAATCCTTCCAGATACAGTTTTTAAATTTACGTCTCCTGTAATGTCCTGAAGCTCCAATGTTCCGCTGATAGTTTCACAATCCACCCCTTTATCTGCTTTCCTTATGTCTATATTACCGCTCACCACATTCACATCAACCGTGCCACCGATCTTTTCAAGGTCAACACCACCCGAGACAGATTTGATTTTTGCCGATGCTTTATCAGGTATCCATAGGCTATACTGTACAGAAACATTTGAAGATTTTGATTTCCACATTTTTCGGTGATATTCTGTCCTGATTCGAAGGGTACTGTCTTCTTTCTCAACCACAATTTTTACCTCTGCAGCGTTCTCTTTAGCCTCTGAGAGAGTAGAAGCTTTAGAGACTTTAAGAGCGGAAATTTTCACCTCTCCTTTATCCCATGTCTTGACTTCTATACTTCCGGAAATATTTTTTAAATCAACATGTCCATCCTTGGCTATGCTTACGGTCTTTTCGAACTTCTCCTCAAATTTCTCCTTTGCCGTGGCATCAGCCGAGTAGAATCCCAAGAGGAGAGAAAAGGCTGTTAAAATTCCGACCATCTTCATTAATTTTTTTAATCTCATGAGTTACCTCCCTTATCAATCATAGAGTCTTTTCTAATTCCCTTTTCAGAGGGGATTTCTTTTTTATATCCATCATCGTGTTTAGAAGGTCCACCTTTTCCATGTATGCGGCCAGCAAGTAATTTCTGGCTTCAATGCTATCCGGTTCATGGCTGACAGCTTGCAGGCAGGCGATGATAGTGGAATCGATGATGTCTAAATTCTTGCGGAAAACCTCGGCAGTTTGAGGATTGATATTTCCTTCTTGTGCGGAGGCTGCCTCCATTAAGGCTTTTATAGCCAATTGATAATGATGCTTTGCTTCCTGCAGTTTGGCGAGGGTGTATTTCTGTGTTCCGTTTCCGCCAAAGACATCTTTTCCCCTCCAAAGGCGTGGCCCGATGGCTACTATGCTGATGATGATCAATAACACCAGGGTAGCGCTCAGAGCATACTTAAACCTTCCAGGGTAAAAAAGAAAGCTGAACCACTCTTTCTTTTGGGGCCGAATGGCCATGACCTGCTGTTCTTCTGTTGTTAATTTTGACATGATCTTAAACCAGGTCTGAGGAGAAGGGGAACGTTTTTCCAGTTTTTTAGCTTTTTCGGTGATGTGTTGAAAGTCTTTTAGAACCTGTTGACAATCTGAACAGTCTTCGAGATGCTTTTTTACGGCCGAGCTCTTTGCATCCAGGTTTCCATCTATGTATTCGCTGATTAATTTTCTTGCTTCAGAGCATCTCATTTTTTTCTCCCTTATAATATTTGTTTATTTTCAAGGTGCTTTCTGATTTTCATCCTTGCCTTGAAGAGCTGGGATTTCGATGTCCCCACCGCGCATCCCAGAATCCGGGATATTTCCTCATGCTTGAAGCCTTGAACATCATGAAGAATAAAAATGCTTTTTGATCTAGGGGGAAGACTCTGAATCGCATCCTCGAGGGGCTTTTTCAGTATCTTTTGGGGAGAATCAGAAGTTTTGTCATTAATCATTCCCTCTACATCATTCAGTGGGATGGTTCTGTGGACGCTGCTCTTTCTCGAACGCAGGTAGCTGTATGATGTATTGATGGCGATACGATAGAGCCACCCAGTAAAGGCTTCATCTTTCTGGAGGTCTTTCAGGCTGGTAAAAATTTTGAGGAAGATATCCTGCAGTAGATCTTCAGCGACAGCAGTATCATAAGTATATCGGTAAACCAGGTTGAATATGGGCTGTTTATAACGCTCATAAATGGCCTCCATGGCTAGGGTGTCTCCTTCACGGCTACGTTTTAGCAAATCGAGAAGAAGAGCCTGTTGGTTGAGGCCGCTTGAGTTATCCTGTTTGTCTCCTTCCGTCATTATGGGTGTTCCTATTTCTGAGCCCATTTTAACATATTGGGCATCAGAGATTCTATTTTCTTGTTGAACTGCGGTTATCATTGAATAAAACACCGGATTTCCATTCCTCACTATTAAAAGATGAAACAGAGGAGCAAAAGGTTGCCATGAATTTTGAATTTTTTTGAGATTTTTCCTGATGTATTGGCTTTTGTATCTCCTTTTTGCAACGAGTTCTCAGACCTTTGATACAGCAATCGTCAATTACGCTGATGCGCTAAGAGATGAACGGGATGATGCGGAAGGTGAGAAAGGAAAAAGTCGTCAACGGAGAGACTACTTGAAATCCTCAGCCATCTTAAGTCGTTCGGCTATGGTGGGATGAGAATAATACAGGAGCTTGACCCACCATTCCGGATAAGCATTTATGAGATTACGGCTGGCCAGCCCAGCCATGGCCGTCATGAACGCTTTTTTATCCTTTATCATCTCTAAAGAAATTCTATCCGCCTGCCTCTCGAAAAACCTGGAGAGAGCATTACTGAGGGGACCAAAGAGGAAGCCTGCAGTAGCTCCCATCAGGATAATAAAGACTGGAAAGAGGGAAAGATTCCATTCAGTAGATGAAAGAAACTGGGGGAATGTCGATGTCATAACCAAATTCAATATGAAAAAAATGATCAGCTGCTGTAAAGTCCCCACAGTAATGCTTTTCCAGATATGTTTATACTTATAGTGTCCCACTTCATGAGCAATGATAGATTCAATCTCTGGAATGGACATATTCTCTATCAGATTATCACCTAAAACAACCCTTCTGGTTTTTCCCAATCCAGCTAGAAAGGCATTCTCCTTTTTCGTTT
>Ga0114921_10000392_pt1 | contig 18616 bp, 17 predicted proteins | sample BentaG_FD_87016 | JGI IMG/M metagenome (GOLD analysis project Ga0114921, IMG submission 87016) | Deep subsurface microbial communities from South Atlantic Ocean to uncover new lineages of life (NeLLi) - Benguela_00093 metaG | ecosystem: Environmental > Aquatic > Marine > Oceanic > Sediment ... | reverse complement strand
GGGTATAAAACTCAAGTCTCTCTCCAGCCGGAGGTTGCTGCTTCTGAAGCGGCAATACTGCTGACCCGTTATCATCCTCAACCGCCAGCACTACTTCGGCTCCAACCAAGCTACCAAATACAGCACCAAGTAAAGCCAAACAGGTAAAAACACCAACTGCTTTAGACTTAGACATAAGTTATCCTTCCCTTTCGACTCCAAGCAACATTCCCCGGGGTTCCCTTGCTAGCAACTCTTCAAATAAACTAATAACATGGTGGGCGATACTGGATTTGAACCAGTGACCTCTGCGATGTCAACGCAGCGCTCTAACCAACTGAGCTAACCGCCCACTCTACGCACTGATTGTACTAAATACTTCCCCCACAGTCAAGCAAATAAAGACCCAAGCCACCTAAAATAGCCGAACTCATTTCAGTTTATAATTTTAAGGGTTCCTCTTTATTTTCACTTTATTATCAATAAGACTCACCATAAAAAGGAGTAAAACACAAATTAAAAGACCGCCCAAGTCCAGATACTTTATGTCAAATAACTTGCTAACAAGAGCTGCTGAGCCCCCGCCGATAGTTGCCACTAGTGCCCCCAGAGGAGTGACCTTCAACCTACTCTTATAAAAGCCAACGATTACCGGTAGGATTAGGCCAGAGGTATAGACTGTATAGGCAAAGAGAAGGGCACTTATTACCCCCTTGAGGGCTAAAGCCAGGACTAAAGAACTTACCCCCAAAACCACTATTACCCAGCGAGAACAAGACAGGATTTTCCTCTGGTCAAGTGAAGGCTTGAACCGCTTGATTACATCTACCGTCAAAATTGTGCTGGCACTTAATAAACAGGTATCAGCCGAAGACATAACTGCACAGAGCAGGGCAGCCAGAACTACACCACCCAGAAATGGAGGCAAAACCTCCTTGATTACGGTGGGAAAGGCTTGCTCTGGTGCAATCTGAGGGAATAAGGCAGATGCCCCCATGCCGATCAAGGTAATACTAAAGGCAAAAGGAATAACAAGCAGGGCAGTCCAGAATACTGAGGTTTTAGCTACTTTACCATCCCTGGCACAAAACAACCTGGAATACATATCGGGTCCAACTACATAGGTTAAACCGACTAGTAAAAGGAGCACAATTAACTCATACCCCCCAAACTGAGAACTGAGCGGAAAAGCAAACTGCTCTGGCGAAAGACTGCTCTTCAGTCCACTCACACCCCCTAAATGAGAAAGGAGCAGGGCTAACCCACCCAAGGTTCCAGCAAACACAATTATTATCTGTAAGGCATCAGTTCGAATAATGGCATGTTGACCACCCAGTACGGTGTAAACTACAAAGACCACAGTAAAAAGCACCATCCACCAAAGAGGGCTGCCTATTCCCAGAACGCTCATTATCTGCCCGGCAGCTACAATCTGAGCAGCAACAATACCTACCCAGGCAACAACGATAAGTATCGAAGCCGCCAATGCCACTCGACCATCATATTGCTCTTTCACCAGCTCAGGTAAGGTATAAAGGGCAAACTTCCTCACCTTCTTAGCCAAGAAAAGCCCCAAAACCACTAGACCAATACTGCCGACCAGTAACCACCACGCCCCGGTTAAACCCTGAGTAAAGCCTAACCCCGCCATACCCACTGTAGCTGAGCCACCAACGATAGTGGCTAGTAAAGAACCAGTAATGAAGAAAGAGGAACCTCTTCTGCCAGCAACAAAAAATTCATCAGCTCCTCTTGCCCTCCTTCGGCTCACCACCCCGATGGAAATCATGCCCAAAAAATAAACCGCAATAATTAATAACTCAAGCATCTTTACCTCTTCACGCTAAATGAGCCGATAAGCTGCCCTTGACTTCAGAATTATGAGAGTAGACTCCAGTAAACGGATAAGTAGTAAACGTGACACGACAATCTTTCTATTGTGCTTGATGAAGGGCTTGAGCAACGTATTTGAGGGTTTGTGTAAGTTAGCTATCTGTTCATCTTCTGGTTGCCGACGACAGCAACCTCTATATTTTTGCCACAGTGCGGGCAGGTTATGTTAATGGTGATAGGCTGCTTCATTACTCGTTCCACCAACGCCGTAACTACTGAGTCAATATTGTCCAAACGCTGGTCGAATATATCTATACGTCGTTTAAATTGTTCTGTATCCAGCACTTCCTCAGCGTCTGCCCTAGGTGATTTATCAGTGGTCAAGGTCGCATCTCCCAAACTTTATAATCAGACTTAATTATATGTGCTAGCTGGTATTATGTCAAAACCCAGCTTTAAAACCCTTCTTAAGCTTATCCAAAAGCATATTGATTTACTCAAACTAAATGACATATACTAATCAAAAAAGTAGAGGGGGTGTTCAAATGCCTGAAGTAGAAATCGGGAGAGTCTCTGACTTTTTTGCTAGGCCTGTAGTCGCCGGTATTGAGTTAACCGCAGCTCTAAAACTGGGTGACAAAATCCATATCAAGGGTCACACCACCGACCTTGAGCTTACTGTTGACTCAATGCAGATTAACAATGTTGATGTCGAGGAGGCCAAGGCAGGAGACTCGGTTGGGGTTAAAATCAACGAGCGGGTAAGAAGAGGAGATAACGTTTATAAGGTTGTAGACTGAGACCCAAACCTCTTTTACCCTGAATCTGTAAACTTAAAGCAGTAGAAAACAGTTTGAGCAACGTGTGAACTATTTCCCAGCACCTAATAACTAACCTATGCTTTTTACTAGGTTAGCCATTTCAATGGCACTTACTGCCGCATCAAAGCCTTTGTTACCCTCTTTGGTTCCAGCCCGCTCAACAGCCTGCTCTAAAGTATCGGTGCTAATTACCCCGTAAGTAATCGGCACTCCTATCTCCAAGCTCACACTAGCGATGCCTTTAGTTACCTCGGCGATAATATATTCAAAATGAGGTGTTCCGCCCTTTATCACTGCGCCGAGACAGATAATAGCATCATACTTTTTGCTCTGGGCCAATTTCTTGGCGATGAGGGGGATTTCAAAGGCACCGGGTACCCAAGCAACTTCTATATCTACCTCCGAAGTGCCGTGGCGAAGTAAAGCATCTTTTGCCCCCTCAAGCAGTCTCCTGGTAATAAACTCGTTAAACCGAGAGACCACCACCCCAAACTTAAGCCCTTTGCCTAATAGCATACCTTCAAAAGATTTACTCATCGTCTTCTCCTTATAGTTAGCTTAATTATCGGTAATATTCGGTATTTCCAAGAGGTGACCTAGTTTTTCCTTTTTTGTCTTCAGGTAACGCAGATTATATGGATTGGGAGGGGTTAAAATAGGTATCGTTTCCACCACCTTAAGCCCATAACCCTCAAGACCAATCACCTTCTTCGGATTATTGGTGAGCAGTCTAATCTCATGCAAACCCAAGTCAACTAGAATCTGGGCACCAATGCCATAGTCCCGCAGGTCAGGGACAAATCCTAGGGCTACATTAGCCTCCACCGTGTCATGTCCTTTATCCTGGAGGGCATAGGCACGAATCTTGTTGTGAAAGCCAATACCCCGTCCCTCCTGTCTCATATAAAGCAGAACGCCTCGCTTCTCTCTGGCGATACTCTGCATCGCCAGATCAAGCTGCCCTCCACAGTCGCAACGCAGACTACTAAACACATCGCCAGTAACACACTCACTGTGAACCCGAACCAACACCGGCTCATCAGTTACTATATCTCCCATTACCAAGACCAATTGTTGGTCAGGGTCAACATCACTCTTGTAGACAATTGCGATAAACTCGCCATACTTAGTCGGTAGCTTAGCCTCAGCAATGCGATGTACCAGTTTTTCATGACGACGACGGTAAGCAATAAGGTCAGCTATGGTCGCAATCCTGATGCCAAACTCCTCTGACATTAACTCAAGCTGAGGCAGTCTTGCCATAGAGCCGTCCTCACCCATAATCTCACAGATAACCCCGGCGGGATAAAGTCCAGCCAGCCTAGCAAAATCAACTATCGCCTCGGTATGACCAGCTCTCACCAGGACGCCACCTTCCCTAGCCCGCAAAGGGAATACATGGCCCGGCTGGACCAAGTCTTCTGGTTTGCTTTTAAGGTTAACCACCATTTTTATGGTTCTGGCCCTGTCAGCGGCTGAGATACCGGTGGTTACCCCCTCTTTAGCCTCAATAGAAACGGTGAAGGCGGTAGAGTATTTTGATGTATTCTCACTCACCATTAACGGAATCCTGAGCTCGTCCAGTCGCTTGCCTAAAATGGGCAAACAGATTAAGCCTCGAGCATGGCGTGCCATAAAGTTAATTGCCCCAGGGGTAACCTTCTCAGCAGCCATCACCAAGTCACCCTCATTTTCTCTACCATCATCATCAACCAGGATAATGAATTTGCCTTGCTTTATCTCTTCAATCGTCTCGGGAATGCTTGCTATCCGCATACTTATTCCTCCTCACCTAAAAAGCCGTGTTCCTTCAGAAAATCAACGCTTATACCCTCGCTCCGAGCTTGGGTAAGCCCTTCTACATACTTTGAGATAATATCTACTTCTAGATTAACCAGGTCACCTACCTTCCTTTTACCTAGAATAGTGTGCTTTTGGGTATACTCGACAAGGGAAACCTGAAAGGAGCTCCTATCACAATCAATGACGGTCAGGCTAACCCCGTCAACAGCCACAAAGCCTCTTTTGGCAATATAGCGCATTAGCTCACTAGGGGCTTCAAGTCTGATTATTACCGCCTCCCCCTCTTGCCTAACTTGAGTTACCTTCCCGGTTTGATCAACATGCCCCTGCACCAGATGCCCACCTAACCTTCCGCCCAAAGCAAGCGGGCGCTCCAGATTAACCTCATCCCCACTTAAAAGTAAGCCTAGGTTGCTTTGCCGTAACGTTTCCGGCATTAGGTCAACAGAAAATGCTTCAGCGTCAAGGCTGGTTATTGTCAGACAAGCTCCATTTAAAGCAATGCTATCACCTAACTGCATCCCCTTAAGCACCTCACCTGAGGCAATAACAAGCTTAGTTGGATCTGCCAAGATAACCTTTCCTATTCCCTCAACAATACCGGTAAACACCTTTACTCCTTAACATAGCCACTAATCACAAAATCCCCGCCGAACTCTTCCAGGCTAACATCTTTAAGTCTAAGTGAGTCTACTACCCTATCCACCCCCTGACCGCCAACAGCAGGTTTTGCTTTCTCACCACCGATAATAATGGGGGCAATAAAAGCAATAACCCTGTCTATCAAGTTAGCATCAAAGAGAGAGCCAAGAAGGGTCCCGCCGCCCTCGACTAAAACGCTAGTAATCCCCCGCTCACCCAGTTTTTCCAGTAAACTTCTCAAATCGATTCGCCCTTCACTTAGGGGTAGTTCCAACAGTTCGGCACCTACTTCAGTAAAAGCCTTCTCTTCCTCGGGTGTAGCCGACCTGCCCAATGTCACCAGCGTCTTACCTGGCTCATGAAATATCTGGGCAGTAATGGGGGTACGTCCCTTGCCATCCACGATAACCCGCAGCGGCTGTTTTTTAGCGGTGCCCCCCTTGCCACCACAGCGACAGGTAAGGTGAGGGTCATCGACAAGAACAGTATTTACCCCAGCCATAATAGCATCAGCGGTATAACGCAAACCGTGGACATATTTTCTTGCCTCACTCCCAGTAATCCATTGGGAATCACCAGTCTTGGTGGCAATCTTACCATCCAGGCTCATGGCAAATTTGGCGGTAACAAAAGGCATACCCGTGGTAACGAATTTAGTATAGGCTTCATTTAGTCGCTGAGCCTCCTCTTCATGCTCACCCAAATATACTTTAATGCCTTCCTTCTCCAGCTCATCTTTTCCCCGGCCTGAAACCAAAGGATTTGGGTCAAGCATCGCCAGATGAAGCTCAACAATGCCGGCTGCTTTAACTAGCTCGGTACAGGGTGGGGTCCGACCATAATGGGAACATGGTTCCAAGCTAACATAAAGCGTACCCTGCCGCGCTGCCTCACCCGCCTGCTTTAATGCTATCACCTCGGCATGCCAGGAACCCGGTGGCTGGGTATACCCCTGGCCAACAACCACACCCTCCTTGACCACTACTGCCCCCACCGCCGGGTTAGGGCTAACCTCACCCAAGGCTAATTTAGCCAGAGAAAGCGCCTGCTCCATATAATCCATAGGCACCTCTTTTATAAAACACCCCTCATTGCCATTCTAGCACCTAGCTTTTAAAAAGTGCAAATAGACTAGTCAATCTCATAAACTACCTGAACCGTTAAGCGGACTTCCATCTCACCCGGGCTTATTGGGGTAGGGGTTGGAACGGGTACTGCTGCCTCAACCCTTACCTCATAAGTACGGGGAACATAGCCGATACCCTCGCTAATATAAGTAGGGTCGCCCAGTATTATGTCAGCCAAGTCAGCTAACTGTTCCGCCTTCGCTTGAGCATCAGCCATTGCCTTTTCTCTGGCTTCAGCATAATAAGCGGTAGGCTCATCAATAGTGAAACTGATGCTATTTATTCTTACACTGTCGCCACCGGCTATAGCCACGGCGTCAACGATATCCCCGGCAGTACCAATCACCCTAATCTTAGCCGTTACGATGTTTGTCACCCGGTAACCCAAAAGTATTTCCTTATCCTCGTGCCACTTCCTGACCGGGGTGATAGTATACTGCTGGGTTTTAATATCCTTCTCGGCAACATCACCAGCCTTAAGCTCAGCCAACACTGCCTCCATCGCCTTGGCCGCTTCACCCTGGGCTTCAGCCACGGTAGCTTTTTGAACCTCAACCCCAAGGCTCAAGATAGCCACATCAGGCACGACGCTGACCTTTCCCTCCCCGGTTACCCAGACCCCGGTTGCCTGCTGGCTGGTAATTATACCCTGACTTTTGGCTCCAGTTTCAGGAGCAGCGGGGTAGAAATCCGGGCTACACCCGATTACCCCTAAGGCACTAATTATTAGCACCAAGCAAATAACTACTAATAAACCCCTCCTCATATAAACCTCCTCTAATACAAAATTACACCTACAGTCTATTAAACCTAGCCAATCTTTTCAACCAAAACCCCATACCATCATACCAGCTAGCAAGACGAAGCGAGATAGGGTATAATTTAAACTAAAACTAGAAGGAAGTAGCTACTAATTGAAAACACTGCTGCGTGAGATTCTGATAACACTACTACTGGCTATAGTCGCCTTTTTTGTATTACAAACTACAGTTCAGACTTTTATCGTTAACGGTCCCAGTATGGAACCTGCCCTTGAGGATGGACAACGTCTATTAGTTAATCGAATTGTCTATAACTTCCACGAACCGCAAAGGGGTGATGTGATTATATTTCACGCACCCGAAAGTGGACAAGACGACTTTGTTAAACGCATCATCGCTATACCTGGCGACAGCATAAAGATAAACGAGGGGGCGGTATATCTTAATCGGGTCAAGCTTAATGAAAGCTATGTTAAAGAGGCTCCCGACTATACCATGCCACTAACAGTGCTTGCCGGGGGTGAATACTTTGTCCTGGGTGATAACCGCAATCACAGCAACGACTCTCACAATGGCTGGACGGTGCCACGACAAAATATAATCGGTAAAGCCTGGTTATCAATCTGGCCGCAAAATAAATGGGGAATTATTAGTCCTCACCCCTTAAGTGAACAACTAACTCCCACCGAGGCAAGCTACTTTAAGTAAGTGAGCTAATATGGCAACAGAAGCCGAGAAAATCTTTGAAAAATGCGGCGCCATACTTAAAGGGCATTTCCTGCTTACCTCAGGGCTTCATTCCCCAATCTACTGGGAAAAGTTCCAGGTTCTACAGTTTCCTCATTATACTCAAAAGCTATGTCAGATGATTTCAAACCACTTTAAGAACCAAGGGGTTGAGGTAGTTGCCGGACCTACCACCGGGGGCATTATCCTGGCTTTTGAAGTCGCCAGAGAGTTAGGGGTACGCAGCATCTTTGCCGAAAGGACAAGCGAAAAAGAGAGGGATTTTACACGAGGCTTCACTCTTAAGCCAGGGGAACGGGTACTCGTTGTCGATGACGTCCTGACGACAGGCAAATCTATAAATGAGGTCATGGCAGCGCTAAAGAAGAAGGGCGCTACTATAATAGGTATCGGGGTGCTGGTTGACCGTTCTGAAGAGGAGATGGGGTTTGGCGTACCACTTTTTAGCTGCCATCGTTCGGTAACTAAGACCTACTCACCTTCGGACTGCCCTTTATGCGCTGAGAAAATGCCACTACTTAAACCAGGTTCAAGCCCCCAGAGTGAGGTTAAATAAAATAATTTGGCGGGTTAAAAACTAAACTCTGCCGAATTCTTTCTTTAACTGCCTGGTGCTCAGGTAAATCATGGTCGGTCTGCCATGGGGACAGGTATTGGGAATAGTTACCTGTTCCAGTGTCCTAAGTAGCTGCCGCATTTCATCATCAGTTAGCCCTTGTCCTGCTCTCACTGCGCCATGGCAGGCAAGAGAGATAGCTATCTTTTCGCCTAAGTCAAGACTGCTTTCCTCAGCCAAAGAGTCCAGCAATTCTCTCAAGACCATCGCCCAGTCTTTTTGGTCAACTAAAGCCGGCACACTACGCACCAGATAGGTTCTATCGCCAAAAGGCTCAATAGCAAAGCCAAACTCAGCCAAGTGGTTAGCGTAGAGTTTCAAGGTTTCAGCCTGCTGGGGGCTAACCTCGAATGTTACCGGCTCAAGTAAACCCTGAACCTCCATTTTCTGTTGTGACCTTTGTTGCTTAATTTTCTCAAAAAGTATACGCTCATGAGCAGCATGCTGGTCGATAAGATAAAGCCCATCAGGACCCTCAGCGACAATATAAGCACCCTCAAATTGACCCAGTATGCGCAGCACCGGTAAGGATATTTTAGGGGTTGGAGAAACCCTCCCTGACAAACGTCTACGCTCAATGGTTCCAGTTTCTGTCCAGACTATCTGCCTTGGCTGCGGCATGGTGACAAATTTTGCTTTCACCTCTCCAACCTTAGACACCGGCATCCCGCTAATCAGGGTTTGTCGGACCGCTTTTTGAACCGTCCCAAAAACAAGGCGCTCATTCTGAAATTTAACCTCAAGTTTGGTGGGATGCACATTGACATCCACCCTACTCGGGGATAAGGCAAGATTAATAATCGCCACCGGGTGCTTACCCGTCATCAAAAGACCATGATAAGCCTCCTCTACCGCCCAGATAAGTAACCGGCTATTTACTGGACGCCGATTGACAAAAAAACTCAGGTAGCTTCGGCTGGATCGGCTTACTTCTGGGGTGCCTACCATACCGGTTACTTGAGGCCCTAGACTCTCACTACCTTCCCCAAGCCCCTTAACCTCAAGCATATTTTGTGCTATCTCCAAACCATAAACCTGGGCAATGCTATCTAGGAGCTTGCCGCTACCCGGAGTCCTCAAGCTTGGTCTAGCATCAATAACCAAATTGAATTTAACCTCGGGGAAAGCAAGGGCATATTGGCTTACTGTACTAGCGATGTGGCTGTTTTCTGTTACCGGTGACTTTAGAAATTTTAATCTCGCTGGCAATTTGCGGAAGAGGTTCCTTACCGTAACCGTAGTCCCCTGTGGGCGTCCATAGCTCCCCTTTTTTATAGTAACACCGTCTTTAAGAGTGAGGTAACTGCCGGCTTGTTCACCTTTAGCACAGGTAGTAATGCCCACCTCAGCTACAGCAGCGATACTGGGTAACGCCTCCCCACGGAAGCCAAGGCTTGAAATAGACTCTAAATCACTAAGGTTATCTATCTTACTGGTAGCATATCTCTCAAAGGCAAGCCCAAGTTCTGCCGGTAGTATCCCACTCCCATCATCAATCACCCGAATTAAGCTTATGCCACCCCCCTCAACCTCAATCGAGACCTGGCTTGAGCCGGCATCAAGAGAGTTCTCCACCAGCTCCTTCACCACCGAGGCTGGCCTCTCCACTACCTCCCCAGCGGCAATCCGCGATACTACCTTGGGGTCTAAAACCTTGATAGGCATATCTTAATTAAACTGCCTTTTCCAGCTTGGCGTAGCTTACTAAGAGCTTCTTTACTGCCCCATTAAAGGCAACCACCACCTCCACATCGTCCTTTACCGGCTTGGTGCTCACTACCACCCCATCGCCAAACTGGACATGGTGGACATGGTCTCCATCCTTTAGCTCTGGGGTATTAAAACTGGAGGCAGGGGTCCTTTCCCCCCAGGAATAGAGGGATTGGGCAACCAAATTCTCCTTCTCTTCCCATAAACCACCGCCTGAAACCAAGTGATGTGGTATGTCTTTTAGAAAGCGCGATGGGATACTTACTGAGCTTGAACCGATGAGGCTACGGCGGAAGGCACGAACTAAATAAACGAGCTTCTTCGCCCTGGTTATCCCGACATAGCAGAGTCGCCGCTCCTCCTCCATTTGTTCCGGGGCACCAAACGACTTAAAATGGGGCAGTAGTCCATCTTCCATACCAACAATAAAAACTACCGGGAATTCAAGTCCTTTAGCTTGGTGTAGGGTAATTAGGACCGCTGCATCGACACCTTCCTCCAGCCCGTCAACATCTGAGACCAGTGTTACCCCTTCCAGAAAAGCAGCCAGCCCCTGGGGAGGAGGTAGATCACGATACTCCCCAGCTACGGTGCGGAGTTCAAGGACATTCTCCCAGCGTTCTTCACCATCCAACCCATTTAATATATACTCCTTATAACCGGTCTTTTTAATCACCAAATCAAATAAATCAACCAGATTTAGCTTTCGGCTTTGGCTTCTAAACTCCTCAATCAGATTTATAAAACCAACTAGAGCCCCCCTGGTGCGTTGGTTAAACGAAGGATATCCTCTCTCATCGTTACCACCTTCCAACTGGCTAAGATGCTTTAATGCCTCATACTGGGAGATGCCTAAAGATTTTGCCCAATTTGATAGCTCACTCAAGGTCCTCTCGCCGATACCCCGCCCCGGAACATTGATTATCCGAAGCAGGCTAACCGTATCATAAGGGTTCTGGGTAAGCTTAAAACAGGCGATCATGTCCTTTATCTCCCGCCTCGCGTAAAACCGGGTGCCGGCTACCAGCCTATAGGGTACCCCGTAACGAATAAAAGCCTCCTCAAGGGCTCTTGACTGGGCATTGGTGCGATACATCACAGCAAAGTCTCCCCGTTTAAATGCGCCCTCACCCACCAAGCGCTCTATTTCGCTGACCACAAACTGGGCTTCTTCCTGCTCAGTGTAGGTTTCAATAACATTGGTCAATTCACCCGTCTTGTTGCTGGTCCACAAATCCTTGGGTTTGCGCTGCTGGTTGGCCGAGATTAGGCTTGAGGCTACTTCAAGAATGGTTTTGGTGGAGCGATAGTTCTGTTCAAGTAACACCACTTTGGCCTCAGGATAATCCTTCTCAAAGCTGAGGATATTCCTCAGGTCAGCAAATCGCCAGGAGTAGATTGACTGGTCAGGGTCACCAACAACACAGATATTGCGGTACTTGTCCCCAATCTTCTTTATTAGCTCGTACTGAACCAGATTGGTATCCTGAAACTCATCTACCTGAATGTGTAAATACCTTTGCTGATATTTAGCCAAAACCTCAGGCTTTCCCCTGAATAGCTCAACCGTTTTGACTAGTAAATCATCAAAGTCCAAGGCATTACTTTGGGTAAGTGCCTGCTGGTACCGCTCATAAACCCGCCCCACCACCTCCTCAAAATAGCTGTGGCTACGCTTCTGGAAGTCCTTTGGGCTTAAGAGGCGGCTCTTGGCAGCACTGATGCCTGAAGATATCGCCCGTGGGGCATACTGCTTGGGGTCAAGACCAACTTCCTGAAGACTGCGCTTTAAGAGGCTTATCTGGTCTTCCTCATCATAAATTACAAAGTGAGGGTCTAAACCTACTTTTTTGCCCTCCAGACGCAGGATGCGGGCACAAATAGCGTGAAAGGTGCCCAGGGTTAAATCCCTAACCAGAGCGCCTAAAAGCTGCTCTAGCCTTGACTTCATTTCTCTGGCGGCTTTATTGGTAAAGGTAACCGCCATAATACGGTGAGGACTAACACCGCAAACCTTAATCAGATAGGCGACGCGGTGGGTAATAACCCCAGTCTTACCACTGCCCGGACCGGCTATTATCAGCACCGGGCCAGAAATAGCCTCAACGGCTTCCCTTTGTGCCGGATTTAATTCTGAAAAAATATCCATCTTATAGACTATTATAAAACTATCAGCCTTGATATTCCACTAAATATCATTGCCAAGGAGAAACAGTAAATAAAATGCTGGTTGTAAAATGTCTGGCTCTTACTTATAATTTAGTTTGCTAAATGGCAGATAAGGAGGGAGTATGTACGACTTACTAATCAAGGGGGGCGAGCTGATTGACCCGGCGCAGGGAATACATGAAAAGAGAGATATCGCCATCTCAAAGGGTAAAATAGCCGCCCTAAAGGGTGAGATAGCCTCAAGCCAGGCAAAGAAAACGATTGAGGCGAAGGGAAAAATCGTAACCCCAGGTCTTATTGACCTTCATGTTCACTGCTCTCCAATAATAACCAAACTGGGTGTGCCGCCGGATGAAATTGGTGTCAGCACCGGGGTAAGTACTATCGTTGATTGTGGCAGCACCGGTTATGCCAACTTTGAAGGATTTAAAAAGTTTATTATTCCCCAGGCAAAGACGGATATCTTCGCCCTCTTACATGTGGTTCCAACCGGTCACGCGGTACAGCCGGAGAACTGGGGCTGGTATGAGGCAAACCCCGAGGCAACATTACAAACTGTGGAAGAAAACCGGGGCCTAATTAAAGGTATCAAGATGCGAGCTATTGGCTCGGTAATAGAACAGCAAGGGGTCAAGGCAATAAAACTTGCCAAGAAGATAGCAAATGAAGCCAAGCTGCCGCTAATGGTCCACTTTGGTATTTGGATTGATGAGAAGACCCCCCAAAGCCAGGTAGACCCTTTCATGCGTGAACTCCTCTCCACTATGGATAAAGGGGATATCATCACCCACATCTATACTTCAAATCTCGGCGGTCTTATTAAGCCTGATGGCACCGTCTACCCGGAACTCTGGGACGCAATTAAAAGAGGCGTGGTGCTGGATGTAGCCAATGCCATCTTCAATTTCAGCTTTGATATTGCCAGGAAGGGTTTGGAGAAGGGCATTTTACCTACTACCTTAAGTACTGACTTTGCCAATGTAAATCTTAATAGCCCGGTGGTCTTAAGCCTGGTGGTAACCATGTCCAAATTCCTTGCCCTTGGCTTGAGCCTAGACCAGGTGATTGAAATGACCACCATAAATCCAGCCCTTACTCTGGGTGAGGAGGAGCGCCGCGGAAGCCTTAAGATAGGCATGCCAGCTGACATCTCTATTTTTGAACTCGCTGCAGGGGATTTCACCTTCTACGATAGAAGGGAAAAAACCAACATCCTCAAAGGTAAATATCAACTAGTGCCTAAACTTACCATAAAATCAGGAATAGAGATAGAAGCTGCGCCCCGCTACCGGGACTAGGCTACAACCCAGTTGGAATTTGAGAGGTGCTTATTAGCTTTATAAGCCTAAGCCTTGGTAAATAGCCTGAAAGTCAAGGTGCCGCTCTAGGAGTTGAGTAAGCTGGGGTAATTTCTTTTCCTGACCGAACTTGGTCTTACCTAAAACGGCTTCAATTCTGGTTACTATCGTGGCAATATCATCCTCGACCCGAATAATTGGGACTCCCTTAACTCTCGCCCTATTTAGCACTGTTGGCATTGGCTCGGCACTGCCACTTAATATAAGGCACTTGGTTTGAGTCTCCAGTGCCGCCATTTGTATATCGGGACGCTCAATCCTGATTACTGCCGCTTTACCGGTTTTCAAGTCAAAATACTCCACTCCTGAGCCAACATTCATCGCCCCCAGCATCAAGTTCTCTACCAGCTCTGCTGACTTATCAGCGTCATTTAGTATTTCACCCCGGGTGTATTTAGCCAGCTCTCCTACCGTCAAAGAAAGTAGGATTCTATCTTCAGGCAAGACTCCTAGGATATTTATTCCCGCTTTTCCAGCCTTAGATAACAGCTCACTCTTTAGAGTCGGCAACTCCTTTACCGGCACCTTGTTTACCACCACACCGAGTAAATATTTTTCAAAATCCTTATATTTACGAGTAAGCCCATCTGGAGATAACCCTCCTGAATAACCCTCAATAATAATCACCCTGGCATCTAGACCTTGGGCAATCTCAAGACTGGTGCTATCAAGTTTATCCCCGCCTTCAACTATAACCACATCTTTCCCCGCCGCAACCTTAGTCAGGGCTTCTCTAATCTTATTTTCTAGATTAGCCCCGTCTCTAAATACCGGACAGAGATAGTCCAAAGGCTCATCTAATGCTAAAACCTGCTTTAAAAATAAAGCATCCTCATCAGCACCTTCCTCAGGCGAGCCATCTTGAGCTAAAATCGGCTTCAAGAAGCCCGTTTTCTTGCTCTCATTTAAAAAATGCCTACCCAGGCCAGCACAAATCATGGTCTTACCAGCGCCTGCTATTGAGGAAACCACATATAGGGTAGCCAAGTTACACCTCCGTCTATTCCTAAACCGGCTCGTAAAATATCCGCTTAATTATAAACCCATAAATGCTATTGGTAAAGAATTTTTGCTTTGAGATAAAAAAGGATTGTAAAAATAAAAAGAAACTGCTATAATATAGAAAATATGAAATTGCACCCGGACCTTTAAACTGGTCCTGAGAGGCTGGTAAGGGGAAAAGGGTTATTATAGTATAACCTCTTGCCAGTTTGAGCAGGAGGTTAATTTTATGTCAAATAAAATCGTAATGGCACCAGAGGACGTCAGGCGAACCTTAACTAGAATCACCCATGAAATTATCGAGCGCAATAAGAACCTTAAGCACCTGATGTTGGTCGGTGTGCACACCCGCGGTGTGCCTTTAGCCAGGCGGATGGCAGCCAATATTGAAGACTTTGAAGGCACAAAGGTGCCTGTTGGCGCTCTGGACATCAGTTTCTACCGGGATGACCTTGCCTCACTAGATACCCAACCTATTGTCCACCTAACTGATATACCAGCTAGCGTTGATGACAGGGCGATCGTGCTCGTTGATGATGAGCTCTACACCGGGCGCAGCATCCGTGCCGCCATGGATGCCCTTATCGACCTTGGCCGGCCCAAGTCAATCCAGTTAGCCGTACTTGTAGACCGTGGCCACCGTGAGCTACCGATACGTGCCGATTATGTGGGCAAGAACATGCCAAGCTCAAGGCACGAGGAGATACAGGTCAAGCTTAAGGAAACCGATGGCATTGATGAGGTAGCCATCATCTCTGTACCCCCTAAGGAGATAATAAAATGATGACAACACCATCAAAAGATGACCCAACTCTACTTGTAAAAACTGAGAAACCTTTAGCTACCTCAGTATGGTCACACCGCCATATACTTGACCTTGAAGACTTTACCCTTAAGGAAATAGAGCTCGTTTTAGACACTGCCGGTACCATGAAAGAGGTACTGTCAAGACCCATTAAACGGGTACCTACCCTTCGCGGCAAGACCATCGTCACCCTGTTTTATGAGCCGAGCACCCGCACCCGGGTCTCCTTTGAGCTCGCGGCTAAAAACTTGAGTGCTGACGTGGTTAACCTAAGCGCCTCAAGTTTAAGCGCAACCAAGGGGGAATCTTTAGTTGATACCCTGGACACACTCCAAGCATTGGGGGCTGATATTGTGGTAATGAGACACCCACACTCAGGAGCCCCTTATATTGCAGCTAAATACCTGAAGGCAAGCATAATCAATGCCGGTGATGGCTGGCACGCCCACCCAACTCAAGCGCTCCTTGACCTCTACACCATCTGTGCCCACAGGGGGAATTTAAAGGGGCTAAAGGTGGTTATTATTGGGGATATTAAGCACAGCCGGGTAGCCCGTTCCAATATCTGGGGGCTTACCACTATGGGGGCAGAGGTAACAGTTTGCTGTCCCTTCACCCTGCTACCCATCGGCTTAGACAAAGAGCAGCACCATTTCCCCAAAGTCAGCATCCAGCCTGACATTGAGCTTGCCCTTGAGGGGGCTGATGTGGTGATGGTGCTCAGGCTGCAACTTGAAAGACAACAGGGTGGGTTACTGCCCAGCCTTCGTGAATACGTTAAGTTATACCAGCTTACCGACTCAAGGCTAAAGAAAGCTAAAGCTGAGGCTCTGGTGATGCACCCTGGACCGGTAAATGAAGGGATTGAGATTTCACCGGATGTGGCTCACGGGCCAAAGTCAGTTATCGCCGAGCAGGTAACTAACGGAGTGGCAGTTAGAATGGCTTTACTTTACCTTCTTTCCCGAGGTGGAGAATAATGAAACCACTGCTTATCCGTGGCGGTCGTATAATTGACCCCAGCCAGAACATGGATGAAATTGCCAATTTACTTATCACCGAGGGCAAAATCTCGCATCTGGGCAAGGAAAAAACACCGCCTCAAAGCGGCTATGATGTCCTTGAAGCCCAAGGGTTAATTGTCTGCCCTGGATTTATTGACCTCCACTGCCACCTAAGAGACCCCGGGTATGAGGAAAAGGAAACCATCGCCAGCGGCACCCAAGCCGCCGCCAGGGGAGGTTTTACCACTGTCTGCTGTATGCCCAATACCAGTCCCCCTCTGGATAACCAGCCCACTGTAGATTATGTCAAATCAAAGGCAGAGGCAGAGGGTGTAATTTTGGTCCTGCCGATAGGTTGTATCACCAGAGGCAGAAGGGGGGAGGAACTGGCTGAGATGGGCGAACTTGCCTCAAGTGGCGTTATCGGCTTAAGTGACGACGGCAGCCCGGTAGTAAATTCAAGGCTGATGCGTCAGGCACTGGATTATAGCCGTGCCTTCGGGCTACCCATAATTGACCATTGCGAAGATATGGCCCTCACCGGGGGAGGACAGATGAATGAAGGCATCATCTCGACCAAGCTGGGTCTTCAGGGTATACCGGCGGCAGCTGAGGAGGCAGCTTTAGCCCGTGACCTGGCTTTAGCTGAACTAACCGGCGCCAAACTTCACATCGCTCATGTCAGCACTGAAGGTTCGATGGGGCTTATCCGCCGTGCCAAGGAGAAAGGTATTAGAGTCAGCGCCGAGGTTACCCCCCACCACCTCACCCTGACTGAGGAGAGGGTCATCGGCTATGACACCAATGCCAAGGTAAACCCACCCTTAAGAACCATAAAAGATATAGAGGCCCTAATTGGGGGGCTTAATGATAATGTGATTGATATTATCGCCACCGACCACGCCCCACATACTGAGGCTGATAAGCTCTGTGAGTTTGCTTTAGCCGAATTCGGTATCAGTGGCTTTGAGACGGCACTGGGCAGCCTGATGAGTTTAGTGCATGATGGTAAGTTAAATCTCTATACACTTATCGCCAAGCTCACTTATGAGCCAGCCAAGATTTTAGGCGATAAATATCAAAAGCTGGGCACTATAGCTTTGGGCAGTCCGGCTGATGTAACTATCTTTGACCCCGATAAGGAGTGGGTGGTTGACACTAAAGATTTTGCCTCCAAGGGCAAGAATACCCCCCTCAATGGCTCAGTGCTCAAGGGCAAAGTAATGGCCACCATCTTCAGGGGCAAGTTAGTTTGCCAAGATAACTCCCTTAAAATAGAGACTTTAGGATGAATGATGGATAAAAGGGCAATTTTAGTCTTAGCTGACGGCTCAATTTACGAGGGTTATACCTTTGGTGCTGATGTTACCGCCTACGGCGAGGTGGTATTTAATACCAGCATGGTTGGCTATCAGGAGATGCTCACCGACCCTTCCTATGCCGGGCAGATTGTAGTCCCTACCTACCCGATCATCGGGAATTACGGGATTAATGATATAGACTATGAATCAGACCGGATTCAGGTCAGGGGCTTTGTCGTCAGGGAGGCATGCCCGGAGCCGAATCACTATTTAAGCAGTAAGACTCTTCACCAGTATCTGGCTGATAGCGGTATCCCCGGAATTTACGGTGTGGATACCCGTGCCATCACCCGCAAACTGCGCTCCTACGGGGTGATGATGGGGATTATCTCAAGTGAGCTCACCCCCCAGCAGGCACAAGAGCAACTTAAGGAGGTGCCTGATTATGGTGCTACTGATTTCGTAAAGGCGGTTACCACCCCGGCTCTCTACCAGTGGCCTGCAATATTACCCCAAGGAGCAGACGAGCCAGTACACCGGGTCGTGGTCATTGATTGCGGCTTAAAGTTCAGTATTTTGCGCTTCATACAGCAAATGGGCTGCACGGCAACAGCCGTCCCCTGCACCATGCCCGCCGATGAAATCCTTAATTTAAAGCCGGATGGCATCCTCCTCTCCCCGGGACCGGGTAACCCAGAGTTACTCGATTACATTGTGGAGACAGTGAGACAACTTGTCGGTAAAAAGCCGATAATGGGTATTTGCCTTGGCAACCAGATAATCGCCCGTGCCCTTGGTGCCAAGACCTATAAGCTAAAGTTCGGGCACCGCGGCAGCAACCACCCCGTCCGAGACCTTAAAACCAGCAGGGTCTATATTACCGCCCAGAACCACGGCTATGCGGTTGACCCGGATAGTGTTAAAAATGGTCTTGAGAT
>Ga0114921_10000390_pt1 | contig 18650 bp, 13 predicted proteins | sample BentaG_FD_87016 | JGI IMG/M metagenome (GOLD analysis project Ga0114921, IMG submission 87016) | Deep subsurface microbial communities from South Atlantic Ocean to uncover new lineages of life (NeLLi) - Benguela_00093 metaG | ecosystem: Environmental > Aquatic > Marine > Oceanic > Sediment ... | reverse complement strand
TGTGAGATAAATTTTATCAACTCCAATAACTATCGACAGACAACTGCCAAATGCTGCTCCACTTGCAATACCAAGAATATATGGATCCGCCAGTGGGTTCAAGAGTATCCCCTGGAGTGATGTCCCTACCAATCCAAGGCTACCACCCACTAAAATCGATAGGATTAATCGTGGTAACCGCAGATTTAAGATGATATTTCTGTCTGCTCCTCTGGTGGGACCTATCTCTAAGGATAGCAATAATACACCAACCAAGACAACTATCAAAATTATATATCTTCTTTTCATTTTTCTGGATAGAACCTTTTGTATAGTTCAAAGCATGCCTTTGTGAATCTGGGTCCTGGGCTCGTTATGAGTTTCCAGTCAATATCTGAATAGACCCTGTTCTCTTTAACAGCAGTTATCCTTTTCCATCCAATCCTTCTTTTGACCGATTTACCTTCAGATGGGTAAGCGAGGATAATCACTTCAGGGTCGCTCTTGACGACTATCTCTGGATTTATAGCAAAATAGGTCTGTTCTGTGTAGCCCGCTATGTTCTCACCACCAGAAAGTTCAATCAACTCATTTAAAAACGAGTTCTTTCCTACAGTGAATAGAGGGTTACAATCGAGTTCTATATAAACCTTTCTCTTCTCTTTTATCTTTTCCACCAGTCTCTTTAAACTTTTCAGATCATCTTCAAGTCCATTTAAAATCTCCTCTGCCCTTTTTTCCTTTCCGAGCAGACTTCCTATCTCTTTTATAGACTCGATTATTTCAGAATAAGATTCTGGTTGAACTGTGATGACATCAATACCCAATGTTTTCAATTTATTTATAATTTTTGACTGCTCAGGTGCGGTAGCGAAGACTAAATCGGGTCTCAAAAACATGATTCTCTCTATAGATGGATTTGAAAAGTCCCCAACTTTTTGTTTTTTCTTTGCCTCTTCTGGATAGTCGCAGTAAGTCGTGACACCGACCAGTCTATCCTCACCAGCAAGTGCAAAAATCGTTTCGGTAACGCTCGGCACTAAAGAGATAATCCTCTGAGATGACCTCTTCTCTGTCTGATTATTTTGACAGAATAGAAACAAGAGAGAAAGAACGAGTGCAACTCTTTTATTACTACAATTCATTGAAGTATGTCAAATAAGTATTCGCTATATTCTCGTCCATTATCTCGACACTCGTCTCATTGTTTTTGTTCAACGCACTCTCTGTCCAGTTTGTAGAACCTATTATTAAAGACCTGCCGTCGATTATGAGAAGTTTTGAATGGGTCCTTACATCATCCGAATCGAACCGAACTTCAATGCCTCTGTTTTGGAGGTAGTTCTTTGCATCTACATTGGCATCCTCATCGTCAAGCAGGACTTTTATCTCGACACCCTTTTCTTGGTGTGCTTCCACTAACTTGTCTAACAGGAGGTTGACGGCATAGTTTGGGTTCTCTTCATCGTAGAGCATATAGCACATTATGATGTAAATAGAACTCGTGGCATTCTCTATTCTCATGTTCACATACGGGAAATAGTCTCTGTTATTGATTGCAAACACCTCAAAATTCTGTTCCGGTTCGGTCACCGCCTCGCATCCAAGAAAAGAGAATAGAATAAAACTTGCGATAATAATCTTTCTCATAACACTTCCATAATTAGAAAATTATACCACAAATACACACAAATGATGCGAATTACAAAAAATTTTCTTCTCTTAACTCTTAAAATTATTCGTATTATTCGATCAACCTGCCCCGTTAGATGCTCTTGTGCCGTTAGATGTTTACTATCTAATGGTATGCTATCTAACGGGGTGAATGTCATTCGTGGTTAATCTCTTTCTTTATTATGCTTAAAATTTCTTTCAAATTATTGATTCTCCTGTCCGGCAGCGGTAGTTGTGAAGGATGAGGTTTATTTTCTGTATCTATAAGGACTGCGAACATACCTGCATTTTTTGCACCTAAAATGTCGAGGTCGGGTCTGTCGCCTATATGAATCGCCTCATCAGGTTTAACCCCAAGTTTAGAGAGTGTTTCTTCAAATATTTCAATCCTCGGTTTTCTTAGTCCAAACTCATCAGAAAATATTGTGAAATCAAAGTAGTGAGCGAGGTGAAATCTTTTGAGCAACTCCCGTATGACTACCCCATGTGTTGTATTGCATATGAGACCAATTTTGTATCCCTGCTTTTTCAAAGTTGAGAGCACCTCGTGTGTATTATCCCTCAGTTTCAACTCTATGGATAAGAGAGAACTATCATATATATCTTTGATTTTTTTAACAAAACTATCATCTAATATGTCGAGTCTATTCAGTATCAACTCGGCGATCTTTGCTGTCGGCATCTCGACACCTGTCTCATTGCGGCGTTTCTCCATCTCTTTTTCTGCTTCGGTGATTGCAGTTATAATTCTGGATTCATCTATGTCGAATCCAGGTCTGTTTAAACATTCGTTAATTCTGGTAGCTCTTATATGGAGGAGACGGTTGTGTGCATCTTCATTTCCAAACTCCATCAAGGTAAGCCAGAAGTCAAAAATAACCGCTTTTATATTCATCTCATCCTCTCGGGTGGAAACTGCGGTGAACCTCTTTTAGATACTCTACATCTATATGCGTATATATCTGTGTAGTCGTTATACTCTCGTGTCCAAGCATCTCCTGAACCGACCTCAAATCCGCACCCCCCTCGAGCAAATGAGTTGCAAAAGTATGTCTCAAAGTATGTGGGGTAACCCGTTTATCTATTCCTGCCAGTTTTACATATCTCACGAGTAGCTTCCAAAATCCCATTCTCGAAAGTTTATTACCTCTCGTATTCAAAAAAAGGTAATCACATCTCCGTTTCGAGAGTTTTGGTCTGGCTTCGAGGTATGATTTTGCAGCATTGAGTGCTTCGGTCCCGATTGGAACGAGCCGGGTCTTATTCCCCTTCCCTGTGCATCTCAAAAGATGGGAATTAAACAGTATATCGCTCAGTTTGATCGATAACAATTCAGAGATTCTGACACCCGTCGCATATAATATCTCTAACATAGCCTTATCTCTCTTTCCTGTTGGCCTATCTGTTTCGGGTATTTCTAACAGTTTAAAGACTTCATTCCGAGTCAGTACGGTTGGGAGTTTTTTCTCTTTTTTGGGTAGTTCCACAAATAGAGATGGGTCTTCGGTGCAGAAGCCTTCCTGCACAAGAAATCGATGGAAGAGTCGAATCGAAGTAATCTTCCTCGAGATGCTATTGGGATTCAGACCGTATCCCCTCATTTCTGATACAAAATCAGAAATGTGGGACTGGGTGATGGTATTTAACGAATTCACACCCTTATTATCTGTCAAAAAGGTCAAATAATTCTTCAAATCTCCTCTATAGGCTTGTGCAGTATTATCTGAGAGTCCTTTTTCCACCTGAATGAAATTAAGGAATTCAGTCAAATAGGTGGCAAGTTCCATTTAAAATAATCTACAAACCATTCATTATCTGTCAATACCTAATTGTAGATTTGAAAAAGTTTGGTAACCAGTTAATAGGACGCAGATTTCTGTCCATATCCCTACGGTCGTTCCTATACGGGTCGTACGACAAACCCGTATAGGATCCATACGGACAGGTCTACGATCTACTAAAGCAAAACGGCGGGTTAACTCAATTATATCTGAAGTATTTCGGATATACCAACTCTAGGTGAAGACCCAGAAATCTCCTCTTTTCTGTATCATAGAGTCACAGAGTCAAGCAGCGTCCCCAAATATCTTGATTCCCCAAATATCTTGATACACGGCGTCAGGCATTTCAGCTAACTCGTTCATATCCGAACTGGTTCGGATATACCAAGTATCACTTTATATAATATGTATATATTCCCGCTCAGCTTTGTCAAGTCAAAAACACGGAATGAACATAGGAGAAAGAGGTTGACAAAATTTCTATTTAATGTATTATACTCACTCAGGAGGTCTTATGAAAAAGACGATTACTCTAAAATTAAAAGAGATGGAGTATAAACCTGTGAAGGCATCTCGGGGGACAAAACTATCCTGTAAGGGATGGCAACAGGAGGCAGCACTTAGAATGCTTAATAATAATTTAGACCCCGATGTAGCAGAACGTCCAGAAGAACTTATAGTCTATGGTGGAACAGGAAAGGCGTGTAGAAATTGGGAATGTTATAAGGCGATAGTCAAATCGCTGAAAAGTTTGGAAAATGACGAAACTTTAATAATCCAGTCCGGGAAACCTGTTGGTGTTTTTAAAACCCACGAGTATGCCCCGCGTGTTCTTATTGCCAATTCCCTTTTGGTACCTGCATGGGCAAACTGGGATTATTTTAGAAAATTGGAAGCGCTCGGACTCATAATGTATGGACAGATGACAGCAGGGTCGTGGATATACATAGGGACCCAGGGGATAATACAGGGGACTTATGAAACACTCGCCGCCTGTGCCCGAAAACATTTTGGAGGTACTCTAAAAGGGAAGTTTGTCCTGACAGCAGGTATGGGAGGGATGAGTGGAGCCCAACCCCTTGCGATAACTATGAACGAAGGTGTATGTCTCGATGTTGAAGTTGATAGAGCAAAAATGGAAAGAAGGATCGAGCAGGGGTTCTGTGATTGCGTAGTAGACGACCTCGATACCGCTTTAAAATTGGTCAAGGAAGCTGTCAAGAAGAGAGTTCCTAAATCTATAGGACTTGTTGGGAATGCATCCGAGACCCATCCAGAACTGGTACAAAGGGGTATCATACCCGATGTCTTAACAGACCAGACCTCTGCACACGATGAACTGAACGGATATGTGCCTGGTGGAATGAGCCTTGAGCAAGCCCTGCAGTTGAGGAAAAAGAATCCCAAAAGTTATATTAAACATTCTTATGAATCTATGGCTCGCCAGATGGAGGCTATGCTTGAGATGCAAAGAAAAGGTGCTGTCGCCTTTGATTATGGAAACAACATAAGAGGTCAGGCAAAAAAGGCAGGTGTGACGGATGCTTTCAATATTCCTGGGTTCGTCCCAGAATATATCAGACCGTTATTCTGCGAAGGTAAGGGACCTTTCAGATGGGCTGCACTTTCTGGAGAGAAAAAAGATATTTATGAAACGGATGAGACTCTATTGAAACTCTTTCCTGAAAATGAACAATTGAGGAGATGGATTCAACTTGCGCAGAAGAAGATTCCATTTCAAGGTCTACCATGCAGAATATGCTGGCTCGGCTATGGCGAAAGAGACAAATTCGGAATTGCGATAAATAAATTGGTCAGGGACGGAAGACTTAAAGCGCCTATTGTGATAGGACGGGACCATCTGGATACGGGTTCTGTGGCGTCACCCAACAGGGAGACAGAGGGAATGCTGGATGGCTCGGATGCGATTGCAGACTGGCCTATTTTGAATGGACTCCTAAATGCTGTCTCCGGTGCATCGTGGGTCTCAGTCCATCACGGCGGTGGGGTTGGTATGGGGTTGTCAATCCATGCGGGTCAGGTCTGTGTAGCCGACGGAACGAAGGAGATGGATGCAAGATTAGAGCGGGTATTGACCAACGATCCAGGGATTGGAATAGCAAGACATACAGACGCAGGTTACGAGGTAGCGAAAAAAACGGCAGAAGAGAAGGGGATAAAAATTCCGATGGGATAAATGTGATCCAACATTCTCTTTTTTACTCAGTGATTCAGACAGTAGACACAGATTTACACTGATGAACCCCGTAAGATGTTTACTATCTAACGGGGTGAACACAGATTGTTAAAAAATTTAATCAGTGAACATCTGTCCATACGGATTATGAGATAATAATCAGTGTCTGAATTGCAACTTTTTTACTTGACAGATTTGTGTTCTTAACTATATTTATTATTAGGTGATAGCATGATACTCAATCTCGGTGATATGTTGATCAAGTCAGGTCTTTTAACCGATGAACAGCTAGAACAGGCACTCGAAGAACAGAAAAAAAACAGGGATAGACTCGATACAAACCTTGTGAAGCTCGGTTTTATCACAGAGGAGAAGATTACCGAGTTTCTTGGAAAACAGTACGGTGTCCCAACTGTAGACCTCAAAAATTATACGCTGGACCCTAATGTATTGAATTTGATATCTCCCGAAGTTGCAGTAAAGTATGAGGTTATTCCACTCGCAAAATATGGAAAGACATTGACCATTGCTATAGCAAACCCTACTAACGTCTCCGCATTAGATGATATTAAATTTTTGACAGGTCTTGCAGTCAAACCAACAGTTTGTGCCGCGAGTGCCATAAGGAAGGCAATAGATTCCCACTACGGTTCATCCGACCTTCAGGATAAGGTGATGGAGGGCCTAAAAGGAGCGGAGCTTGAAATAATTAAAGATAAGGACGAGGATACGGAAGATGATGCCGATATAATAGTCGCTGCTGATGCTGTACCTGTTGTGAAACTTGTGAATACCATCATCTCAGACGCAGTGAGTAAAAGGGCGAGTGACATTCATATAGAGCCATACGAAAAAGAGCTGAGAATTAGATACAGGATAGATGGGGTACTGCACGATGTTATGAGACCCCCTTATCGGCTCAAGGGTGCAATCACATCAAGAATCAAGATAATAGGTAAGATGAAGGTAGAGGAGAAACGGAGACCCCAGGATGGAAGGATCAAATTGAAGGTGAAGGACAGATTGATAGACTTACGTGTCTCTACAGTCCCAACTCTCTATGGAGAGAAAGTGGCATTGAGGATATTGGACAGGGCAGCAGTGTCTTTCGATCTTGACAAAATTGGATTCGATGAAGACTCTCTGACCAATTACATGCAGGCAATAAAAAACCCCAACGGAATAATATTGGTCACAGGACCGACAGGTTGCGGTAAGACTACAACACTCTATGCCACCCTGAACGAGATAAACGACCCAAGAAAGAATATCTCTACAGCCGAAGAGCCTGTCGAATTTGGAATGATGGGAATAAATCAGGTCAATGTGAAAGAAGATGTGGGTCTCACATTTGCTTCATCTTTGAGGTCTTTCTTGAGGCAGGACCCAGATGTAATTATGGTTGGTGAAATCAGAGATAAAGAGACAGCGGAGATTGCAATAAGGGCATCCCTTACTGGCCACCTCGTCCTCTCAACAGTCCATACGAATACCGCAGCAGCTACGATAACAAGACTGATCAATATGGGAGTTGAACCGTTCCTGATCGCATCCACAATCGTTGCAGTTGCCTCTCAGAGGTTGGTGCGCAGTGTCTGTGAGGGCTGTAAAGAACATTCCAAACCAGAAGTAGATGAATTTATAAGGGCAGGGATAGATCCAGAAGAGTTCGCTAATGTTACCATCTACAAAGGTAAAGGCTGTAGTTTATGCGATAATACAGGTTACAAGGGAAGGATTGCACTGTTCGAAGTTCTGCCTGTAACCGGGGGGATACGATCACTCATTCTTGAACGGGCAATCACAGATAGGATAGAAGAAGAGGCCATAAAAGAAGGAATGCTCAACTTAAGAAAGGCAGGGCTTTTGAAATTGAAATCTGGGCTCACCACACTCGAAGAAGTTATGAAAGAAACCATGGAGGAATAAAGATGGCTGTACAGCGACTTGGAGCGACTCTGGTGAAGGCTGGTCTCATATCAAATGAGCAGCTTGCCGAAGCCCTTGAAGAGCAGAAATTTAATGGGCTCAAACTCGGCTCAACACTGATAAGCCTTGGGTCTGTTCAAGAAGAGGAACTGGTAAAATTCCTTTCCAAAAGATTCAATGTGCCGTCCATAAACCTCTCAACTGCAAGAATTGGCCCTGAAGTCATTAAACTCCTGCCTGCTGATATTGCTGTACGTCATCAGGTAGTACCTGTGAGAAGGAGAGGAAGGATGTTGATTCTGGCTATGTTAGACCCCGGGGATATTGCTGCCATGGATGATGTGAAGTTCGCTACCAATCTTGAGATAATGCCTACTGTTGCTGCAGAGAGTGCTATAAAAGAAGCGCTTGATAAATATTATTCTGTAGAGAAGGGGATGAAAATTATAAAGAAGGAGGAGAGGAACCCCTTGGAGGAATTGAGGATGGAGGAGCTGGGTGAAGAGTTGGAGATACTCGAGATGGGTGAAGTCGAAGGTGAGGTGGATATATCACAGTTAATCTCTGCAGGTGGAGCTACTCCCATAGTGAGTCTTGTCAACTATCTCTTAACCGAGGCGACTCTGAAAGGCGCCTCAGATATACATATTGAACCCTATGAAAAACTGCTCAGGGTGAGGTTCAGGATTGATGGAATGTTAAGAGAAATCATATCACCATCGTATAGGCTGAAAGATGCAATCACATCGAGAATAAAGATAATGACAGGAACGATGGATATAGCAGAACGGAGGGTTCCACAGGATGGGAGGATCAAGGTGAAGGTGAGGGATAAAGTGATAGACCTTCGTGTTTCTATCATCCCCACACTCTATGGTGAGAAATGCGTGATGAGGATCCTCGATAAGAGCGCTCTTATGCTCGATATGGCAGATTTAGGATTCGAGAAGGAGGATTTAGACAGACTTTTGAAAGCCATTGCAAAACCGTACGGCATAGTGCTGGTAACGGGGCCAACCGGTTCAGGAAAATCAACTACTCTATATTCTGCCCTCAATAGGTTGAATACAGAGGGTGTGCACATACTTACTGTTGAGGATCCTGTTGAGTATAATCTTATGGGTATAAATCAGGTTCAGGTGAATGAGGATATAGGGCTCAACTTTTCTGCAGCATTGAGAGCATTTTTGAGACAATCTCCAAATATAATAATGGTCGGTGAGATAAGAGATACGGAAACTGCAGAGATTGCAGTGAGAGCAGCCCTCACAGGTCATATGGTTCTCTCTACCATACACACAAATGATGCGCCGAGCACTGTAAACCGACTCGTAGATATGGGTATAGAACCTTTCTTAGTGTCCTCCAGTTTGAATCTTATACAGGCACAGAGATTGGTGAGGAAGATATGTTCAAAATGCAAATCTCCTGCAACAATCAACCCCAAACTGTTGAAGGAGGCAGGGATAGACCCTGCTGAATTTGAAGGTGTGACAATCTATGAAGGGAAAGGCTGTGAAGAATGTGGGAACACAGGAGCGAAGGGTAGGATCGCAATATTTGAAGTTATGGATGTATCCACACAGATCAGAGAGATGATACTGAAGGGTGCAACCACATCTGAGCTAAGGGAGGTTGCTCAAGAACAGGGAATGACATCTTTGAGAGAGGATGCGATGAGGAAACTGAAAAGGGGTCTAATATCGATAGAAGAGGTAATCCGTGAAACTTCATCGTTGTCAGCATAAACAATTCGTTCTTGTATAGTATGATAGAGAACACAGAACTGGATGAGCAGATAATCGGAATATCTGCCTACTGATTTTTGGTAAGGAGGATTGAATGGTAGCAATACAGAAATTGTTGGAAGATATGGTAAGAATGGGGGCATCTGATTTACATGTCACTGCAGGTGTTCCCCCCATTTTCAGGGTAGATGGGGGGCTCATCCCTTCGAACTATGAGGTCTTAACACCACCCCTGACAGAGCAGTTAGCATATAGCGTACTGAACGATGCCCAGAAGAAGAGGTTCGAGGCAGAACGTGAGCTCGACCTCTCCTTTGGCATTCCAGGCCTCTCCAGATTCAGGGCAAATGTATTCAGGCAGAGGGGATGCGTTACATTAGCAGTGAGAACGATACCTTTTAAGATAAGATCTTTCAAAGAACTTAATCTTCCACCTATTGTTGCAGAACTATCTTCAAAACCAAAGGGGCTGGTATTGATAACCGGACCCACTGGATGCGGAAAATCAAGTACCCTTGCTGCTATGATAGATAAGATAAACAATGAGAGGAAGGCACATGTGATAACGATAGAGGATCCTATCGAGTATGTATTCTCTCATAAAAAATGTATCGTGAATCAGAGACAGGTAGGGGAGGATACCCATTCATTTGCAAGTGCGTTGAAATATGCCTTGAGGGAAGACCCTGATGTGGTTATGATAGGTGAGATGAGAGACCTGGAGACGATGCAGGCGGCGTTGACGATATCGGAGACTGGACACCTCACCCTTGCGACACTTCACACCAATTCTGCAGCTGAATCTATAGGTCGTATAGTTGATACATTCCCTGCTTATCAGCAACCACAGGTGAGAGCCCAGTTGGCATTTGTAATAGAAGGTGTGCTCACCCAACAACTCCTTCCGAAAATAAGAGGTGGAAGGGCGATCGCCCTCGAGATAATGTCCGCAACCCCTGCTATTAGAGCACTTATAAGAGACAATAAAGTTCATCAGATACAGAGTCTGCTACAGGCCGGCACAAAATATGGAATGATGACTATGAACCAATCTTTGTATAACCTCTATATGGCAAGGGAAATTTCTATTGAAACAGCAATGAGTTCGACGAGAAACGCAGAAGAACTTCAGAAAATGTTTGACCAGAAATCAATGGTAGTCGTATAAAGGACTTACATCTTTTCCTTTTTTATCTCTAAGGTCTTTAGTTCTGCCCTATACTCGTTCATCACCGCCTCGGCAATTTCGATGTGGTCTATACCGTAAGTCCTCAACCCATTCATATTTTCACTACCCATATTGATGCCAATGTATGTCAGATTTGAGTTTTTTGACTTGATAACAAAAGAAGAACTCAATTTAGCCTCCCCCGCGAAAAGGTTTTCACCAAGCCTCTGAATTACATCGCCTTTGAGTCTATGATTCAGTTTGTCCTTAATTGTATAAAGAAGTAGCCACTGTCTCAAAAGGGTTCTTTCGATATCGGTATCGGAGTTTTCTACTATGAAGTACAACACTTTTTCCTTTTTGTAAAACCCTATCCCGGAGACAATACTGTCACCCTGAATTCCAAATTTCTTCATAGCCCAGTCTGAAACAAGTTCTTTCTCTTCCAATTCTATCTCTTGCGGTATGAATTTTGATTCCATTCTATTCAACAGTGACACTTTTGGCGAGGTTTCTCGGTTTATCCACATCACATTTTCTCATAACCGCTATTTTATAAGCAAGCAGCTGGAGGGGAAGGGCAACGACTAAAGGTGAAAAGATCTCACTTACCTCTGGTATGTATATGACATAATCTGCAATAGATTTAATTTTTTTATCGCCTTCTGTTGCAACCGCTATGATTCTACCCTTTCTTGCCTTCACCTCCTGGATATTGCTCACCATCTTGTCATAGACAGAGGATTTTGGCACGATACAGACAACGGGCATCTTCTCATCTACGAGGGCTATTGGTCCGTGTTTCATCTCACCTGCAGGATAACCTGTGGCGTGAAGATATGAGATTTCTTTCAACTTTAAAGCCCCCTCCAACGCGAGCGGATAGTTAATTCCCCTGCCTAAGAATACAAAATTCTTCGCATTGTAAAATTTTTTAGCGATCTTATTCAGTTTCCCGTCCGAATTCAAAAATTTCTCCATCTTATCAGATATGGTTTTGAGTTCATCGAGCAGTCTTTTCAGCTCATCATCTGATAGCAACCATTTTATCTTCGCCAGATAGAATGTGAGAAAGTAGAAGGAGAGCAATTGAGCAGTAAATGCTTTTGTGCTCGCCACTCCAATTTCAGGACCTGCATGTGTATAGACTACCCCATCGCATTCTCTGGCAACGGTGCTTCCCATCACATTACAGATCGATAGGACTTTTAAAAATTTTGCTTTTGCCGAACGGATACCTGCAATCACATCCGCTGTCTCGCCCGATTGACTGACTGCCATCACATATGTTTCACCATCCGCAACAGGGTTTCTATATCTGAATTCTGACGAAATATCAACTTCGGTATGAATTCTACAGTAATGTTCTAACAGATATTTTCCTACTAAACTCGCATGCCACGAAGTACCGCATGCCTGTATTATTATGCGTGAAACTCTGGCGAGTTCACCATTGGTAAGATTAAAATCTGATGCAATATCTATCTTATAATCGTCGTTGATTCTCCGTCTTATATTATCTCTTATCACTCTGGGTTGTTCATAGATCTCTTTCAGCATAAAATGGTCATAACCGTCTTTCGTTGTCATCTCAACATCCCACTCCACCACTCTCGGTTTCCGTTCAACCTTCTTTCCGTCAAAATTAAATAGACTCACTTTATCCTTCTCAAGAACACATATCTCTTTTTCCTCAATATCCAAGACCTCTTTCGTGATGGAGAGGACAGGTGTGGCATCCGATGCCAGGACATTTTCCCCTCTGCCAAGTCCAACTATGAGAGGACATCCGGACTTCGCTGCCACTACCTTATTCGGGTCGTGTTCACAGATAACGGCGAAGGCAAAGGAGCCTTCCAAATCTTTTACAGTTTTAAAAACCGCCTTCTCTAAATTGCCATCCATATGTTTTTCTATAAGATGGACAATAACTTCTGTATCGGTCTCGGATTCGAATACATGTCCCTCTTTGAGCAGTTTTTCCTTTATCGTATAGTAGTTTTCGATTATTCCATTATGAACCACTGATATTCTGCGATTGCAGTCTACATGGGGGTGTGCATTCAGTCTCGTGGGTTCACCGTGTGTTGCCCATCTTGTGTGACCGATTCCGACATTCCCACCGAGGGGTTTTTGATTGAGCAGTCCTGCAAGTCTCCAGATTTTGCCCACTATCTTTCTGATACCGAGTTCACCCTTTGAGATTGTAGCAACCCCTGCTGAATCATAGCCTCTGTATTCTAATTTCTCAAGACCAACTAAAATTACAGCATCGACATTCTTATCACCTATATATCCTACTATTCCACACATAATTCAATTACTGTCATTCGGTTAAGTTAATCGGTTACGATGCCCGTTTCGTCCATTGAAGACGGGATTCGTCTTTTTTGTTCTCATATTCGTAACCGTTAGCCGTTCCACGATACGGGCTTCCTAACCGTAACCCATAAACGTAACCTCTAAATTTCGTGTTAATCTCGTGGTGCCAAGTTCAAATAACTTTGAACCTGTTTTATCAGACTCTGTGCTTCTTTCTCTGTCTTCGCTTCTGCTATTATTCTCATGATAGGTTCTGTCCCTGATTTTCTAATATGAACCCATGAATCTTTAAAAGAGAATTTGAGTCCATCTTCTTCATTTATCTCTGCACCACCGAATTTTTCTTTTAACCGACCAAGCCTCAAAACTCGATCGGTCTTAATTGAAATTTTCTTTTTTACTATATAATATTTCGGAAACTTGTCAAGTATATTTTCTATACTTTCTCCCCGTTCCAAGATATACTGAAGAATTAGTGCCATACCTGTAGATGCATCTCGGGTTAGATGAACATCTGGCAGGATAACACCTCCATTACCTTCACCGCCAATTATCGCCTTATTTTTCAAAATCGCCTCCACAACATTCGCCTCGCCGACTCTCGTTCTAATAACCGATGCACCCTTCTCGGTTGCCACATCGTCAATCAATTTCGTAGTCGAGAGATTGGTGACCACACATCCCTTCTTTTTACCAAGTATCAGACTTGCGGCAAGCACCACAGTATACTCCTCACCTAAGGGGAAGTCCTTCTTGCTACATACAGCAAGTCTATCCCCATCCGGATCGAGTCCAAAACCAACATCCGCATTCTCTTTTATGACTCTCCTCTTCAAAGCCATTAAATTTTCCAAGTTTGGCTCTGGCGGTCTTGGAAATGGTTCAAAAGGGTTGCAATTCATTCTAATAACCTCACAGCCAAGTTTTTGAAGTAATTTTGGACCAATCTCATATCCTGCTCCATTGCACGTATCTATGACAACCTTGAATCTTCTTTTTTTTAAAGTAGGGATGTCTAAATATTCAAGTGAGAGGATTTTTTTGATATGGCGGTCAACCGGTTTACCTATGCTTTTAGTCGCCTTAAGACAAACAGGAAAGACTTTGGTCTCTTTAACCATCCTTTCAAATTTTTCATACTCTTTTTTATTCAAAAAGAGCCCCTTCGAATTTACAAATTTGAGTCCATTCCATTCGATTGGATTATGAGATGCGGTGATTGAGATGCCTCCATCCGCTCTCAATTCCTTTGTAGAAAACAAGATTGAAGGAGTGGGCAGGATGCCGAGGTCAACCACCTCACATCCTGCAGAGAGTAACCCTTTGAAGCAAGAGCGCTTTACCATCTCTCCAGATGGCCTTGTATCCCTTCCTACAACGACCTTTCCATTATTGCAAAAGTTTCCAAAGGCGTGAGTATATTTAAAGATGAGTTCATCGGTCAAATCCTCACCTGCAATCCCTCTGAGACCTGATACGGATATAATCACTACTTCATCCTATAGTACAGATTATAAAGATTGTCAAGCCCATCTTTGGGCAATCGGATACAGGTTTCAATCCAGTGATTTTAATAGATTTGTCGGGATTTCCATTATGAATCGTGATGGAAACTGAAACCTGCCAGAGAACCTGCTTCTTCTATCTGCATAGGATAGATAGACCTTCCGTTTTGCCCTCGTTAATCCAACATAGAAAAGCCGCCTCTCTTCTTCCAGTTCAGAAGGGGGATATAAAGACGATGCATGGGGAAAGAGCCCTTCTTCTAACCCCGTTATGAAGACCACTGGAAATTCCAACCCTTTAGCATTGTGGGCGGTCATCAATGTGACTACATCTTTTTTCTCATCCCACCTGTCTATATCTGTTAATAAGGTTACCTCTGCAATGTAGGCCTCCACCGATGGGTCATCAGCTTCTACCGTGAAGTTTTTTACCGATGCCAAAAGTTCACGAACATTTTCAATCCTCGATTCCGCTTCTATGGTTCGCTCCTTCTCAAGGATATTGAGATAACCGATGTCATTCTCTATCTTAGAAAGTAGTTCATAAGCATCAACTTTCTTCTTTAATTTTCTATAACCGTTCAATAACTTGATGAATTTTTTTATCTTATCCTTTTTAGAATTCGGTAAACTTGTCTCATCAACTCTGCTCATCGCTTCATAAAGGCTGATCCCGAAATCCTCCATCAGTGTATCAAAATTTTTTATCGTAGTTTCTCCGATACCCCTTGGCGGCACATTCACTATCCTTCTCATACTCACATCGTCCGCTGGGTTGACCACTACTTTTAAATAAGCAAGCAGGTCTTTAATCTCTTTTCTCTCATAAAATTTTATCCCTCCAACTATAGTGTAAGGTATGTCAGCCCTTCTGAAAGCCTCTTCAAGTGCTCTCGACTGGGCATTTGTCCGATACAATACACAGAAGTCGCGAAGATTCAGTTTGCCTGTTTGACATATCTCGTGCTGAATTAAATCTATAGTGGATCTCGCCTCTTCTCTTTCATCCTTTTTATGAAACAGATATATTTTTCCGCCTCTCTTATTCTCTGTCCACAAAATTTTCCCTTTTCTGTTTATATTATTTTTGACCACACTCGTCGCTGCATCCAAGATCCGTTTCGTACTCCTGTAGTTCTGCTCGAGTTTTATCACTTTTGCATCTGGAAAATCTTGTTCGAATTCTAAAATATTTCTGATCTCCGCCCCTCTCCACGAGTAGATAGATTGGTCCTCATCTCCCACTACACATAAATTCTTATGTATAGAGGCCAACTGCACTAAAAGAACATACTGTGCATAGTTCGTATCTTGATACTCGTCCACCAATATATGTTTAAACCTATTCGCATACTTTTTAAGAATTTTTGGATTTTCTTTAAATAGTTCCACGGTCTTAGATATCAAATCATCGAAGTCAAAGGCATTGCAACTTTTTAGACTCTCCTGGTAAGTTTTATATATCTTTGCAACCATCTCTTCAAAATAACTTTTAGTATGGGATGCGTACTCTTGGGGTGTCAAAAGGATGGTCTTCGCGCCACTTATCTTTTCCAAAATCGATTTTGGAGGGTACTGTTTGTGAGAAACATTCATCTGTTTCAGCGTCTTCTTCATCAATGAGAGTTGGTCATCCGCATCATAGATTGTAAAGTTCGATGGATATCCTAAAAATTCACATTCTTTTCTCAGTATACGGACACATCTTGAATGAAATGTTCCTATCCACATATTTCTACTGCGATATCCCATCAGTTTTTCAACCCTCTCCTTCATCTCCCCTGCCGCCTTGTTTGTAAATGTAACCGCAAGAATATTCCACGGGTTCACTTTAGCTGCGCCAATCAGATAGACAATCCTGTAGGTAAGCACTCGTGTCTTTCCTGACCCTGCACCTGCGAGCACTAAAAGGGGACCACCCAGGTATTCAACCGCCTCCCTCTGAGGCGGGTTCAAATCATCTAAAATCTTCAATGGGACATCCTTTGCATTGTGGCTTACTCTTACATAGAGTAGAGCCGAGTTTTACGATACGAAAGTCGTATCTGCTCATTTTTTTAACACTACCTCCATATTTAGATATAAAAAATTTTAAAAAATTCAAGAGCTTTATGGTATACTTCAATGAATTTCATATTTTCCAATTTTTTGAAGCCATAGCTCCCTCAATCTCATCATCTTCGGATAATTTGAAATTAAAATCTTCGTCCTTTTGTCTTTATAGACCGATTCATCAAATATCCCACTCAAGTCAAAAGAATCGTAAGAGAAAGGGGTGTATGACTCGCTGGAATCGAATTGGAAAATCAACCCGTGGGGTATTCTGAAGAGGCTCGGTGCAATTTCTCTGATATCTCTGTCATATCCATTTACAAATGTTGTATAAACAGGTCTTTCACTGATGTTTTTGTAGATGAAACTGTCTATCATTCTTATAAAGTTTCTCTGTATCTCATTAGGGTCTTTCAGTCTATTATGTTCAAAGTCATCCAATAGTTTCAGGTAATCTTTCACCTCAAGTTTTGAGTCTTCTATCAGCCATGGGTATTCTCTATTTAAATATTTGAAATACCATGACCTTCTCAACAGTTCTTTATCTATCATAACTACATCTCTTCTTTTATTTTCTACATACCTTATATAGAGTATGGGTGAATAAATATCCCACAAATTCGTCAAGACAATCCCGTTGTGCTTTACAGATTTTAGGACATTCATACCATAGTTGTATGCGATATAATTTTTTCTCTGGTTCACCCTCGGGTAATTTTTAATTGCAGGGATTAAACAGAGTCCTAACAGAATGTATGCGAATTTTTTCAAACGGAAGATGGAGGTGAAAAGTCTATTAAATCCGAACCCCAACCATATTGATACGATTAAAAATGAGATGAGAAAATAAGAGTCTATATCTGGTATGTCGTAGTTTATCGAATAGAAGATATTGAGCAGGAAAGTGCTCAGCATTACCCAACCGATCAGCTTTAACTTCCTCACACTCTCGATTATGCCCAAGGGAGCAACCCATAGAATATATGGTGGATACTGTTCAAAAAGAAGTCTTACATAATTATAAAGCCTTTTGCCTAAAATAGGTACGGATTGGGAAAACATCCACACCCTGTACTGCTTGCCTGTTATATGCCAGATGAATCTTTCAAATACCGTAGGATTTCCCCAGTTCAAAAGAGGTTCTCTTGTTGCACGGATTGGGAGGTAAAGGTATAACGAGAGTCCTAAAATGAACAACACGCACAGATTAAAAAGATGTTTATCGAATAGCGGGCGTTTCTCTTTGAGAACAAAGACTGCAACTGGCACTGACGCTGTAAAGATTATCAGATGGTTACAGAAAGCCAGCCCGATGAGAAAGAAGAGCAGGTATAAGATGTGCGTCTCTTTTTTTCTTTGCCATTTTACAAAGATGAGAAGTAACAGGGCGGTGAAAAAGGTTGTTAGTGGATATACCTCCGTCACTGTGGAGTTTCGCCAGAAAACATAAGAGAAAGCGAAAAGCAGGGAACCTAAAAGGGGGAAAAGAGATGAACTTCCAAGGCAGAGCGATATTAAACTATAAAGGATAATAATAGTAAGTGCTGAGAGGATTGCAGAGAGCAGATTTACTCTAAGTGCAACATTTCCGAAAGGTATCAAAGTAAACATTCTTCCCATTATGGTATAGAGTGGATAACCTGTTGGGTGTGCAATACCGAGGGTATATGAAACGGTAGTCAACTCTCCTGAATCGATGAACCCGACAGTGGGACAGAGTGTAGAGATATAGAGTGCTAAAATAGCGAAAAACAGAACCAACTTCATCTCAAACAGTATTAAAAAACTTCTATCAAGTGTCAAGACCTTCATGGTCAGCCTGTTGACCCCTATCTGCTATCTCTTCTTTGCCAGAAATTTACATTTCGTTTATACTCAGTTTATAATATATATATATATAAAGGTAGAGATGGGAAAAAGAGGTAGTATGCGTATCTATAAATTTTTGAGTGGGTTAGCAATTACGCTCGTAGCCTTTACAAGTGCACCTCTGAACGCAGATGATTACAAAATAGTATGGACAGATACAATCGATAACGGGAGTATTGATGAAGCTTACGGTGTAGTAGTTGACAGTGTTGACAACATAATCGTGGCAGGTGTTTCACATATAGGAAACGCGGACTATTATACGGTCAAGTATGGCCCGGATGATAACATAATCTGGACAGATACAATCGATAACGGGAATTGGGATTATGGTTATGGAGTAGCAGTTGACAGTGCTGGCAATATAATCGTGACAGGCAGATCGGTTATAAGCGGAAATGAGGACTATTATACTGTAAAATATTC